>Ga0316204_10002729_pt1 | contig 38594 bp, 26 predicted proteins | sample 6monrhotite_MG_2_FD_205661 | JGI IMG/M metagenome (GOLD analysis project Ga0316204, IMG submission 205661) | Microbial mat bacterial communities from mineral coupon in-situ incubated in ocean water Damariscotta River, Maine, United States -... | ecosystem: Environmental > Aquatic > Marine >...
GTGCTGTCTGCGTCCGTGACCGTGATGGCAGTGACCACCGCGCTATTCTCCGCAATGCTCGGAGCGAGGTTGCCATTGGTGATGACGGGCACCGCATCATTGGTATCCGTCACGGCAATGGCGAAGGCCGCAGCGGCACTGTCGTTGACGCCGTCGTTGGCGGTCACGCTGACGTTGTAGATATTGTCACCGCCACTGTCTTGCGGAGTCTCAAAGTCGGGCGCAGTGATAAAGCGCAGGCTATTGCCTGCCATGGTAAATAATGCGCTGTCTGTGCCACCGAGTGTATAGGTGAACGTGGTGCTGTCTGCGTCCGTGACCGTGATGGCGGTGACCGCCGTGGTGTTCTCCGCAATGCCCGGGGCTCGGTTACCATTGGTGATCACCGGTGCCGCGTCATTGGCATCGGTCACGGTAATGGCGAAGGCCATAGCGGCACTGTCGTTGACGCCATCGTTGGCGGTCACGCTGACGTTGTAGATATTGTCGGCGCCGCTGTCTTGCGGAGTCTCGAAATCGGGCGCAGTAACAAAGCGCAGGCTATTGCCTGTCATGGTAAATAATGCGCTGTCTGTGCCACCGAGTGCATAGGTAAACGTGGTGCTGTCTGTGTCGGTGACCAGGATGGCGCTAACAATACTAATGTTTTCTACAATGCCCGGGCTGAGATCGGTGTTGGTGATCACGGGTGCCGCGTCGTTGCTATTGGTCACGGTAATGGCGAAGGCCACAGCGGTACTGTTGTTGTTGCCGTCGTTGGCGGTCACGCTGACGTTGTAGACATTGTCACCACCGCTGTCTTGCGGGGTCTCAAAGTCGGGCGCAGCGGTGAAGCGCAGACTATTGCCTGTCATGGTAAATAACGCGCTGTCTGCGCCACCGAGTGTATAGGTAAACGTGGTGCTGTCTGCATCCGTGACCGTGATAACAGTGACCGCCGTGCTGTTCTCCGCAATGCCCGGGGCTCGGTTACCATTGGTGATCACCGGTGCCGCGTCATTGGCATCGGTCACGGTAATAGCGAAGGCCGCAGCGGCACTGTCGTTGGTGCCATCGTTGGCGGTCACGCTGACGTTGTAGGTATTGTCACCGCCGCTGTCTTGCGGGGTCTCAAAATCGGGCGCAGCGATGAAGCGCAGGCTGGTGCCTGCCATGGTAAATAATGTGCTGTCTGTACCACCGATTGTATAGGTGAACGTGGTGCTGTCCGTATCGGTGACCGTGATGGTGGTGACCGCCGTGGTGTTCTCTGCAATCCCTGGAGCGAGGTTGCTGTTGGTGATCACGGGTGCCGCGTCATTGGCATCGATCACGGTAATGGCGAAGGCCTTGGCAGCGCTGTTGTTGCTGCCGTCGTTGGCGGTCACGCTGACGTTGTAGACATTGTCGGCGCCGCTGTCTTGTGGGGTATCGAAGTCGGGCGCGGCAGTAAAGTGCAGAGTATTCCCGATCATACTGAACATGGCACCGTCCACGTCACCGAGTGTGTAGGTGAATGTAGTGCTGTCCGTATCGGTGACCGTGATGGCAGTGACTGCTGTGGTGTTTTCCGCAATGCCTGGACTGAGATCGATGTTGGTGATCACAGGTGCCGAGTCGTTGGCGTCGGTCACGGTAATGGCGAAGGCCGCAGCGGCGCTGTTATTGCTACCGTCGTTGGCTGTTACGTTGACGTTGTAGATATTGTCACCACCATCATCCTGTGGGGTCTCGAAATCGGGCGCAGTAATAAAGCGCAGGCTGGTGCCTGCCATGGTAAATAATGCGCTGTCTGTGCCACCGAGCGTGTAGGTGAACGTGGTGCTGTCCGTATCGGTGACCGTGATGGTGGTGACCGCCGTGGTGTTTTCCGCAATACCTGGAGCGAGGTTGCTGTTGGTGATCACGGGTGCCGCGTCATTGGCGTCGCTCACGGTAATGGCGAAGGCCACAGCGGCGCTGCTATTGGTACCATCGTTGGCGGTTACGCTGACGTTGTAGACATTGTCACCCCCGCTGTCTTGTGGGGTCTCAAAATCGGGCGCAACGCTGAAGCGCAGGCTATTGCCTGTCATGGTAAATAACGTACGGTCTGCGCCACCGAGTGTGTAGGTGAATGTGGTGCTGTCCGTATCGGTGACCGTGATGGTGGTGACCGCCGTGGTGTTCTCTGCAATCCCTGGAGTGAGGTTGCTGTTAGTGATCACAGGTGCCGAGTCGTTGGCGTCGGTCACGCTAATGGAAAAGACCGCAGCGGTACTATTGTTGGTGCCGTCGTTGGCGGTCACGCTGACGTTGTAGATATTGTCACCGCCGCTGTCTTGCGGGGTCTCAAAGTCGGGCGCAGTAATAAAGCGCAGGCTGGTGCCTGTCATGGTAAACAATGCGCTGTCCGCACCACTCAGGGTGTAGGTAAATGTGCTGTTGTCCGTATCGGTGACCGTGATAGTGGTGACCGCCGTGGTGTTCTCCACAATACCTGGATTAAGGTCGGTATTGGTGATGACGGGTGCCGCGTCATTGGCATCGATCACGGTAATGGCGAAGGCCACAGCGGCACTGTTATTGGTGCCGTCGTTGGCGGTCACGCTGACGTTGTAGATATTGTCACCCCCGTTATCTTGCGGGGTCTCGAAGTCAGGCGCAGCGATGAAACGCAGGCTATTACCTGCCATGGTAAACAATGCCCTGTCCGCACCACTCAAGGCGTAGGTGAACGTGGTGCTGTCCGTATCGGTGACCGTGATGGCGGTGACTGCCGTGGTATTTTCCGCAATACCTGGACTGAGATCAGTGTTGGTGATCATGGGTGCCGCGTCATCGGCACCCGTCACGGTAATGGCAAAGGCCGCAGCGGCGCTGCTATTGGTACCATCGTTGGCGGTCACACTGACGTTGTAGACATTGTCACCGCCGCTGTCTTGCGGGGTCTCAAAATCAGGCGCAGCAGTGAAGCTCAGGGCATTCCCGCTCATGCTGAACAGCCCGCTGTCTGCACCACTCAGAGTGTAGGTAAATGCACTGCTGTCCACATCCTCGACCATGATAGTGGTCACGGTTGTGGCGTTTTCCGCCATGGAAATCATGAAGGTGGTGTTGGTGATCGTCGGTGCATCGTTCTGTGGGGTGATGTTGACGTCGACCTGGATGCTGTCGGTGCCGCCCTGGCCATCACTGACTTGCACGGTAAACACATCGCTGCCGTTAACGTTGGCCTGCGGGGTGTAGGACACAGTGGCAGAGGTGTTGGTGCCGATGACTTGAGCATTGCCGCGATTGGCCGGTGTGGCAATGGACCAGGTCAGGCTGTCGTCATTGTTGTCGCTGGCATTGAGGGTCAGGGCAAAGGGGGTCGGTGTGCTGTCTTCGTCCAGGGTGACAGAGACCACAGTTCCCTGAGCGATTTGCGGCGCCTGGTTGAGGGTATCCTGAGTGATTTTCACGATGACGGAGGGCAGGCTGTCACCGGTGCTGTTGTGGGCAATCACCCGGTAGTAGAGGGTGTTGGCCGGGGCGTTGTGTACAAAGGCTGAGGCGCTGACGGTTGTGCTTTGCGGTTCACTCATGTCGGCCTGCGTGGACCATTGCACGGTGTAGTGTGTGGCACTGGTGACAGCCTGCCATTGCAGGGCATTTTGTCCGTCACCGGTACTGCCTTGTACACTTTGAGGGGCGTCGGGTGCGCCATTGCCGGGAATGGCGCTGACCGGCTCGCTGGGAGTGCTTTCCCCGCCACTGTTGCTGGCGCTGACTTGATAGCGATAAGGGGTATCGTTGAGCCCGCTGTGACGGTAGGTCGGGCGGGCGTTGCTGAGGGCGTTGCCGCTGTCTTGGGGAGCAATATCGGGATTGTCGCTCCAATACAGGGTGTAACGCAGACCGGGTCGGGTGTGCCAGCTGATATTGAGTTCACCATCCCCGGTGGCCACGGCCAGACCGGTGGGTGTGGCAGGGAGATTAGGTTGAGGGGTCACACTGATGGATGAGGTCAGTGGACTGGCGCCACCGGCATTGAGGGCTTGCAGGCGGTAAAAAATGGTTTGCCCGTTGTCTTGGTCGGCGAGGATGTCACCGGGCAAGAGGGTACGACTGGACCACTGCGTGAGCGGTGCTTCGACATCCGGGTGCCAAAATACGCGATAGTGGGTGGCCGTGAGGCTGAGTTCAAAGTCGATGGTCACCTGGCTATCGCCGGGCTGTACGCTAACGTTGTTGGGGATGCCCGGGGCCGGGATCTGGGGTTGGGCCGCTAACAGTTCGGACAAGACGCCTTCGCCACCGGCATTGACGGCGGCGACGCGGTAAAAATAGCTTTGACCATTGTCCAGTCCGTCATGCACAAAGCCGGGCTGTATCGTCTCGCCACTGAGGCGGTTGCTGGTCTGGGGGCTGACATCCGGTTCGGTGCCCCAATAGATCACATAGCCGCTGGCTTGCGCGACGGGGGCCCAGTCCAGGGTTACCTGGCCACTGTCGGTGAGTGTTTGAGTATTTTGCGGGGCGTGCTCGGGGACGGGTACTTGAGGTGTGGCAGTGACTTCGTCTGACAGCGCGCTTTCGTTGCCGTTGTTGACGGCTGAGATCTGGAAAAAATAGGTGGTGCCGTTGGTGTTGGCACCCTCGGTAAAGCGATAGCCCGGCTGTATGTTGCTGATGACCTCGGTGGGGCTGCGTTTTTCGTCAAGAGCTCGGGTCCAGTACAGGTTGTAGGTGGACGGTTCGCTGTTGTCGGACAGGGTAAAGCCAATCACTACCTCGCCATCACCGGCCATCGCCGACAGGCTGACCGGGGTGCCGGGAGTCGGTGTCCGGGGACGGGCCCACACTTCTTGTGACAGGCCACCTTCACCGCCGATGTTTTGTGCACTGACGACATAATAATAGCGTTGGCCGTTTTGCAGCGCGGTGTGATGCAGCTGCCATCGTCCGTCGTCGTTGCTTGTGGGAGTGGCATCGATCAGGGTGCCGTTGTCTGAGTTTACGCCAGGATGGGTGGCGTAGTAGACGCGGTAACCGGTTACCGCTTCATTCGGGTCATTAGCGTTTTGCGGGGTCGCCGCTGTCCATTGCAGTAGCACGGCAGCGTTGGACGAGTAGGCGGCGAGTTGACGCGGCGTGTTCGGCGCAGGTTCCCGGGGCATAGCGCTCACGGGCGCTGAAGGTTCGCTCAGGCCGCCGGTATTTTGTGCCTGGAGCTGGAGCTGATATGGGGTGGCGTTGGTGAGACCGGTGACCCGGTATGGGGAGTGGATATCGGCAATGGCCTGGCCATTGATCGTCAGGGTATAGCTGGTAGCCCCCCGCACCGGGTTCCAGCGTACCAGAATGGATTCATCACCTGCCAGGGCCTGTACCCCGGCCGGGACGCCGGGAATAATCACCTGTGGTATGCCATTGACCTCTGCGGACAAAGCGCTTTCGCCATGATCGTTGAGGGCGCTGAGGCGGTAGCGGTAGAGGCTGTCGTTGTTGAGTTGTATATGGGTGTACGGCGGCTGGATCTGGGTGAGACGTGCATCATCGGTGCTGATGTCGCCGGTCTCGGCGTTTGTCCAGTACAGGTTGTAACCCAGTGCGCCGTCTACCGGGGGCCAGTCCAGGCTGAGTTGGCCATTTTCCAGACTCACGGTAATGTCGGTCGGCATTGCTGGCACCGAGCCGGGCTCCGCCACGCTGGTTTCTCCAGGTGGTGTGACCTGCACGAGATTGGATAAGGCGCTTGTACGGTCATCGTTGCGTGTCCGTACGCGGTAATAATAGGTTTGTCCATCCAGCAGAGGGACGTGCGTGTAGGGGCTGGTCACCTGGGGCAGTGACGTTGCATTGTCGTCATCCAGAGGGTCGGTGTCGCTCCAGAGCAGTTCGTATTCGCTGGCGACACCGGTATGTTGCCAATGCAGAATGACTTGACCGGAGGCTGTTTCAGCCTGGGTGACCCGGGGGGCGCTGGGCGAAGGCAGCAAGGGGGTGGCACTGTGTTCTTCGGAGGTTTCGCTGGCGCCGTAGGCATTTTCGGCCACCAGGCGATAAAAATAGCCACGGTCATTGTCAAGCCCGTGGTGTACAAAGGGTGAGACAACCTGCTCGATGCGGGCGCTTTCTTCGGTGTTTACACCCGCACTGTCCTGCCAGTACAGGGTGTAGTGGGTCGCCCCGGGAACCGCGTCCCAGCGCAGGGTGATGCGGGCGTTGCCTGCCTGGAGAGCGAGGTCATCGGGCCGGGCCGGTGACGCGGCTTGGGGTGTGCCCTCGACGACCGTTGAGGCGGTACTTTGGCCGAAATGGGTGAGGGAGGTGACGATATAATAATGGGTCACGCCATTAACCAGGCCACGATGTTCAAGATGGGGCTGCTGGGTGTGAATGGCGGTGCCGGTGGTTGTGTTGACGCCGGGCTCGGTGGACCAATACACCGTGTAACCATGGGCACCACTGATCCCGCTCCAGTTGAGTTCATTGATCCGCGTGCCAGCCGTCAGTGTGACGTTTTGCGGTATCGTGCGTGCGCTCTCGTCATTGTCCTGGGTGCTGTCCTCCCCGCAGGCGCTGAGCAATAGCATGCCTGCTAAGACCAGAGAAAAACGACACCAGGAAAATAATAAAACCGGGAGTGAAGCAAGAGGGCGACTTAACAACATAACAACAGCCTTTAATCATACGTCAGGTAATAAATGCGGAAAACAGCGGGGTAAGTTGGTTATTTGTTATTGAGCAAAAAATAACAACAAGTAGCGCTTATTCTAGTTGAACATTTAGCTAAACAACGGTTTGCGTGTGTACCACAGTAGGGGTGCTTAAAGTGCGGAGGAATACTACCGTATTAATACCAAAAAATAAATCGAAGTGACTTTTAATAAAAAGGAAATATTACCTTGTTATTTTGGTAAAAAAATGAACGCTTACGTTTTTTCATAAAATAGCAAACCAATGATTTTATTATGCGTGTCAGAAATGTTAATATCCGCGCCTGAAATTTACGCCAATACACAAGTACACAAGTCGTTCCTCTCAACATAATCTCTAATTGCAATACTAAACCGATTTAATATCTCTAATCTTAACAATAAACCGGTTCAACGAATTGTCGAAGCAACGCAAGATTGTGAAAGTCAAAAACATCTCATTTAAAGTAGATCGTAACGTGATACAACTATCGAAAATACAATGCCGGGTTAACAGTGGTTTTGTTAACAAAAATATCATCAGGAAAAACATCGTTAATCATGCTTTTGTCAATGTTGATAATGGTGTTCATTACGCCCATGCCAGCACGGTACTGATACTGGCGATCTTGATGTTGTTTCCTGCCTTTGCTCAGGCAGATCTCAAAAATGTGGCTATTTCAAGCAATATAAACCAAACAATAATACTCAATTTATCCCAGAGTATTAGCAATATCAGTGAGCCTGTAGTCACAATTCCCGTCCAACCCAATTCAGGGGAAGCCACTGTCGTCGCGTGTTCTAATGACGCTTTACTGTGCGTGCAATATCGGCCTGCGGTTAATTACACAGGCCGGGAAAGTTTTAATTATGCAGTGGTGAATGACCTGGATATAACAGAAACCGCGACAATAACCATCAATGTCGGTAATGCAACGATCTCCGACCAGGGTAACTCTCCCACCGTTGTCACAAACAAGACGTTAGCCGGTATTTGTCTAAATCAAGATAGAACATATGACCTGTGTGAACAATTTCGTGCGGCAACCAGTTCTGGCATAGCGGAGGATTTGCGTGAATTTATCGATGCCACGTCACCCACTAATGTGGGCGCACAAAGCGCCTTGAATGATGAATTAACCAAGGAGCAGTTATCCAATGTTAATCGCCGTCTGACAGCGTTACGACGCGGTCAGAACTTGACGCTACTCAGTGACCTGAGCCTCAACTATGACAATAACAACATCACAGGCGACATGTTTGATCAATTGCTGCAAGGCAATGCCAGTGGTGGCAGTGCCGGCACAGGGCCTGGTAAAAACCAGGAATGGTTTATCAGCGGCAAAATAGGTGGAGGCACACAAGATGAAACCATCTATGAAACCGGATTTGGGTTTGATAACTTTGCCCTGACCGTAGGCTCTGATTATCGTTTTGAACACAAAGGCTTAATGGGTTGGGCATTGGGTTATGGGCAGACGAACATGAACATAGACCACAACGGAGGTGGTATGGATGTGGGAAACTACAGCGGTACTGTTTATGGCAGTTACTATCCCTTCGATAATGCTTATATTGATGCTATTGGTGTGATTAATCTCAGCAATTATGACATGCAGCGACGCGTGGTGTTCGGCAGCACGGACGAAACAGCCAACAGTGATACAGACAGCACAGGCTATGCGATAAGTCTTGGTGGAGGATACGACTTTGTGCACGGAGGCTTCACTTCAACGTTGAATACGCGCCTAGACTACCTGAGAACGACCATTGATGGGTACCGGGAAACCAGCGCAGATTCTTATAACGTTGCCATTAATAAACAACAGGCATCTCAACTGGTGTCCACTCTGGGCGTGCAATTGCGCTATGTCGTCAGTTATTCATGGGGAGTGTTAGTACCCCATTTCAATGCCTCGTGGCTTCATCAGTTTCAAGGCGATGCCAACAAAGTGAAAGGATATTTCCTTGTTGATCCGAACACCCAATTCAATTTTGGAACCAATTCGCCAAGTGTCGATTATTATGTGCTGGCTCTGGGTACATCGGCCACGTTTGCCGATGGTTTGTCTTCCTACATCCAATACGAAACTACCGTGGCTCAGGACAATTTGACGATCTGGAATGTGGCCGCAGGTCTGCGCTTTGAATGGTAAAGTCGATACACACTTCGATAGTACTGCAACGCTATCTGGTTGGGATGTAACTACACTAACACGCCTAGTATTCGATGAAGAATAGGACGTCGGTCGCTATTTGACTCCCATGCTACGCCTCAACTTATTTGAGGCGTAGCTGGTTTTTAGCTTTTGCATCCAATCAAACTTTGACCGCGTACCATCCTCACCTGTTGTTATTGCAGGCTCTCTCTCAGACGCTCACGTCAGAGCTGTGCAAACTGGCCTCACCAAACTTGGGCATGAACTGATCTATTTTTTAATGCCTGGCAGTTAAGGACAAATACCACCAAGGCGATCACGGACAAAAACATCCCAACTATTATTGGTATCTGAAACGCCTGTTACAAGATTCGAAGCACTCGAGGAAAAGACTACCTGGCACCCGTCTCCACTAAGCCCAATATGTCCAAAACTGATTCCAGTTGCACCAGATACTCCATCGTCTGGCACATCCACCATTTCCGAGGTTTGAGTAACACGGTCGTAGACAAATGCCCCGATACCTTGAGGTATACCACCTTCAACAACATTGGATGCCATGGATATAAAACTTACATAGCGCCCATTGCTGCTGATGCTGGGATATAGGCTAATTAAATTTGCGGGAGAACCATCATAAGCCTTGCTAACCAGCTCAACAGAATCACTGACTTGATCGTAGACATAAATATCTATAAAGCTGTTCGTATCTTCAGCAGACAGTGAATCATTACTTCCAAAAGCAATGTATTGTCCATCACCACTTAGTTTAAATCCATAATAACCGTCAAATGAAAAACTGGATTGTGTCCCATCATTGGCGACATTGATTCGCTTTGTTGTACCGGTTGCACGATCGTGTAAAAGCAAATCAGCCACGCCGTTGGTATCATTTGGCACGAGGTTATTTGCCTCGGAAGTGAAAACAACATAACGACCGTCACCACTGATGGAAGGTTCACCACTCCCTCCATTGGCTTCTGTTCCATCACTGGCAATACTGACTCGCTCTGTTGTGCTGGTAACTCGATCCCGGACAAAAATATCTCTAGAATCATTGATATCAGCGCTGACAAGATTCGTAGCAGTGGACGAAAATGCGACATAGCGACCATTATCACTAATGGAAGTACCCAAAGAATCCCTGTTTTCCTCCCCCGGAACAGAAATGAGTTCGGTAATGCCAGTGGCTCGATCACGCACGTAAACATCCGAACCATTCGTACTTTCATCCTGCTGCCACCTCGCAGTAAAAGTGACATGACGACCATTGGCACTGACACCTACTGATTCACTGAGATGATAGCTGTTACGATGAATGCCATCGCTGGCAATGCTGACCAGCTCTGTCATGTTGGTTGCCCGGTCACGAAGGTAAACATTGTAATACATGTCACCGGGAGTAAGACCCTTGGCGGAAAATACGACGTATCGACCATCGGAGCTGATAGCTTTTTGCTGGAAGCCGACATCACTGGACTGACTACCATCAGTAGCAATGCCGACCAATTCCATCGTGGCTGCAACAGCTTGCGTGGATGCAAGCATTAATCCGAGAGCAGTAGCAAATACTCCACAGAATGCACTTGCAAGTAATGTTTTAAATCGTTTCCTGGGTTCCATCGGACTTCTCCTTTATGTCCTTTATATATGCCTAATTGTGATCGACCACCTTGGTCATTCCTTGAATCGTTTTCATCGTATTAAGTGATCTATTAGAGGTCAGAGCCCTTTAATAATAAAACTTCCTCTCTCGCGCTTAGCCAATCTTGGTTTTCAATTTTCGTTCAAACTTTTCTCGAAGATGATCACCAAAGATCTCTGGCCCCTTTTAGACTGAGGAAAATATGGGTGATGACACTTCGATTCTTATTACCTGCTTGACACATTGACACAGAACAACTTATGAACGCCTCCTTTCATTCGAACCAATTTCATCCTTTCCGTGAGAATCCGAGGCTCTGAGCTTAGCCCGGCACAAAAAAACGCCTTGTCAGCTCCTTGATATCTTGTTTAAGTCCTGCGCTAAATCCAGAGAATTTTGACCTCTTGGCGCACAATCTCCTGTATCTAAATTGCTAAATTCTGTTTCGATATTTAAATTCCCTAAACCGCTTGTGGTAAATGCTATTGAATGTTGAAAGCCTGAGAAATTACCTGGACATCGATATGCGCCAATTACTACCATTTTTTGTTCATATATGAATCATCAAAACTAGCTACAACAATAGGTGTGATGAGCAATAATAAAAATCCAATATTTACAAATACTACATTCCGTATTGCATTCATTTTAAATATTTTCATTTGAAGAATACCGACTTCTTCTTAGTTAATGTCCTACTATTTCTATCAATCATGACTATCACAAAGCAGGCATAATTAGTTTATGCCCCTATTTTGAAATATCTATAATTTTCTAACAAAATTTGTAGGCTCTGGTAATATTTGTTAAAAAAAGGCATTACATATCCCTTATTCGCAAAAAATTGGTTATGAATAGTGCAAATCTTTCAGGTAATAATTAACATGAGATACTCGATTCTTTGAAAACAGAAAAGACAGTTTATGCAGAGGTAACAGTAGTTGTCGCTGTCAATTTGTCGATGCTGTTCTCTCAATAAGGGGTCACAATTGAAATAAGTGGTCAGAAAATAAGGGGTCAGAGCCCTTTAAAGGGTAATTTAGTATTACAGGTGTTGGATACCCCGTAATTTCTTTGCTAAAGTGCCTTTTCCCAACGACTACTGTGGTTTTCAAACAGGATTGTTTACATGGAAGAAGAAAACCTCACTCTCACGACTCAGCCACCGTCTCCCGCTGAAGAGTTACTGTAGCTTAAATTTGACGAAGAAATTGTCAATCAGACACAACGATTGGGTGATATTGCAAAACTGTTAATTACGGTTGAATTAGCGGTGCCGGGCCTTTATGCCACAGCACTCAAGCTAATCGAGGGCAACAAAGCTTCGTTAGCGGTAACCCCTGCCGTCTACACAACCTTCTTTTTCTGGTTTGCCGCTTTGGCATTAACCCTGGTGGCTTTGTTACCCAAGTCTTATCAGGTCGATTGCAGCACTTACCACGGCACGCCCCTAGCGATAATATGTCCCCAGGCACTAATACCCAGTTACTGAGTATCGAGGACTATTTCAAAAAAACAACCCACTATAAATACCATCGCATCGTCGCCTCCTGCATCTGTTTTTTTGTGGGCATAGGCGCTGCGGTTTATTCAATTTTGTGATGAAAGATATGAAAAAAAGACTCAATTTAACCTGCTAGAACTGTCATGAAACATTTGAACTAACTCTGGATGTAGCTGACCAACCGCTGTTTTCCAAAGAGTGCTCGCATTGTTACGCTCGGTGCATCATAGATCTCAATCCTCATCGCCAATCAATAAGCGAGGTGCTGCGCGGTACCGAAATCGACCTGAAAAAAGAGCAGCTGATCCTACCTAAGCAGATTCTGACCACCAAACCAACCGAAGAAGAAGAAAGAACATGACTCAAGTCTGCCAACAACCGTTCTTTGTTCAACCTCCGGCGGATCTTCTACAGCGCTACCCAACCATCAAACGAGCAGCCCATGAGTTAGCGCTGAGTTATGCACACAATGAGCGGGTGACCGACAAACGTCTAAAAGCGATTGGTAACGAATTGTGGCGAGTGCTTGAATTGGATGAATCCTTTGAAAAGGCTCACCAATACGCTGGTGGCAAAGTGCTGCCCATCATTATCGAGAGCGATACTGCCGCCATTCAGAATCTACCCTGGGAAATACTGCACCACCCCGAGCACGATTTTCTTGGCCGCAGATAATACGACGACATTCAAGCAGGGATGGAAGACATAACAGAGCGGGCAAGCCACTTACTGGAAATGCTGTTGGCGCAGCTTAAAGGTCGCTTATTGCTCTTGCTCGACAACCTGGAGAGCCTGCAACACCCACCGAGCCGCGCCCTTAACGATGATACTGTTTAATCCGTTATCACAGCAGCTCAAACGTTGAGCAACAAAGGTTTAGTATTGCTATTAACCTCTCGTTGGTTATTACCGCAATGGCCTGACGATCAGCCTGATGTCAAACACCAGCCATTACAACACTTCAACTACGGTGACTTCCTGCAACTCTGCTTGTTAAAAAGTCAACAGCTGGCACCACTTGCCAAGCGAAAGCAGCGTTTGCGACGGGTCTATGAGGTGCTCAATGGCAATGGCCGTGGTCTTAATTTTTTTGCCGCTGCGGTTAAGGGCATGGCTCTAAAAGAGGAGAAGCAGTTTCTAGAAAAACTCTCGCAAGCCGAAACCGAAGTGCAGACCGACATGGCGCTGCGCAGCTGCTGGCCCAGCGTAGCGATGCCCAACTAGCTTTGCTGCAAAGTATGCAGTGCTTCGAAAACCCTGTGCCAGTGAAAGGCGTCATCAAACTCGTGACCAACTCCAACTCGACCGAGCCAAAAACCCTGTTAGCCAAACTGGTGGCGGTTTCTCTAATAGAGAAAAGTTATCACCCCTACTGGTTAGCCGATGAATATCACTGTTCCGCTTTGGTCGCCCAAGCAGTCAACCATAAACTGCAAAGCGCCCCAGCCGCCATCTACGCCCGCTTGGCGGTGGATTATCAAACCTATCTCTTTCGTAACGAACGCGCCACGCTAAGCCCAAGTGGTTCACCGTGCTTTTATGAAGGCAAGCCAGATTGATGGGGCCCACCGCTTTGCCTTGGAGGTTATTGTTGGGCCACTCAACAGAGCAGGTCTTTACCAAACCTTGCTGGACAAATAGTTGCCTCCAGTCTGCGAAGCTGAAGATCGACAAATCCGGGCAAAAGCCCTGAGACAAACAGGAAAACAGTATCTCCACATCGGTCAATATGAGACGGCGCTGAGCTACTTGAAACAATCGCTGGCGATTCAACAGGAGATCGGTGATACAGCGGAGCTATGCACCACATTATTTAATATGGGGCATATTTACCGACAGAGAAATGAGCAGAGCTTTGCCAGCTTGGGTAACCGTCTATGGCTTGGCCAAGCCGATGGGATTGGCCCAAGTATTGGAGGCGCTGGAAGAATTGGTTGAGCAGTTGGATATGGATGGCGGTTTGGGAGAGGCTGGCTGACTGCTGGCAGACATTCAATGTAGAACACACACTTCGTAGCGCTCAAGCAAACCCTTTCCGTCCTGCCTTTGCCTCTCCCTGGTTAAACCAAAGGCCACCGTCCGTGGCCAACTCACTCTGATAATGTCCACTCAACACATACCCAATACTTCTACCAACCACCTGAGATTTGCTGCAATACCAAGCCCCTTCCCTAAAACTTGATACTCTTCCGGCTACCGGAAAGACTCACCCCGGTGCCTCCCATGCCACAATAACCATCAGGATTTTTTGCCAGATACTGCTGATGATAATCTTCCGCAAAATAAAATGGCGGTGCAGTGATTATTTCAGTGGTAATCGCCGGATAACCGGCTTCTGTTAATTTGCTTTGATAACCTGCCCGCGTTTCTTCCGCCAATTGCCGCTGTGTTTCATCGTATACATAAATACCTGAGCGATATTGTGTGCCACGGTCATTACCCTGTGCCATACCCTGCGTGGGATCATGCCCTTCCCAAAACAAATGCAGTAAAGTGGCAAACGACACCAATTCCGGGTCAAACACCACACGCACCACTTCGTTATGACCCGTCTGGCCACTGCACACTTCCTGATAAGTGGGATTGGGTGTAGCACCGGCAGCATAACCTGCCGCGGTGGAGTACACGCCTGGTAATTGCCAAAATATTTTTTCCACTCCCCAAAAACAGCCCATACCAAACATCGCCAGTTGCATGCTTTGTGCAAACGGGCCGTGTAATGGAGTACCGGTAACAAAGTGTGTGTTTGTCACTGGCATTGGTGTGTCACGTCCCGGCAAAGTTTTCAGCATAATGATCCTCTCCTAACAAGCATTGTGATATTTTGCAGATCTGTGCCCGGCTGGCTTATATACCGCTGCAGCATAAAAAAGTTTTTCTTGTAACATGATAATCACCTTTATCGATTCAACAGTTGATGCACGCCATCACGTAAGTGAACCAACACTTCAGCCTTACCTGCCAAACCAAACCGACGGGCCACGTTTGCCCATGACTGTTTTTGCAGCACTTTGGTAAACAACACACTGTGTTCAATATTTGTAAATGAACCTGAGGGTTGTTTACCCGTCGCGATTAACAAACGCCAAATGGGTGCCAGTGCATCCTCGTAAGTACGTCCGCCTTTGGAAAAACTCAATAACATATCCAGGTCATGCGGGTCAGGTGAAACAATTTCGGCAACATCACCGACACTTTGCAATAAAACAGCCGATACTGCCACATCCAGCGCCTGTAGCGGATCGGCCAGCCAGTGCGGTAAATCACGCTTAAAGCGGGCACGCGCTGCGGTATAAACCTTTTCACCTGCAGCAGAAAGCGCCGTCAAAACCATCACCGAATATTCTCCACTGGCATGGCCACGCCGAAAACCCATGCGTACCGGTAATATATTTTCATGTGACCAAAATGGTAACAATGATGCTGTTGCACCAAAACTGGCACCGAATAAATCAGCCCCTTGTTTTTCTGCGTCATCTTTAATGTGTCGTAACAATTGCCGACCCAGACCTTTGCGCTGCAATACCGGATGCACGGCAATACGCATCACTCGTGCGCAACGCAAGTCGGCGGCCTCTTTCAAGCCTGCATGGGCCATTAAAGATTGTGCAAGCAAATGGCCACGCGGTCGACGCTGGCCTGCAAAAATGGCCTCGGCCAGCTGCGCATCAAAACCACCTTCGGCGGCGACCAGTGCCGTTGCCACTACCTGCCCTTGATAACGGCTGACATAGACGGACAAACCCGGTCCGTCCAGCAAATTACGCAGATCATTGGGGCGGGTACGATAATGCGCTACCACCAGTAAACCAAATATCTGCGACAATAGAAGCTCATTATCGACCAGCTCATCCTGGCTTATTTTTTCCAACACCACATTGTCCACTGTGGCCGTGACAACCCGTTCATCATCAGCACTCACAGCATCCAACAACAAGGCTTTAAACACCAAGTTCTCCAGCGGATCATTTTCAGCCCAGCGGATTGGTGTCTGTAATGCTATTTGATGCCAGCCCGGTGCTTGCTCGTTGAGTGTTTGCCTGAAGCGCACAGCAAAACCTCGACCAGTGCCTTCATAACCATGAGTTGTGGTCGAAAAAACAATTCGTGAATAGCGAGTTAATAATTGTTGCAACAATGTGGCCGGAATGGCTGCCGCTTCATCCACCAATAACAGATCTGCGGATACCACCGATAAGCACAACGCATCCGGCGCAACAAACTGAATACTGGCCTCTCCCCATTGCGCACGACTTTCGTGAACATTGGCCTCGGGCAACATTTTTTGTATCTGTTGAAATAATGGCTGCACAGCGGCCAGTCGTGGCGCCGTCACCACGATATGTATCACCTGTGTTCGCAACAGGCGTGCCGCTGCAATACCCAGCGCCACCGTTTTACCTCGCCCTCGGTCTGCCACCAATACCAGTGGCCGTCGCCGATGCCCATGTAACACATGCTCAATAGCGGCAACCGCAATACGTTGGTCTTCTGTACGGAAAAGATCAGTCGGTACATCAACAGAATTTTGTGCTTTGGCAGGCGCACGTACGGTGGGCAACGCAGCGCCCTGTTCAATCACCGTTGCCACCATAGGTGATGCATTGATCACACGAGCAATACGTCGTAAGAAACGACCACTGATATCTGCCGTGTTGTACGGCCAAATCGCGATGCGTTCCGCCGCAGGATCATTAATATTTTCCCACTGTGCCAGTAGCGGACATAACAATACCAACAGGCCACCGCCGCACACCACACCACTCACTGCACCAAAGGCATCAGGATCAAAACCTGCATGGGCATCAAACACAATCATCTCACGCTCCTGCCCCAGGAGTTTTTTTGCCGTGTTGATAGACGCTACATCGGCACCTTGTTGTTGTTCCGATGATACCCAGGTTACACGCGGCAACTTCGATAAAGTCACAAGCCGCATAGCCACATCCCGACACCAACCGGCATCCCCCGCCAGCACAATCATATGGCGATGCCGCATCTGCTGCGCTTGGGCGAGCAATTTATCAATCAAAAGCGATAATTCAATATCACAAAAAACAGGCGGCTCAATCGATGTCATACCGGAATCATAACATTCCGCAGACAAAAGAAGACGAAGTAGTGTTAAACCTAAATTAATCCGTTAAAGAGAAAGAGTGACGCTGCGGGTATACTGCCTAACGGGTAGAGTCAAAGCCACCATATTCAATTCCTGTCAATGCAGCCATATCCCGATTCCAGGTGGTTAAATCTTCGTGATTAAATTTCTGGAGATGGTCGTGACCGCAAGCACGGGCCATGACCTGCATCAAACCGGTGGAAGCTTCAAAAAAACGTGCCAACTGATTCGCGGATTGTTCCACGTTCAGTTTGGCGCGCAATTCCGGTTTTTGCGTGGCAATACCCGCCGGGCAATTATTAGTATTACACATACGCGCAGCAACACAGCCAATAGCCTGCATCGCCGAATTGGAGATCGCAATGCCATCGGCACCTAAACACAGTGCTTTGATGAAATCCGCAGGTGTGCGCAGACCGCCGGTGATGATTAACGTAATGTTCTTTTCTTCACGCTTGTTCAAGTAATGTCTCGCCCGAGCCAGAGCGGGAATAGTGGGCACCGAGATATGATCACGAAAGATCAGCGGTGCAGCACCGGTACCACCACCACGGCCATCAAGAATGATGTAATCGACACCGGCTTCAATGGCAAATTCAATGTCTTTTTCAATGTGGTTGGCGGACAGTTTCATGCCAATGGGCACACCGCCACTCAGTTCCCGCACGCGATCAGAAAAACGTTTAAAGTCTGCCGGAGTATTCAGTTCGGCAAAGGTTGGTGGTGAAACGGCATCCTGACCTTTTTCCAGACCCCGCACCCGGGCAATTTTTTCTGTCACCTTATTACCCGGCAGATGACCACCAGTGCCCGTCTTGGCCCCCTGCCCTCCTTTGAAATGAAATGCCTGTATGCCCGATAACAATGACTCGTCATAACCAAATTGTGCAGAGGCCAACTCATAAAAATAACGGGAATTAGCGTCCCGCTCTTCCGGCAACATACCTCCTTCGCCGGAACAGATGCCGGTGCCTGCCAATTCCGCACCGCGTGCCAACGCCACTTTGGCCTCTTCAGAAAGTGCGCCGAAACTCATATCAGAAACAAATAACGGGATTTTCAGTATCAGTGGTTTTTTAGCCTTCGGGCCAATCACCAGTTCGCTGCCCACCGCAACATTCTCCATCAATGGCTTGTGCGCAAACTGTGCCGCAAGGATTTGAATGTCATCCCAATGTGGTAATGTGTGACGGGGCACGCCCATGGAAGCCATTACACCATGGTGCCCCGTTTTGGTGAGGCCATCACGAGCCAGTGCATGAATGCTTTCCAGAGTGGATTCTTCGGGCGTATTTTTTACTGACAGAGTGTCGGTAGCGGCTGCGGCATAGTTGATTTTTTCATCTTCATCAAGCCGCGCGTGGGCACCGTCACAAAATGGCGGTGTACTAGTGCGTTTACACTGGCATAGATAAGCCTCCTGTGCTTCACCGACACTGAAAGCCGTGGGTGTGAATTCAGTACCACGATGTGAACCATCACAAAAGGGTTGATTGCGGGATTGACCACAAGAACACCAGTAGTACTCCTCTCCAGCTTCCAGGTTCACGGCAATGGGCCTGGTATCTGCAATTCTTGCTTTGCTCATTAAAAACTCCTACGTATTTATTGTTATTTTGTGCTCATTAATGATCTGATAAGATTTTTACGCATAAACAATCTTGCAGGTGAGCTGATAGCCTTCTTTACATATTCATTTCGTCTTGCCACGAAATGAATATGACGCACACAGAGCACCTAAATATCAAACGCTACGGGTATATCACTACTTTGCTTTTATTGTTGGGATATAATTGAGATTGACAGGAAGCACCAATTCAAACGTAGTACCCTGGTTTTTTTCACTTTCAACATTGACACTACCACGCAACAATTTAATAAAATTATACACAATATTCAGCCCCAAGCCAGTACCACCTACCTTTCGCGCTAACGTGCCATCCACCTGACGGAAGGCTTCAAAGATATAGTGCAGTGCATCTTCATCTATGCCAACGCCTGTATCAGTCACATGAATAATAACCTGCGGCTCTGGCTCTCTGTTTTGTAATCGAGCAGAGACAGTGATGCTGCCCTGCTCAGTAAACTTTATCGCATTACTGATCAGATTAATCAATATTTGCTTCAACTTGACGGAGTCAGTATGGAGATAAATTTCTTCAACGGGTAAATCCGTTTTTAATTTGACTGACTTTCCATGAAGCATGGAGAACATCAAATTAAAAACCTCTTTAATCAATACACTTAATTCAAATGAATCTGCATGTGCCTCCATTTTTCCAGCTTCTATTTTAGCGAGATCGAGCAGTCCATTAATCAAGTCTAAAAGATGATAGGCATTGCGCCCAACCGTACGCAGGTTATTAAGCTGTCGTTCCTCTAGGGTATCAGCCGATTTTTTGATGACTTGCTTGGTGAAACCGACAATAGAATTCATCGGCGTGCGTAACTCGTGTGACATGTTTGCCAAAAACTCTGACTTTAACCGGGTAGCGCGCGCCAGCTCAGTGGCCTTTTTTTCCAATTCAGCTGTTCGTTCTTGAACTTGCTGCTCAAGCTCAAGCTGGTAATTTTTCTGCAACTCCACTGTTTCCTTTCGACCTGTAATATCAACACCTTCAAACACCACCTGGATAACGTTTCCCTCAATATCCAAAACAGGATAAACAACCATCTCTATCCAGATGATATTCTTACGAGCCTGAAACTGAATATCCTGTGTTACCGTCTTTCCCTTACTTCCTTGAAGGCATAAAGTTTCGACATTATTTACTGCTTCATCGTTCGATGAGAACCAATCACAGCTCCACAAGGGTTTTCCAAGCACCTCACTCCGGCTAACTCCTGTTAGCTCTAATGGCATGCGGTTAATAAAAACAATGCGTCCATCCAATTGCATAACACCCACCATCGCCTTTAGGCCATCCGTCAGACTTTGTAGTAAATGTTGACTGCTTCGGATTTCTTCCCTTAACTGATACTGCTCGGAAACATCATTAAAAATCAATACCATGCCTTGAATATTGTCGGTATCATTACGGATTGGTGCCGCAGAATCAGCAATATGATATTCGACACCGTCTTTGGCTATTAAGGTAGTGTGATCACTAAGATATACGGTTTCCCCGGTCGCCAAAACTTTTTCCACTGGATTGGAAACTGGCTCACGAGTCAATGCATCAATAATTGGGAAAATAGTTTTTATAGATTGGCCTTGCGCATCACTTAACTGCCAGCCGGTAAGCCTTTCAGCAACCGGGTTCATGCGGGTGACATTACCTTCAGCATCGCTGGTGATGACCGCATCACCAATACTATCCAGGGTGATAGCAAGGTCTTTTTCACGTTCTTGTAATTTTTTCTCAACTTCTCTGCGATGCTTGTTTTCGTGCTCAAGATCGTATTTTTGTTCCTGGGTACGAAGATTGATACGAGTCAGATAATAGAAAATCAATAAAACAAATAAATACCCAAACAAGAGCTGGAGCCTAAAACTTTTTTGATTTTGGTAAAACCTGTCAAGACTCCTGTGTAACTCGATAGTAACTAGACCATCATATGAAAATGATATTTCTTTAATCTCTATCAAGTGCTTTATCGCGACTTCTTCACTCTTATACCGTGCCATCTCAAAACCATTTTTAGCGGTTAAAACAATGCTCACAATTTCTGAGGATTCACTCCCCCAGTCATTGATGAAGCTTCTCGCCAGTTGATAATCCCCTTTTTGCAACCTTTCTTTGACCAAAACAGCAATCAAATCAAATTCTGCTCTTGAATCATTTTTAACGTGTTCAAACCCTTGTTGGAAGTGAAAGTTGGCTATATACCATCCAACAACAAACAGTAGCATCAGGATCAACAAAAAAAACACCCACGTTTTTTTTTGCTTGTGATGCATGCTACTTAGTGTAGATTTTTAGATTCAAAAATAATTTTTCGCAAATTATCATAATCGTCATTGGTCGCCTCAACAAGATTGGTGATACTTTTTTTGATATTGCGAAGTGCAGCCATCCCCATTTTGGACTTTTTAATATTTAACATAGCCTTGCGCAATGCAATCACTTGTTCATTTGGCAAATCAGAACGAGTGATAAAAAGATGTTCGGAAATTTTTGGTGTTTTTGCAACAATGCGTAACCCTTTTTCCTCAAACTGACGAAATACAGCCGGCTTGACTGCTCCGGCATCATAGTCACCTGACAAGACAGCAAGCGCCACATTATTATGACTATAAAGAAACTGATGTTTCTCAAACTGATTAACAAATACACCCGCCTGATGCATTACATAATGTGGAACTATATAACTCATGGTTGAATTAGAGTCTCCAAAAGCAATACGTTTACCGGCAAGGTCTGCCAGTATTTTAATTTTGCTTTCTTTCCTTGCAATAATATTTCCTTGAAAATATGAAACCCCATTCACTTCCAGCTTGGCAAGTATAGGTTTACGGCCATAATCATTAACCATCTTAATATAAGACGCCGGACCCATGTAAGCAATATCCAGCTTATCTAACCCACTAAACAGAATATGCTCGTCATAATTACTGCCAACCCTGACAACAACATTCAAACCAGTCTGATGACTCAAATAATTAGCAAGAGGAGTAAATTTGTTTTTTAACACCTCATCAGATAGAAACGGATGTACACCCAGGGTTAAATTGCCTTTCGCAACGGCGCCCAGAGGCGATAATGATATCGAAAAAAATATCACCAGAATAATAAATACATTTATTTTATTAGTATTCATAACCCCTCTCTATTTACTAAACATACTTATTCGTTAGTTAGTGGTCTTGTTTGTTAAACCATCAACACACCCCAAAGTAAAAAAGAAAGTCGCCCCTTTTCCTACTCCGGACTCCGCCCATATGTTCCCACCATGCCGATGAATAATACGTTGCACCGTGGCAAGGCCAATGCCGGTACCGGGAAATTCATTCTCTTTATGCAGGCGATGAAAGGCACTAAACAAGTCTTTAGCATATTGCATATCAAACCCGGCTCCATTATCGCTGACGTAAAAAACTGTCATATGATCCTTTTGCTGCTGGCCAAATTTAATATTTGCAGAGTCCTTTTTACTCGTATATTTCCAGGCGTTACCCAGCAAGTTTGTCAATACAGCATGGACAAGCCCTTCATCAACGTATGCAGTCACACCTTCGTCAAGCTCTACATTCACTTGACGTTGTGGTTCGATCTCGAACAATTGCGCAATAATGGTAGAGGCCATATCACTGAGATTTACGGGCTGGCGTGTCAATGTACCACTTGAAACCTGTGATAATTTTAACAGCCCATCAATGAGTTTCCCCATGTGTTGTGCCCCACGACGCACACGTTGCAAACATTCTTTTCCTTGTTCGTCCAGCTGAGCCGCACACTCCTCCAGCAACACCTGACTAAAACCATCAATACGGTGTAGAGGGGCACGCAGGTCGTGACTGACAGAATAGCTGAAGGCTTTCAGTTCTTTATTAGCGCAATCCAGTTCGAGATTGGTCGCCCGTAGCATTTCTTGTGCTTCAAGCAGCTCAGCGACGCGTTCCTTCAATTCCCGCTTTTGTCGCCGATAGGCATCTTCGGCACACTTTACACGCACCGCCACACCGACCCGGGCTAGCAGGATTTCATCCTCAAAAGGCTTGGTGATGTAATCAAGAGCCCCCAGATTGAGGCCCTTAACAATATGATTCGAGTCTTTATAGTGGGCGGTCAGAAAAACCACCGGAATATCTCGCGTGGCTTCATTTTCGTGTAGCGCACTCAGCACCTCAAAGCCATCCATTTCTGGCATCATCACATCCAGCAGAATTACATCGGGCTGCCGTTCCTTGGCCAGCATTAGGCAGTTGGCGCCAGTACTGGCCGTCAGTACCCGGTATTGATCTTCCAGAATCTGGCAGGCTAATTCAATATTGTCAGGATTATCATCGACCACCAATACACTGATTTTTTCTTCGCACTGATTCACTTCCACTTCCCTCGGTTGATGGAATCTTCCGTCCACACCATGTCGTTGGAATAATCTTTGATTTCAGGCTAAATCTAGCGGGCGTCACTGTCTCCAGCTTTATGCAAAGACTTTGTAAGCCCCCCAAATTTATCTTTATATTTGACCATTGCCGTTTCTTCACAAATTTATAGCCTAGTCCATTACTGATCAATAACTCTGGTTTTATCCGATCATTTTTCTGAATTTCCAGAGATATTCCTAACGCATTGATCTAGCTTAACTATTTATATTTTCTCGATCTTTATTTTGGCGGCAGGCTACCAACAGCGGCACAACATAAAGATATTAATACCCGGACGACGGCTACAGTTATACACAACTCTGCCGCCACTATCGGGAATGGCTGATCCGTAAAAAAGCGACTGTCTGAAACACGAGAAAAAACCCCTCATGCAACAATTATTCACGAGTGAACAGCGAGTGAAAGCGGATATCGATACCCGTAGCATTTGAGATTTAAGTGTTCAGTGTGAGTGTGCCTCATATTCATTTCGTGGCGAGACGAAATGATGAAGAACAGAGGGTCTGTTGTGAGGAATTTCAACGCTGCCATAGAATGAAGAAGGTTCGCAATGAACACTTAAATCTCAAACGCTACGGGTATAGGCCTCAAAAATGGAGAAGAACAGCGCCGAGGTACGGGTAACACAATGTGTTATTTCGTGCTTAAGAACGCCCATGCGCTAATAAAAAATCAATCTCCGGCCCCTTAGGCACAATACCAGTGGGATTGATGGTTTTATGGCTAGCATAGTAGTGGCATTTGATATGATCCATGTGGACCGTTTGCCTCACACTAGGCACCTGATACAATTCCCGCACGTAACCCCATAAATTTGGATAATCCACCAGGCGTTTTTTATTGCATTTGAAATGGCCGACATACACTGCGTCAAAACGCACCAATGTCACAAATAGTCGCCAGTCCGCCTCGGTGATTTTTTCACCCACGAGATAACGCTGTGAAGCCAATCGTATCTCCAGCTCATCCAGCGTTGCGAACAACTGATCAAATCCCTGTTCATAAGCCTCTTGCGTGGTCGCAAAACCGGCGCGATACACGCCATTGTTCACATTGTGATACACCACTTCATTAATGGCATCGATTTTTTCACGCAAAGGCTGCGGGTAAAAATCTACCTTGGCATCTACACCGGCACAATCATTAAATGCGGAATTCAACATGCGAATAATGTCTGAGGATTCGTTATTCACGATGGTCTTGCGTTGTTTATCCCATAATACAGGCACGGTCACCAGACCAGTAAAACCGGCATCCGCGATTTGATAAATTTCAGCCAACGTACTGGCACCATTGATCTGATCCTGCGTCGCCCCAGGGTATTCGCCGAACACCCAGCTTTGTGCAGGCATCAGCGGATGCACCACAGACACTGAAATAGCCTTTTCCAACCCTTTGAGTGCCCGGAAAATCAACGTACGGTGTGCCCAAGGACATGCATAAGATACATAAAGATGATAACGCCCTGGCTCGGCGGCAAACCCGCCTTCACCCGTAGGGCCGGGGCTGCCATCCGGCGTTATCCAATTTCTGAAACCCGATGTTACCCGGACAAATTCACCTTTCATGTCTTGCTCCTTTTCCGTTTTGAACCAGTATAAACGGGCGAAAGAAATATCAAAGCGTAAAAAACCGACCGGCTTGATCGAATTATTTGATAAGAGAGCACCTAATGAACGTGCATGCATGTTCATTAGCCACAGAAGATAAAGTATTTTTTAGATTATTTTGGACAAAGGCATATCACCAAGACGGTGAGTTCAATCCCTGTGGGCCTGATTCCCCGTTGCTTGCTGCAAGGTTATTTATTTTTTGTTACGCATTAGTGCATATGCTGCCAATTTATTACTGTATGTTTTAATAAAATGGTCTGTGGCCCCTGCCTTCCAACCTGTGACTATTAATCGGGTAATGAGCCGCATCGCCCGATCTATGATTGTTGGATTTTGTAAAAGCCGCAGATCACTGTAGTCGGGCAGTTTACTGGCAGTGAGAAACCTCATGTCACCATGATGACGATAACCAACTGTTTTTTCCAATACTTTAACCACGACTCCACTCACAAACGGTATGTGTGCAATCTCAAAGATACTGATCAATAAATGCTGTATGTATGCCGGAGGTACACGGGGGACAAGGTCTGCGGCATTCACAATACGATAGATGGGTGTTTTGATGTCGTCACCAAAGCCTGATGATGCCACTCTCGGGCTACCGAAGGTATAACAGGCTCCCAGGCTATCCGCCGCTAAAAACTTGGTGGCACACAACGCTAATGCTCCACCTAGTGAATGCCCGGTTATATAGAGCGAGTACCCATTATCTTGCAGCGACTCCAACTCGGTCTCAACATCAGCTTTGACATTACAAAAAGCCTGATAAAATCCGCTATGTATTTGGTATCCATCAATCTCTATTGTTGTCGCCTTAAGATCAGCTTTGACATCCCTTATGTCTGCTTCGGTTCCTCTGAATGATAAAACATTCATCCGGTATTTTTTGCTTGTTGCCAGAAAGGCCTGTGTACCATCGACATTAAAGACGGCTGACAATACAAAATCACTGATCGTTAAATAGCTTTGCAATTCAGCTTTAGCGTCATCACCTAACTGCTGCTTATCACTTAACAGCTTTTCCAGCATTTTTTTGATGGGCTGAGGATCAGATTCCTCAGTCAAGGCAGCGGCAATATCGTCAATATCAATACTGCCTTCAAATTTAAAATAAGCGAGCCGTGCCATTTCAACCATCAGCCAAGCCGTTCTATCGCTATAAGCCGCGCGACTCACCGGGGGTTTCAGTAAACTCTTATTATCGAAATACAATCTGTTTCTCTCCATTTAAAAAGACTGTTACCCAGGGTTTCACAATCCATCGTGTGAGTGACTGCTAGCTTCTATTTTTCGTGCCCTGACGACATGACAAAGATTCGACAGACAGCAACGCTGTCAGGAAGGTACTCTCAAATCAAGTAAGGCCCACCCCTTCGGGTTGTACCTGTAAATAAGGTCATATTGCGTTATTCATTATGCATTTGCAATGAGTAAACCTCCCTCCTCACACCCTATCGTGGGCTCTTATTTACAGCAGACAGGATGCGTTTTACGCACCAATTAACTCGCTTTAAAAGTGCTGAACAACGTGCGCTTGGTTTAGTTGATCATTTTGCAAGTGAATATAAACCAAAATGATTTCATAACCTGCTGACTTTGCGCTCGCAAAAAAATCAATCTTAGAGGGATGGGAAAAGACTGTTTCAAAACAAAAGCGGGTGCCTGTACGCAGTAAATCCAGGCGCAGCCTTTCGGCTAGTTTCACCGCCTTATAGCTGGCCTTTTCAGGTTGTTCAGCATCCAGTGCTTTTGCCAGAATATCCGCATTAACAAAGGGTAAGCCGGTTGATGCTAAAAACTGCTGGCAAAAGGTCGACTTACCTGCACCATTTCCACCAGCCAGTAACCAGAGCTGCTTACCGTCACTCATTCGACAACAAACACACCATTTTCAAAACGACCCGTTTGGCGCTGCCCGTCAGGCGTGACCCTATCTAAATAAGCCAGCCATCGCTAAGCTCGCTTCAAAATAGGTTCGCCTCCGGGTTATCTGTTGCCCTAATTGGCCGCTTGAACGTGCTTTCTCGACAGACAAAAGTATTTGCGCAGAATTAACACGCTCAGAGGCGACAATCTCAACCTGCACTTCGGCAATACCCTGCATTAATGCCAACATATCTGCTGGTGATACAGAATGTGCCACCTGCTTACCCAGCCCAGCCCAAAACTCCACTTGCTTGGCCGCCGAGCGATTCATCAATGAACCTTCCACCTCTGCCTCCTGAAACAAGCCGTCTTTCACTCTTAATAGGGTAGACATAACCAACACCTCGCAACAATATGGCACATGAACAAGGTTAATAACCGCACAATCCAAATCTCTTAACAATGAGTCATTGCTGATTTCTGGCTGATTCTTTGAGTGATCGATTTCCTCGCTGTCCACCCATAGTAAAATACTTAATGTTATGGATGGCAGGCTGAGGAGACTGGGCCTTGAGGATATGCCCCAGAAAAAGTTCGTGGATATCCATCCACTTGTGGGGTGAGTACTTTAGGCGACCGTAACAGAGATTGTACCCATCGATATAAACTATGGTTCTCACAAAAATTCCTTTTCCCGGAAAAGGAAAAACCCACCCACAAGAACGGTGATTTCCAAAAGACGGTTACAGCTTGACCACAGCGAACTTCCGCCCTGTTTTTAGGCAACCCGGAAAAGCCGTGAAGATGGAATATGGTGGCTATGCCCTGATTCGAACAGGGGACCCCATCATTATGAGTGATGTGCTCTAACCAGCTGAGCTACATAGCCATTTAAAAAATGATCCGGCGAGCCGGATTTAAAAGAGGCCGAATTGTATGGTTTCCCGGCAGGCTTGTCCAGCCGTTACGCGATTTTCACCCGGCCTCAGACGTTAAAACGGAAGTGCATTACGTCACCATCCTGGGTAACATAATCCTTGCCTTCCAGACGCCACTTACCCGCTTCTTTGGCGCCCTGCTCCCCGTTACCGGCGATAAAATCATCGTAGGCGATAACTTCGGCACGGATAAAGCCTTTCTCAAAATCGGTATGGATCACTGCCGCAGACTGCGGTGCCGTAGCACCGATAGCCACAGTCCAGGCGCGCACTTCTTTAACTCCAGCGGTGAAATAGGTGTGTAAATTCAGCAGGCCATAACCAGCACGAATGACACGATTGAGGCCCGGCTCCTCCAGTTCTAACTCTTGAAGAAATTCATCGCGCTCGTCGTCATCCAGTTCGGATAGTTCGGATTCGATAGCGGCGCATACCGCTACTACACCCGCTCTCTCGTTGCTCGCGAACTCACGCACCTGATCCAGCAGTGGATTGTTTTCCATGCCGTCTTCAGCAACATTGGCGACGTACAGGGTCGGTTTAGCGGTAAGCAGGAACATATCGTCCAACATCGCCTGCTGATCCTCGTTCAGCCCCATAGCACGCACAGGCTTTCCTTCGTCCAGCTCTGCTTTGATTTGTTCCAGCAGCGCGAGTTTGGCCTTGGCTTCTTTATCACCGGAGTTGGCGACCCGGCCGACACGATTGATGGCCTTATCCACGGAGTCCAGGTCGGCCAGCGCCAGTTCGGTATTGATAACCTCTATGTCGCCCAGCGGATCAATTTTGCCTGCGACATGCACTACGTCGTCGTCTTCGAAACAACGCACAACGTGGGCAATGGCATCAGTCTCGCGGATGTTGGCAAGAAACTGATTGCCTAAACCTTCACCTTTGGAGGCACCTGCAACAAGTCCGGCAATATCCACGAATTCGATGGTCGTGGGTAACACACGCTCAGGATTGACGATTGCGGCCAGGGCATTGAGGCGAGGGTCTGGCACTGGCACCACTCCGACGTTAGGCTCAATGGTGCAAAAAGGGTAATTGGCTGCTTGAATGCCTGCTTTGGTCAGCGCATTAAACAGGGTGGATTTGCCTACATTAGGCAAACCGACGATTCCACATTTAAATCCCATTTTTTTGGTCTCTCGTTACCGCTTTGGTAGGTTGGGGTTAGTAGAGCAACCCTCCCAACACTGAAGGGCATTAAGCATCGAATGTTGAGGTTCGCTCCGCTCACCCCAACCTACAAGATCTCTATTTACGGCTATGCAGATGGTTCATCGCAGCTTGTAATTCGCCATCAATAATCTGTGGCAATGTGTGCAAGGCTTCATCAATGGCCACATCAATTTCGATTTGCTCATCACGCGGAGCCTTGCCCAGTACATAATTGGACACATCCCGACTTTGTCCAGGGTGACCAATGCCCACACGCAAACGTATAAATTCTTTGCTAACCAATTGCGTAATCATATCACGCAGACCGTTATGGCCGCCGTGGCCACCACCTTGCTTCAGCCGCAATTGACCCGGCGGAATATCCAGCTCATCATGCACCACCAACATTGATTCTGGTGCAATTTTATAAAAACGCGCCAGTGCAGCAACAGACTTGCCGCTTAAATTCATAAAGGTGTTGGGTTTGAGCAACCAGATATCATGACCAGCCAGTGATAATTTGCACACGTCGCCGTGAAATTTGTTTTCCAGTTTGAACGATGCGCCTTTGCTGCGTGCCAGTTCATCCACAAAAACAAAGCCGACATTGTGTCGTGTTTGCTCATACTTTGGCCCGGGGTTCCCCAGGCCGACAATGAGCTGAACGGGCGACGACAAGGTCGGCTTTCCTGTGCTTTATGCGCAGCAAACAAAAAGCTTATTCGCTGGCACCGCCTTCTGCGGCAGCATCAGCTGTCTCACTATCTTCTTCTGAGCTACCACCACCTTTCGGCGTATGAATACTGACCACTGGCAAATCATGGTCTGCACCGTGCGTCAAAGCGGTAATCTGTACGCCCTTGGGCAAATCGATATCCGACAAATGCAACGATGCGCCAACATCCAGATTCAATAAATCAATTTGCAGATATTCCGGCAAATCACTGGCTTTACAGGTGATTTCGATGGTGCTCAATAGGTGCGATACCAAACCACCCTCTTTAACACCAACACTGACATCTTCATTAATGAAATGCACCGGCACCTGCATGTTAATAACGTCTTTGTCGCTCACGCGCAAAAAATCCACATGCAAAACCTTGGGTTTGGCGGGATGACGCTGCAAGTCCTTAAGCACCGCTTTTTGGGCTTTGCCATCAACAGTCACGGTGAGGATGTGGGAATAAAAAGCTTCATGTTCCAGGTGATGCTGCAAGTCATCCTGCACCACAGTAAAGGGCACGGGGTCTTTACCCGAACCATAAATAATTCCCGGCACTTTACCCGCATGGCGCAGGCGGCGGCTCGCACCTTTCCCTACGTCCTTACGGCTTTCAGCAATAATCGTAAAATCAACAGACATAATATATCTCCAACAATTGTGTGCCTAACGACAAACAGTCAGTCACGCTTTACCAAAAAAAGACCGCAATCAGGTTGCAGCCTCCACTTTTCACTTCACCCTTGCGACCAAGGTGAAGCACCTTCGTTCGAGCCATTGCCTGCTGACAATGCCCCTAACAACAATTCTTTAATCCAACTCAATCCATAAACAACGAACTTACCGATTCTTCATTGCTTACACGACGCATGGTTTCCGCCAACAGTTCGGCAATAGACAACTGCCGAATGCGACCACATTTGGCGGCGGCCTTGCTGAGCGGAATAGTATCCGTTACCACCAGCTCATCCAGCTCGGATTTGACAATGTTATCCACCGCCGGACCTGATAATACCGGATGCGTGCAGTAAGCCACCACCTTGGTAGCGCCCTTGTCTTTCAATGCTTTGGCCGCTTGCCCCAGGGTACCTGCGGTATCAACCAGATCATCCACCAGCACGCAGGTGCGCCCTTCCACGTCACCAATAATGTTCATCACCTTCGCCACATTGGGTTTGGGGCGACGTTTGTCGATAATGGCCAGATCCGCATCGTCCAATCGCTTGGCCAATGCCCGGGCACGCACCACGCCACCCACGTCCGGTGATACCACCATCAAGTTCTCATACCCTCGACGCCAGATGTCACCCAACAAAATAGGGGAGGCGTAAATATTATCCACGGGCTTATCAAAAAAGCCCTGCACTTGATCGGCATGCAAATCCACCGTCAGCACACGATCAGCACCAGCGGTGACAATCATGTCTGCCACTAGTTTGGCGGTAAGCGGCACTCGTGCTGAACGCGGCCGACGATCCTGTCGTGAATAGCCAAAATACGGGATCACCGCAGTAATACGACGTGTCGATGAACGACGCAGGGCATCGATCATCACCAGCAATTCCATCAGGTTATTGTTGGTGGGCACGCAGGTGGGCTGGATAATAAACACATCCCGACCACGCACATTTTCAGTGATTTCAATCTGGGTTTCGCCGTCGCTAAACTCCCCCACCACGGCTTTACCTAGAGAAAGATCAAGGTAATTCGCCACGGCCTGCGCCAGCTGCGGGTTGGCATTACCCGTAAACACCATCATTTGGCCGTCAGACACGATTTACTCCATCAAGAAGAGACCGGCATCAAGCCAGTGCTAATTCTATGGCTGGAACGACAGGATTATACGAGGCTTTGTCCCTCGCCCTGCGGGTCGGTTTCACCGCTCCGACTCGCTATGCGAGATCGGTCGAACCTTAAGGTTCAAATCCTACCGCCCTGGCCAAACAATCTACTTACAATTGACTACCGTGTTTACGGTTGTCATTTATCTATTGGCTGGGGCGGCAGGATTCGAACCTGCGCATGCTGAGATCAAAACCCAGTGCCTTACCGCTTGGCGACGCCCCAATATAAACTTATTTTTCCGTATAAAACCCTTCTGAACCAAACAATGGTGAACGATTACAGCCCGCAGCGACTATCGTCTGCCAGCGGCGTCCAGCAAGTTGTTCCGCCACTTCACGCGCCTGCTTTTCACTTTCAAACGCTGCAAATATACAACCACCAGTGCCGGTTAATCGCGCGGGTGCGAACTGCATCAAATCAGTCAATGCGGCATCAACTTCGTGATACTTCGCCCGCACCAGTGGTTCGAATACGTTGCCAACACGGCTATCACCATCCTGACAAAAAAAGGCGCCACTCACATTCCTGGCACCCTCAGACCCAACCCACGAAAGGTAATCGCGCATTTTGATCGGTCGCGCATCACGTGTCAATTGTGTATCACTAAACAATTCAGCTGTGGAGACCTGTACTCCAGGAATCAACACCACAAACCAAGGCTCAGGCAACATCACCGGCTCCAGTTTTTCACCCACACCTTCCGCCCAGGCGGCACGACCACGCACAAATACCGGTACATCAGCACCCAGTCGTAGCCCCAGCATAGCGAGTTGATCTTCGCCAAGACCAAGCCGCCACAACTCATTGAGCGCGACCAGCGTGGTCGCCGCATCGGAACTGCCACCCCCCAGACCACCGCCCATGGGCAGATTTTTTTCGATGTGAATGTCTGCGCCCTGTGTGCAGCCGGTTTCAGTCTGCAATAATCGTGCAGCCCGAATAATTAAATCTTCTGCCTCAGGCACTCCGGGTACGTCTGTGACCCGCCTCAGTTGCCCGTCGGTACGCACACAAAAACGTAGCGCGTCACCAAAATCCAAAAACTGAAACACGGTTTGCAGTTCGTGAAAACCATCGGGTCGCTGTCTAGTGATATGTAAAAACAAGTTGAGCTTGGCTGGTGCGGGCCAGACGGGTTTCTGCAAAATAAGGTTGTCAGACATACCTCAACCTAAATTTGTCAGTTGAACCGTAGCGAGAACAACGATGGCACAACAAAACCCAAAAAAATCTTTTAGATCCTGTGTCATAAGTACCCACAATAGGTTCGACGGATGCATTAAGTTTAGTGACCACTGTTATCGCCCGATTCCCAGCGGTCAATCACCAGACGCACACTGAGTTCGCCATTTTCCAGATAGACCTTGCGTGGCAACATCAGCCCGTCCACCTGACGATAGGCCGGGTATTCAATTTTCCAGTGAGATTGCTGTAAATGTGCAAGTCGACCCTCTTCATCAAAAGCCAGCAACGGGGCTTTCTTGCTCGTCGGCACCGGCACACCGCGCACCCAATAACGCAAACTGTTTAGCGGCAATCGCCAACCGAGCTGCTGAAAAAGCAGAGATTCAACGTCCGCAGCGACCGTCGTCTGTCCATCCGAGGTGCGCATTTCTACCTGTTGTGGGCCACCATCCAGCTGCAAGCCGCCTTGGCCAAAAGGCGCATTGAAGCTCACTTGATAGGTACCTCTTTCCTGTTGCCAATACAGCTTGCCGTTCCAACCGTCATCTTCGCTGTGGGCAGCGATGCGCGCGCTCAACGTCCAGTCAGTCTGCGCGCGCACCGTCTGGGCATGCTGCTGCCACAATTGGGAAACACGTTCAGAAGGAGCTTCAGGGGCAAAAGGTGACAACGAGGCACAACCGGAAAACAGAAATACCGCACCCATCAACCACCACGGTGCGGTACGTCGTAATCGCGAACGAGTCACAAGCCTAAACGCTTCATGGCATCCAGCAAAACTTCGTGTTGAGGGTGTTTTTCCAAAGCCGTTTCCAGCACATCCAACGCGTCCCGCTTATTGCCCATTTCCCATAGCACTTCACTCAAGTGTGCAGCGATTTCCGGATCATGAATTAATGACAAGGCCTGACGCAATAATTCAACCGCCTTGGCATGATTGCCCATGCGATACTGCACCCAGCCCATGCTGTCGATGATGGCTGCATCCGTCGGCTCCACTTCCAGTGCTCGGGTGATGTAAACCAATGCCTCATCCAGACGCTCGGTACGATCAGCCAACGTATAACCCAACGCATTCAGCGCCTGTGCATTACTGGGCTCTCGCTCGATAATGATGCGTAGGTCTTCTTCGGCCAAATCCAGCTTGTTGGCTCTTTCAGCAACCAGTGCCCGCGCATAACGCAAAGAGGTGTCGTTGGGCATTTTTTCCAGTTTGTCAGCAAAAAAGTCAAGGGCTTCCAGGTAATTGCCCGCCTTGCGCAGCAGTTCGCCTTCCATCAGATAAAGTCGCACTTGGTCTTGCTCATTGCGCACGCGCAGTGACTGTAGATGCTCGCGCGCGCGCTCCAGCTTGCCCTGTTCCGCCAGCAAATTGGCCGCCCTCGACTGCGCACCTAAATAATATTCACCATGACGCACGGCAAAATAATATTTCAACGCAGCCTCGGGGTTCTTTTTTTCCTCGTAAACACGTCCCAGATAATAGCTGGTCTCCAACATACGCTGCCTCAGGCTCAAAACACGCGTGAAGCGGGCTTCTGCTTTGTCAAGATTGCCTAGCTGTAATGCCAGCACACCTGAGGCATACTGTGCTTCGACGTTGCTTGGCTCTTGTTCAGCAAGGCGCTCAAACTCGGCAAAGGCCTGGGGCAACTGTTCGGCCTCGGTCAACAGACGCGCATAACTCAAGCCAACAGAAACATCATTTCCCAGCTCACCATCGCGCTCTTTTTCCAAATAGGCCAATGCTTTGTCTCTATCGCCCTGCAAACTGAGAATCCGCGCACGCATGACCACTGCCGGTGCCCACTGCGATTTCAACGCCAGGGATTTTTCCACCGAGCCCATAGCCAACTCCAGTTTGCTCTGGCGTAAACTCAGCTGACCGTGCGCCAACCATGCATAAGGATTACTCTGTTGTTTTGCCAACAATTGCTCCATTACCGAAAGTGCGGCAATAGCGTTTTTAGCCAATGTGAGCTGACCGGAGATTTGCATAAATCCCTGATCAGCCTCATCCGCTGACAGGGCAATATAACGTTCATAACGCACTACAGATTCCGGTGCACGACCGAAGGCCAGCAACAGGGGTGCCAGCACTTGATAGGCCTCTGCATTATCTGGGGCCAGTTCAACCCACAGCTCCGCCGCCTCCAGCGCCTTTTCCAAGGCCTGAACACGAATAGCAATGCGCGCCGCGCGTTCTGCCACACTGGCATCCTGGGATTCCTGTGCCGCCGCCAGATAATTGCTCACGGCCACACCAAATTCGCCACGCTGTCCGGCCACTTCGGCTATCAGCAACCGGTACATCACCTGCGGTGAAAATTCGCCCTCAGGCAATTCCTCTAAAGTGGGTACAGATGCCGTGGGTGGCGTCGTATCCTCCACCACACCTGAGGAAACCGCACAGCCCGTCAGCCAGACCACACCCAAAATCCACGAAAAACGCACTGTTTTCACCATTTTCACTCCAAAGTTCTGGATAATTCGCGCATTTTGCGCCTCATGTACTATTTTTACTACTGTCGGCCATGGCCTTGATGCGCTTGAACCTGGGGCTGAAAAACAAATGCCCTGGTACATCAAAACCCGGAAGATTCAGCATGACTTGTATTCGCACCCCAGTTCGCTCAGAATTTACGGTTTGATCTAGAGTACTACTGGCACGCATGTCTCTTTTAGCCTTTGGCATTAATCACAAGACCGCCCCTATAGACATCCGGGAACGCGTTGCGTTCGCTCCAGGTAAGCTGGTTGATGCCTTGAAAGACTTGGTCACCAAAGCCAGAATTCAAGAGGTTGCGATTGTTTCCACCTGCAATCGCACAGAGCTGTACTGCGATTCCGGCCAGAACGTTACCCAAGGACAGCGTAACAACGCCATTATTGTCGATTGGTTCCGAGAATATCACAAGCTCGAAAAACGAGACATCGAGCCCTATATTTTTCTACACCCGGATCAGGAGGCCGTACGCCACATGCTGCGCGTTGCCAGCGGACTGGATTCACTGGTGCTGGGCGAACCGCAGATTCTCGGCCAAATCAAGGATGCCTACGCCACCGCCACTGAGGCAGGCACCATGGGTGGCCAACTCGACCGGCTGTTTCAGCATACTTTTTCCGTGGCCAAACAGGTGCGTACCGATACCGCCATTGGTGCCAGTGCCGTGTCCGTGGCCTTCGCTGCGGTGAGTCTGTCCAAACAAATTTTTGACGCCTTCGACAAACGTACCGCGCTGCTCATCGGTGCTGGAGAGACCGTGGAACTGGCAGCGCGCCATCTGCACCAAAGCGGCATTGGCCGCATGATTATTGCCAATCGCACAGTGGAAAACGCCCATACTCTGGCACAGGAAGTCGGTGCCTACGCCATCTCCTTGCCGGAGATCACCAACCACCTCGCCGAAGCAGATATCGTCATTTCATCCACCGCCAGCCCACTGCCCATTCTTGGCAAAGGCAGCGTGGAAAGCGCATTGAAAAAACGCAAACACCGCCCCATGCTGATGGTGGACATCGCCGTACCACGTGATATCGAACCCGAGGTCAGCGACCTCAATGATGTTTACCTGTACACGGTGGATGATTTGCAGGATATCATTCAGGAAGGCTTGCGTTCCCGCCAGGAAGCGGCTCAGCAGGCAGAAGAAATTATCGATACTGAAGTCTCGCATTTCATGCACTGGCTGAGATCACTGGATGCTGTCTCCACTATTCGCGCTATGCGTGAAGACGCCCAAAGCCAGCGCGATATCGAGCTCGAACGCGCCATGCGCCTGCTGCAATCCGGTAAAGATGCCGAACAAGTCATCACCGAAATGGCCAACCGGCTGACCAATAAGCTTATTCATACCCCCAGCGTGCAACTCAAAAAAGCGGGCTATGATGCCCGCGAAGAAATTTTCGACACCGCCCGCGAGCTGTACGACCTAAAAGATCGCGACCTTTAGCAATTTCCTCTCTGCTGTCATCTCTTGGCAGAATACTATTTATTGTTAGACTTGTCTAAATAGGTTATTCCGATACCCCACCATCAGAATGCACTGTTAACTATAAATAGATCTTTTGTGCTCGTCGGAGTCCGCACAAATTAATGGTGAGAAATCATGCAAGACTGCCCACGCTGTAAAAGTGAAAGATCAACAACAAAGCAGCATGGTCAAAGGTTGCCAGCGATTAGATGTCTCGAAGGAACCTTAACGCCAATGGGCGTTGACACTTTATTTAGAATGACTTAGCTTTCGTTCTATTGGATGGATACCCGGTTTTAGCCATGTGGCAGCCTACAATTGGATTAAGGCGTTTGGTAGACAAGTTGAATCTCTAAAGCAAGAAGGAGCAACCATTAGTAAACTAAAAATGGATTATTTGACCAAGGGAAGATCTGGTGAGTTTTCAAAATTTTGAAGTATAAGGCTAAAGAAGATCGGGATTACACCCGAGTGCGATTGAAAATCGATGGCGGTTACGACAAGCACGGCGATGTTTTTGTTATTGCCCGTCCGCTTACGGGATCTGTTTCGTTCCCTGTCAAAACGTTTGACAATGCAAAAACACGTGGGCAGTTCATCGAAGAATTCACTTTTTTCCGGTACGGTGGCCAATGTCCCTCCTGGCATTCCGTTCTTTTTGCAAATGATTGTTTTTCCGATGAAGAAAAATATTCCGATACGTTAAAAGGCGAAAATTATACCTCGGAAAGAGGTAAAGCTTATGTTCTTCAGTTAATCGCTTCTGGTGAATTAGTTGCTCATTACACGGGTAGCTGGATTCCACCAGGAGATCGCAATCATCACTTGCCGTGGCCTAAATCGAGCGCAAAAGAAGAGCTTCTGCCAGTAACGCATCAGCCCTATACGTTAGGGCCGCATGAAGAGCCTGGGTATGTGCCTCCGGTGGAAACGAGTACGACGCCGGATGAAGATGAAGAAGTTGTTCCAGACAGCAAACTCTTCAGAAGTAGTGAAGGTCTAAAAACGTATTGGGATGACTACTATTCGTCGGTTGGACGAGAAGCTGAGGACTTTACCTCTTTATCTCGCGCAGCTCAAAAGAGAGGGATTAATGTTGTTAAAGGTGATTATGCTAGTTACCGAAAGGGTACTATTAAAACTGGACCTGATACTAAGCGCTGGGAATTCATTGAAGAGTTTTTACATCACAAAGTAGAAACTGAAGGTGCATTTAAACCAACAAGAGATGCTCTGAAAAAGGAATTGAAACTCAATAGAATTAAACAAATTGGCCGAGTATCGGAAGAAATTGCCGTTAAACAGTGGATATTGAGTAAACCAAAACTGCTCAAGTTAGATCAACCAACGCAAACAGTTCTTCAGAAACAAATAGATCAGCTTAAAAAACATGGAGTATCTGATGGATATTAGTAATCAAGTTTATATCTGGGTAACTAACGTAGATACTTCAGATGAAGGTGCTGTGTTGAATGGGCTGTCTTTTGATGGTGAGTATGGCTTCGGAGTGGAAGATATGCGTGAGTATTCAGGTACCTTGGCCATGCTTTCGAACAAGCAGCACTCCATAATTCGAGCCGAACTTTCAACAATTCATATTTCAGGCAAGGGTGTGTTATGGAATATTAATGTAGAGCAGTTACCAGATGTCCCGTTTTTGTTAACCAGCAATATTGAATTGACCGGGCCGGTGATAAAAAATATAGGCCTATCACCGACAGAAGAAGCATTTGAAATATTTCAAAGAGACCGAGAAGGATCATATCCAGTATGCTCAACTCGAATGGTTGGTATTCTAAATCATAGCAATGAAAGTGATGTTCTTATCGGGTTTACAACCGGGGACGATAATCTTAATAGCCTTGAAGAGTTGGAATTTATTGAGTGGGGTATCGAAGTAGGCAAAGTGACTGTTGAGTAACTCCAAACGGGTGTGCTCTCAATACCCCACCATCGGAATGCTTGATAAACTAAAAAGGTGTAAGTGCTAGTGCATGGGGTAGTTCCGATACCCCACCATCGGAATGCTTGATAAACTAGATGTATTAGTTCCGACCTGATCTGACAACTCACTTGCAAAAGTGAGAGTTACCCGTTTTGATAAAGGTGTCGAATCTTTAAATCAAAACAACAAAAGGTAACTCTCATGCTACATACTAACAATCCAA
>Ga0316204_10002730_pt1 | contig 38591 bp, 26 predicted proteins | sample 6monrhotite_MG_2_FD_205661 | JGI IMG/M metagenome (GOLD analysis project Ga0316204, IMG submission 205661) | Microbial mat bacterial communities from mineral coupon in-situ incubated in ocean water Damariscotta River, Maine, United States -... | ecosystem: Environmental > Aquatic > Marine >...
TACCGCAGGACCTTCGAGGTCGACGAGGACCTCACCGGTCGCGCCATCGCCCGCTCGACCGGCGCCGCCGACCTGGCCAAGCGCGAGCAGCTGCGCGAGGCGAAGAGCTGGATCGATGGCGCCCTGGTCGACGACGGCAACCTGAAGCCGGAGGAGCTCGAGAAGCTGAAGAAGCTGCTCGAGTCCCTGGACGGCTGAGCCCCGAACTCGGAGAGGGCTCCGAGTTCAACGCACGAAGGAGGGGCCGCGGCGCACGCCGCGGCCCCTCCTTCGTGCGTACGAGCGGAGCGCCCGCTCGAGCCACCCGCTCGTCGTGCCTCAGGTCTCGCCGTCGGCGAACTTCGCGAGCTCGGGCAGGACGAACTCGCGAACGACGATCACCAGCGACGCCGTGACCGGCAGCGCGAGGAGGATGCCGAACATCCCGAACGCCGCCCCACCCGCGAAGATCGACACGAGGACGACGACCGGGTGCAGCCCCAGGCTCTCACCCAGGATCTTCGGGGTCAGGTAGTAGCCCTCGAGCAGCTCGGCCAGCCCGTAGACCAGGCCGGTCCGCCAGAAGGCGTTGAAGAGGTCGAGCTCCTGCGTCGACGCCGTCGGCGGCTGCTGCAGCGCGAACATGAACCCGATCAAGTAGGCGAAGAACGGCCCCGCGAACGGGATCAGCGACGCCAGCCCGGCGAACATCCCGAGCAGCAGCGCGTACTGCACGCCGAAGATCCCGAGGCCCGCGGCGATGAACAGACCCTTGGCCAGGCAGACCGCCAGCCGACCGCGGAAGAAGTTGCCGATCACCTCGCCGATCTGCGCACCGACGTGACTGATGTGCTCGCGCTCCGCCTTGGGCAGGTAGCGCCGCAGGAAGGTGTGGACGCGCTCGAGCTCGAACAGCAGGAAGTAGGTGTAGATCGGCAGCAACACCACGAAGGAGACGAACGCCACGAAGCTGCCGAACAGCCGCAGCGCCAGATCGACCAGCGGGGAGCGTTTGCCGGGGACCGGCTCCGCGTCCGTGGCCTCCGCGGGCGCCGGCGCCGCCAGCTCCTGGCGCAGGTCCGCGTAGAGCTCGGCCGCGGTGGGCTCCTCTCCCTCGGGCGCAGGGAAGCCGATCATGTCCCGGACCCAGGTGACCTCTTCCTCGTTCCGCTCCAGGAACTCGTCGATCTTCGAGACCTGCCGCTCTTGCCACTGCTCCTTCACCACGAGCTGGCTGTAGTGCGCGGCCTGGACGAGGATCGCGGTCGACACGACTCCGAACAGCGCCACCGCGATCAGGAAGATCGTGTTCACCGCACGCTTCCGTGACCAGCCGTAGTTCTGCAGGCGCAGGACGAGCGGGTGCAGGACGAAGGCCAGGAAGTAGGCCGTGATCAGCGGGTTCAGGACCGAACGGATCTGCCAGGCGAAGGCCAGGCCGAGCACCGCGAGGACGCCGAGCAGCAGGCTGCGCGTCCGCGGCGTGAAGCGCGTCAGCAAGGCTAGCGCTCCTCGCCGGCGGGCCCGATCACCGCCGGCAGCACCAGCTGGTACTCCTCGACGAAGCTCTGATCGAAGTCGAAGCCCTCGCGGAAGTCGTCGATCGTGTCCTCTTCGCGTCGGTTCAAGAGTCCCTCGTTGACGAGCAGGAACACGATGTGCCCCCAGTCGAGGGCCGAGTTCACCCCCCACGAGCGCCACACCTGCGCGGCCAGCGGGCCGAACATGCGGGTCGCCTCGCTGCGCAGACCCTCGACGAGCTCCTGGCCCGTGATGTGCCGGTCGGTGCCCTGTGCCTCGTCGCGCCCGGCGAGCTTGACCGCCGGCTCGAGCGACTCGAACAGGAAGACGAACGCCTCCGCGCGGAAGCGGCCGTCCTCGCGGGAGAGCTTGCGGATGTCGTGTCGGAGGTCGCGCATCGGATCGAACCTGAGGCCGGCTCAGAGCCGGTGAAGGAACCGCTCGCGCTTCTCGGCGCGTCGCGATCGTGTCCCGACAAGGCGCCCTGACGACGCAACGCGGGCCGTTTCGGAGGAGGGGCAACGCAGCTCGGGGCGCGAGCGAGGCGCGGCGAGGAGTGGGATGGAGTTCTTCACAGGCTCTCAGGCCGGGCGGGGCAGCGCCAGGAAGGCGCGGTCGAGCAGGCTCTCGGGCGAGAGATTCAACTCCACTTCTCCGCGCAGCGCCACCACGCGCTCCAGCGCCGCGGTCCAGGCCGCCGTGCGGCCGAGGGCCAGGACGGCGAGGTCGCCGTGGGCCAGCCCCTCCGCGGGGAGCCCAGAGGCGTGGCAGACACCGTCGCGCAGGACGGCGAGCAGGAGGTCGAGCGCGGCCCGCGTCCGCTCACGCACCTGCGCCGTCGGCGTCCGGCCGGTGAATTCGCCCTCCAGCTCGAGGACGCGTCGCGTCGCAGCCAGCGGATCGGTACGACCGTGAAGGAGATCGGCGAACACCGCGCGCACCGCCAGAGCGCCGGCGCGCTCGAGCGCGAGCGCTCTCCCAGGCGACCCCCCCGCCCAGCCGACCAGCGGTCCGCGGACGTTCGTGCTGCCGGCGGCGCGCAGGATGTCGCGTGCCTGCTCCGCCTCCAGAGCGCCGAAGCGCACCGTCACGCAGCGGCTGCGAACCGTCTCCAGGAGGAGATCGGGTCGCGAGCTCTCGAGCACGAGCAGGGTCGCGTCGCCCGGCTCCTCGAGGGTCTTGAGCAGGGCGTTCTGCGCCGCGTCGTTCGCGCGCTCGAACTCGCGCACGACGACGACGCGCATGCCGCCCTCTGCCGGCCGCAGCGCGAGGAACTCGCAGACGCTGTCCCCTTGCCACTTGCCGTCCTCGCGTTCGGTGATCGCAGCGATCGGGATGGTCTCCAGCTCGTGCTCGAGCGGATCGAGCACGAACACGTCGGGGTGGCTGCGGCTCTGGAAGCGCTTGCACGGGCCACACGTTCCGCAGGGCCCCGCCCATTCCTCCGCCGCGCTCGCGTCGTCCTCCGCCCAGGTCGCGCAGAAGATCCCCTGGGCGAACCACAGCGCCGCGCGGAACTTGCCGACCCCGCCCGGGCCCTCGAACAGCAGCGCGTGCGGCAGGCGCCCGCGCGCTCGGGCCCGCCACAGGCCGCGAACGACCTCGACGTGGCCCAGCGGTGCCTCAACGGCAGACACGTGCCACCTCCCGGATCAAGAGCTCGTGGACCTCGTCCTCGGAGCCGCTGCCGTCGATCAGTCGCGCGGCGGGGTCGCGTTCGGCGTAGCGGCGGTAGCCCTCGGCCACGCGCCGCTGGAACTCGACCCCCTTGGCCTCGATGCGGTCGCTCGCCGCGCCGCGCCGGCGCGCCGCCTCCTCGACGTCCACGTCGAGCAGGAACAGCCGATCGGGCACAGGGTCGCCGGCCCAGCCGTGCAGAAGCCCGAGAACGGCCTCCTCCTCGAGCTCTCCGGCGACCGCCTGGTAGGCGTAGGTCGACGGGTGGAAGCGCTCGCAGACGACGGTCTCGCCCGCCGCCAGGGCCGGGGCCACGAGCTCGTCCAGCATCTGCCGTCGCGCCGCCGCGAACAGCAGAGTCTCGACGGCCGGCTCGATGTGATGCTCCCGGGAGAGCAGCAGCTCGCGCAGGCGCTCGCCAACGGCGGTGCTGCCGGGCTCGCGCAGGCGCAGCTCCTCCGGGACCCCGAGGGCCTCCGCCAGGCGCCTGGCCTGGGTGGTCTTGCCGCAGCCGTCGACGCCGTCGACGACCAGGAAGAGCCCGGTCCGTCTTTCCGCGTTCGGCTCCTGCATGCCAGCCAGTCTAGTCGATCCGGGGAGGCAGCCACCACGAGCCGCCGCCCTGATTCCCATGCTCCCCGACGACGCCCTCTCGCTAGACTCCGGCCCGGCCCGAACCCCCCTTGCCGTGTCCGAGACCCTCTCCCGCACCGAGCGCCTCAAGGCGCGCCACTTCGACGAGAACGACCACCCGTACGTCCACCTCGAGCGCGCCATCGAGCGCTACCTCGAGCCGGGCGACACCGTGGTCGAGGCCGGCTGTGGGCGCAGCGCCCCCCTGCTCTCGAAACTCGGCGGCAAGGCCGCCCGCCGCGTCGGCGTGGACCTGGTCGAGTTCGAGCTCGACGAGGGCCTCGAGGACATCGAGCTGATCCGCGGCAGCATCACCGACACGGGCCTGCCGTCGAGCTCGGTCGACCTCGTCATCTCGCGGGCCCTGATGGAGCACCTGCCGAGTCCGCGGCCGGCGTTCGCCGAGATCCAGCGCATCCTCAAGCCGGGTGGTCGCTACGTCTACCTCGTGCCGAACCTCGGGGACTACGGCTCGATCCTCGCGAAGCTGATCCCGAACGGGATGCACCCGCGCATCGTGAAGTTCGTCGAGGGCCGTGACGTCCAGGACACCTTCCCGGCCTACTTCAAGTGCTCGACCCAGGGCGCGATCCGCAACTTCTGCGACTCGACGGGCCTCGAGATCGAGTCCTGCGAGTACCTCGGCCAGTACCCGGCGTACTTCCAGTTCAACAGCGTGCTGTTCCAGCTCGCGACCTACTACGAGAAGCTGATCTCGAACGTCGACGCGCTGAAGGTGCTGCGCGGCTGGCTGCTCGTCGTCGCCCGCAAGCCCGCCTAGCGGCGGACGCGTCGCACGCGCAGCGCGGCCGCGAGCGACGCAGACGCGCCGCGCGCGGCCGGCGTCAGCCTCAGGGCAGGAACCAGATCGTCAGCGCGTTCGAGAGGTTCGCGCTCGCGCCGTCGCGGTACCAGAGCTGCACGTTCCAGCTGGAGCCGGGCAGGACCCGACCGGGACCGGCGCCCATCGGCGGAACGCTGAAGTCGAGCGTCCGCACCACGTGACCGCTCGCGTCGACGGACTGCGGTGGCGGCAGGCGGTAGAGGCCCGTCGCCCCCGGGCCGACACACAGGAGCCCGCCGCCGAGCGGGATCTCGGCGCGCGCCCCACCGTAGACGTAGAGCGCCGAGTTTCCCGGCAGGCAGGACGCCGTGTCGAGCGTGAGCGCGTTGGCCGCCAGGCTCACGCTCCCGTGCGCTGAGATCTGCGCGCGGCGCCCGAGGGAGTTCAGCCCGCCCTCGCAGTAGGCGAGCGGCGCAGGCGCGTAGCCCGGGTCGAAGACGAAGGCGCCCATGTCCCCGATGGAGCCGTCGGGGTCGAGCGGACCGGAAGGGTCCCCCGCATCGATGCACGGCGAGCCGAGTCCGAGCCGGTAGTCCCCGAACTCCGGCGCCCAGAAGAGCGGGTCCGCCGAGACGTTGCCGTTCATGCCGGCGAAGTCGCCGTCGCCGATGTCGCAGTGGCTGACTTCGAGCCCCGCGCCCAGCAGGTCGTCCCCGTTGTCGAAGGCGATCGAGTCCTTCAGAGCGTAGGTCGCATACAGAGGGTCATTGCTCCTCACTCCCCAGGCGTTGCTCGAGATCGTGCACTCGAACGCCGCCCCCGAGACCTCCACGAAGCTCAGGCCAGCGCCCCCGTCGACGATCACGCAGCGCGAGAGGTCCACGGGGATCCACCCCGCGTCGACGGCGGCGAGGGAGTTCCCCTCGAAGCGCGTCCCCATCACGGTGACCGCTCCCCCTTGGTCCGCGCCGGTGGGCTCGACCCCTGCGGCGATGCCGATGTCGTTGTCCACGAACGTGGAGTCGACGCACTCCAGCTCGAAACTGGCGTCGGTCCCCTCCCACTCCACGGCCATGGCGGAGGCCCAGACGCCCACCCCACAGCCTCGGACCTCCACGGCCTCGAGCTGCAGCCGCACGACCAGATCGCTCGCGCCCACGGACTCAGCCCAGACGCTCAAGCCGGCCTGTGAGAACCCCTCGAACTGCGTGCGCAGCACCGTGACGTCAGCGGACACGTTGATGCCCGGGTCGACGTCGAGACCCAGGACACCGTCGCGCAGCGCCAGGTCCTCGAGGCGCACCGTCGGACTCGGGCCGGAGAGCGGTGGCTGCACGCGAAGCAGCGCCGCAGCGCCGTCGCCGTCGAGCACGACGCCTGGCTCGCCGCGCAGCGTGAGGCCGTCGCGCAGCAGGATCGGAAACGCCTCACCGAGCGCCGCGTCGTAGAGGCCTGCGGCGAGGTGCACCGTGTCGGCCCCGCTGCCGCCGCCGAGCTGCGTCACGGCGTGAGTGAGCGTCTGCCAGGCGTCTACCGGCGACGTCCCGCCGTTCGCGTCACTGCCCTGGACGGCGTCGACGTACACGTCCGAGGCCGATGCGGATCCGGCGAGGAGCACGGCCATCAACGCGGAGCGAGAGAGGTAGGCCCATCCCATGTCGATTTCCTGCGCGCGAATTGGGCGCGCGGTCGGGGCCCGGATGCCGTCGGGAGGATCCCGCCCGCACTCTCCAGACCAGGCACTCCGCATTGTAGCCGGGCCGTCTCGACGGTGGAACTCACGCGGGCGAACAAGTCTCCGCCCGCGTGGCACTGAGTCTCAGTTGCGCGCCGCCTCGAGTAGCTCCTGCGCCTCCTCGATCGACTGCGCGCCGTCGTCGAGCGCGCGCGCGCGCTCGAGCGTCTCCTGGGCCTCGTCGAGCCGCTCGAGACGCACGAGGCAGCGCGCCTCGCTGCCGAGCAGGTCGGCGCGTTCGCGATCCGACAGCGGCGCCCTCGCCTCCAGGTCGAGGTCCACCGGCACGACCGCGGCGACGCGCCACTCGCGCAGCGCCTCTTCGTCGCGACCGGCCCCCTCGAGGGCCGCGGCCCAGCGGAGGTGCAGCTCCCGCGAGAACGGATCGATCTCGTTCGCCTCGTTGTAGAGGAACGCCGCCTCGGTGAAGCGCTCCTCGTCGAGGTGCCACTTCGCGACGCGGCGACGCCACGGGTAGTTGCCCGCGTCGTAGCGCAGGAAGCGCTCGGCCGCGCGCATCGCGTCGTCCTCCTGGTCCAGCTCGATGTAGACCCCGACCAGCTTGAGCTCCGCGTTGAAGCTCTGATCGTCGAAGCCGGGGAACGCCGCCTCGGCGGCGATGTACTGCTCCTCGGCCTTGGCGAGATCGCCTTGCCCCTGGTACCAGTCGCCGAGCGCGATACGCGCCGTGAAGCTCTCGCCGCCCTTGGCGAACGCCTCCGCGTAGTACGCCAGCGCGGCCTCGTGGTCGCCGGAGCGCCACGCGAGCGCGCCGCGCAGGAAGAGCGCGCGCGGGGGCTCGTCGCCGGCGGAGCGCACCTGGCGCAGCGCTTCCTCGGCGTCGACCTCACGGCCCGTCTGGAAGGCGCCCCAGGCCTGGTTGCACCACAGCTCGCGCCAGGCGGCGCGGGCCTCGGGATCCTCCGGCGCCTCGCGCGCGAGCCCGAGCCGCTGTCGCTTCAGAACGCCCGGCTCCCAGCGCGGCTCGATGTGCAGATCGGCGAGCTTCTCGTCGACCAGCTTCGCGAGGTCCGCGTCGAGCTCCTCGGGCGTGATGCCGTAGACGGTCTCGAGCGCCTGGTCCAGGTCGAGCCCCTGATCGAAGGCCTCGAGCATGCGAATGATCGGCGGGAAGCCGTAGCGCTCGATGAGCATCTCGCAGACGAGCCCGCCCTGGTAGTAGCCGAAGATGATGCGCGGTCCGCGGAAGGCCGCGTTCAGGTCGCGCACCGGGATGACCGTGCCGTTGGCGCGCGCGTCGACGAGGTCACGCCGCAGGTTGCGCGACCAGGCGGGGTTGCGCGTCGCCTCTTCCCAGGTCGCCAGGCCTTCCGTGATCCAGCGCGGGCAGCGGTTGTGCGACAGACCGAGGTGCACGACGTGCGTGAACTCGTGGAACGACGTCCGCGCCCACGAGAAGTTGCCGCGCATCTCGGAGTTCGGAGAGAGCGCCGTCACGACGGGCCCGAAGCAGACACCGAGCGCGGGGAAGCCCTCGAAGCCCGTCGAGCGCACGGAGAAGTCCTGGTGGCGGCGGAAGACCTCGATGTGCGTCGGCGAGGGCGTGAAGCCGTAGCGCTGCGCGAGCTCCAGCCGCGCCTCGCGATAGAACGGCTCGAGGTAGACCTGCAGGACCTCCTGCGCGTCGGGCTTCCAGGCGAACGAGAGGTCACCGAAGTCGTCCTCGACGTACTCGCGCTCGAGCCGCTCGAGCACCATCGTCATGTTCTTGCGCCAAGCGTCCTGACGCAGGCCACCGGCCTGACGCGAGCGCTTGAGCGCGGCCAGCGCGCCGGCCTCGTCGCCCGTGTTCGCGAGCGCGTGGCCGAGGTGCGTCCAGGCTTCGTAGTCGGTCTCGTCGCGCTCGACCGCGCGGCGCAGGAACGGCAGCGCTTCGGCGAAGCGGTACAGCTCGAGCAGGTGCTTGCCGACCTGACGCTCGGGGAGACTGTCGCGCGGATCGACCTCGAGGAGCGCGGCGAGGATCGCCTCGCAGCCGTCGCGGTCGTGCTCGACCCAGGAGAGCGCCGCACGCAGCGCGCGCACGTCGCGCCGTTCGGGCGCCAACCCCTCGAGGGTCTCCAGCTCGTGGCGAACCGCCGGCAGCTTGCCCACGCGCAGCGCGTTCGACGCCGCGGCGAGGTGCGCTTCGACCGAGTCGGGCCGCAGCTCGAGCATGCGCTGCAGGAACTCCGTCGCGCTGCGCCGGTGGCGCATCCAGTTGACGCGGTGCAGCTCGAACAGCCCGAGCAGCGCGCCCTCGTGACTCGGGTTCAGCCGCAGGGCGTCGTCGTACATCTTGGCCGCCGAGCGACCCTCGGCGTCCTTGACCTCACGGTCGGCCTCGAAGATCAGGTCGCCGAGCGCCACCAGGACGTCCGGCTCGCCGCGCGAGCCCTTCTCGGCCGCCAGCCGGTCCGACTGCAGGAGGGCACTCCCCGCGTCCTCGATGCGTCCGAGCCGCTGCAGGCAGCGCGCGCGGCCGAGCAGGTCTTCCCAGCGGGTCGTGGCGCCGGCCGTTCCACCCTTGCGGTAGAGCTGCTCGGCCTCGTCGCGCTCACCGAGCGCGACCAGCACCTCCGCAGCCCGAAAGAGCGCCTCGGGATCCTCGGCGCCCGCTCCCTCGAGCGCGACGGGCAGGAACGACTCGCGCGCCTCACGGTCGCGACCCCGAACGTGCAGGAGCCGCAGCAGGTCGACGGCAGCGGCCCGCCCGACGGGCCCGCCCTCGGCATCCTCGATGGCCTGCAGGAGATGGCGCTCCGCCCGGTCCAGGCGCCCCTCGTCGAGGTAGGTCCGCCCGAGCAGCGCGCGGCTCGCCGCGTCGGCCTCCTCGTCGCGCAGGTGCTCGGAGAGCAGCTGGCGCGCCCCCGCGAAGTCCCCCATCCGCCGCAGACGGTCGGCCTCGGTGCGCTCGTCCCGCAGGAGCTCCTCGAGCTCCTCGTCGCTGTCCTGGGACAGCGACAGCCCAGGCGCCACGGCGGGGACGACCGCCGCCAGGGCGGGCGTCAGGGGCGCGGCGAGGAGAGCCAGGAGGCCGGCGAGCCGGCGGAGTCGGGGTCGTTGTCGCATGCGGGGGTCGGTCGGGACTGGGTCGAGTCGCGTCCTCCGGCGGGAGGACGCGTGGTGCTGAGTCCGGGGTGAATCGGCGGGCCTGGTTCCAAGCCTTGGGACGGATTCGGACTCGATTGTAGGGAGCTGCCGGCCAGGTGCACTCCGCGTTTGTATCGCCCACGAGGATCGGTTATGGACGAGTCCATGCAGACGGCAAGGCAGGCTTTACGTGGTGGGAACGGGGATCCCGGTCGGGGCGCCCTCCGGCGCCGGTTGGGCGCGATGGCGGCGGCGAGCGCCCTCTTCCTGTTCGCCTGCGCGAGTCCGGAGATGCGCCAGTCCACGGATCGCGGCCTGGTCGGCGGCGGCAGCGGCGGCGCGCCCGCCTGGGTCGGCCAGCCCCTGGACTGGAACAAGCTGGAGCGCGTGGAGCGCTGGCTCGGCTCGTCCGACGCCGCCCAGAACGACTACTGGCGCGTCCAGGGCGAGCTGACCCTCGCCGAGGGCCGCCTCGTCTTCGCACGCCAGGACTTGAGCTCCGGTCAGGAGACGGACCGCATCCTCGCCCGCCTGCGCGGCGCCCAGGTCGGCTTCCAGGCGGTCCTGGCAGACAGCGACGCGAACACGACGCAGACCTCCAAGGCGCGGCTCGGCCTGATCGACGTCACGGAGCTCCAGCGCAGCGCGAACTCCGCGCGCCCCTCGACCGCCCAGCTGCAGCCCGTCGCCAGCGGCGACCGCATCTCGCGCAGCGCCTGGCGCGCGCGGGCCGCGAATCCGTCCAACATGACCGTGACCCGCGGCGGCTACAACCGCATCACCGTGCACCACACGGCCGAGGTCCCCGGCGCGCGCTTCGACGGCTCCCTCGGTGACTCGCTCGAGGTCGCCCGCAAGGTGCAGCGCACCCACATGGCGAACTCGGGCTGGGGCGACATCGGCTACCACTTCCTGATCGACTCGCAGGGCCGCGTCATCGAGGCGCGCGACCTCCGCTATCAGGGCGCCCACGCCGGCAACTCGACCTCGAACAAGAACAACATCGGGATCTGCCTGATCGGTCACTTCGGCCACGGACGCCCCTCGCCCAAGGCCATGGCCTCCCTGGAGCGCACGCTGGCCGACCTGCGTCGCCAGCATTCGATCCGGCGCAGCGAGGTCTACGGACACAAGCGCTTCAAGGCCACCGACTGCCCGGGGCCCGCCTTGATGACGTGGACCGAGGCCTACCGCCGCAGCGGCCCGCCGCTGGCGAGCCTGAAGGCGGGCGCTTCCTCGGCTACCTCCTCCAGCCGCTCTTTGGCCGCCTCGACCCAGCCGGCCGCCATGACGAGCAGCCAGCGCTCGACCACGCGCAAGACTTCGGCACCGCGGACGCGCAGCGTCGGCTCCTTCTCGCGCTCCGCCACCGTTCGCTGAGGAGCGGGCGCCTCGCGCGCCCGTTCGCAGCCGCAGGCGCCCCCCGCCCTCGGGGCGCGCCTCTCAGGTCGTCCAACGGCGAGGGCGCGTCTACTCGCCCGAGGCCGACTCCTCCGGTCGAAACACTCCCGGCGTGTTCGGCTCCGAGGCGTCCGCGTCGAGGAGCGCGGTGAAGCGCTGCACCCCGGACGGGGCCGCATCTCCCTCGCGTCGCCCGTACGCCCGGACACCCCCGTCGTCTCCTCGCGACTCCCCGTAGGACTCCTCGTACAGCCAGCGATCGCCGCTCCTGCGCAGCTCCGCGACGACGGTGAAGTCGCCGAACGGGAGCGCCCACCGCACCCAGCGGTCGACCTCGTCGCCGTCCAAGCTCTCCGCCAGTAGCTCACGCAGCTCGGGCTCGAGGGTGGCACGTTCATCGAAGGGCCGAATCACGAGCTGCAGGGCGTCCCCTGCCGGCGAGATGCGGATCTCGCGGTGAAGCCGCTCGACCGCCTCGTAGCGCACCAAGAGATCGTTGTCCGCGGCCTCGAGGAGGGCGACGAACTCGGGCGCCGCAACCGTCGGGCCAACAGCAGCGTCCACGAAGCGCCAATCAACGCGACGCGCTTTCAGGTAGTCACTCGATGAGCCGTGCGCCGACGCCTCGTCGGTGAGCAGTGCGCCGAATCGGCCGAGGCGCGGCAGGAGCCGAGCCCCGGTGTGCTTCGGCGAGACCACGGTCCCGTTGCTCTCGGCGGTCGTCCTCGAACGCCACTGCGAGGTCCACAGGCGATCCTCGTCACGCGAGAGCTCCACCTCCCAGTAGTGACGACCATACGGGAGGGCGAGCCCGACCAGCTCCTCCACCTCCTTGCTCTGCAGGCGCCTCCCGCCAGTGCTGCGGCGAAGCGCGTCGCGCAGCTCCTGCTCCATCTCCGCGTGAGCGGCAAACGGATGAAGCACCACCGCCAGGGCATCGCCCGAGGGCGCCACCCGGATCGTGCGGTGCGCTCGCTCCAGCGCCTCGTAGCGCGCCAGGAGATCGCTGTGCTCGAGCGCCAGCGCCTCGACGACGGCCGGCTCGTCGGTGGTCGGCCCGAGCGCAACGTCGACCAGCGGCCAGTCCTTCAACGACGCCGAGGCGCGCCCAGCCGGCACCGGCTGCGGACCGATCTCGTGGGCGAAGTCCCGCTCCGGCGCCGCCCACAGGAAGAAGGTCAGCGCGATGCCAACCGTCGCGACGAGCAGCACGCCGAGGCAGGACAGCGCCGCGATGATCATCCCCGAGCCCGAGCTGCGGCTCTTCCTCGCCCCCACCGCCTGCACTCCGTCAACGTCCTCCACGCCGGGCTGGGCCAGGCCGTGGCGCGCGGCGCGGCGCTGCTCCTTGGCAGCGCGCCGCTCGGCGCGCTGGACGGAGCGAGCTGCGCGCTTCTCCTCGTGCCGCTTCGACTTGGGCACGCGGGAGACCGAGAGCTTCGCCTGCGGGCCGTCGGGGCCGTGCAGCCGCTCCATGCGCTCCTCGACCTTCGCGAACTTCTCGTCGACGAGGGCGCGCGCGTACTGCACCGCCTCCTTGGGGGAGCTCGGCCGCGCGCGGCGGCCGGCGGGCCCGGCGTCCGCTTCGGTCGACGAGATGTGACGCACGTCGGCCTCGAGGTCGCTCGCCGCCTGGTAGCGGCGCTCGGGCTCACGCTCGAGCGTGCGCAGCACGACCTCGTCGAGACGCGCGTCCACCTCGCCCTTGTCCGAGGGCAGCGGGAAGTGCCCCATCGGCAGCTCGCCCGTCAAGAGCTCGTAGAGCACGACGCCCAGCGAATAGAGGTCGGCGCGATGATCGACCTCGAGCGGGCGGCGGATCTGCTCGGGCGCCATGTAGTGCGGCGTGCCGAGCGCCTGGTCGCTGCGCGTCAGCGTGACGCTCTCGCCGTCGGTCTTCAGCAGCTTGGCCAGGCCGAAGTCCGCGATCTTCACGCGGCCCCGCTGATCGAGCAGGATGTTCTCCGGCTTGATGTCGCGGTGGATGATGCCCTCGCCGTGGGCGTACTCCAGCGCCTCGCAGATCTGCGAGACGACCTCGAGCGCCTGCTTCGGCGCGAGCGGCTCCGCCTGTATCGCCTGGCGCAGATTGGCGCCGTCGACGAACTCCATCGTGATCCAGTAGCGGCCGCCCGACTGGCCCGCGTCGAAGACACGCACGATGTGGCTGTGGTCGAGCTTGCCGAGCACGCGCGCCTCGCGCTCGAAGCGCTCCGCGAAGGCCGGATCCGCCGCGCACTCCGCCGGCAGCACCTTGAGCGCCACGTAGCGGTCGAGGTCGCGCTGGCGCGCCTTGTAGACGAAGCCCATCCCGCCGCGACCCACGAACTCGAGCAGCTGCAGGTTGGGGAAGAGCGGCTGGAGCTCCTCGATCGCCGGGATCGGCCCCGCCCCCGGGCGCGCGGGGGCCGCGGGCTCCGGCGGACGCTCCCCGAGCCGCAGCAGGCAGCCCGGACAGGGACTGTCGGGGCCGGGCAGCGGCGTGCCGCACTCGGAGCAGTACTTGGCGGGGGTCATCGACGAGGGCGCGGGTGTGGGCTTCATGCCCACCGGTGCCGGGTGCGCAGGACGAGGTTACAGCGCTCCGCTCGATTTCTGTCCGTCGTCCGGCGGCCCCGTGGGCCCCCTCCGCCCCCCGCCTCCCCCAGAACCGCTCGCTGCGGCCACCTCGCCCCGCTCAGACCGGGTTCGGGACGTCGAGGAATTCGACGTCGAGGCCGAACTGGCTCGCCAGGTGCTCACCGAGCGCCCGCGGGCCGCCGCGCTCGGTGGCGTGGTGCCCCGCTGCGACGAAGTGGATGCCCTCCTCCTTCGCCTGGTGGTAGTTCTGCTCGCTGCACTCGCCGGTGATGTAGGCGTCGAAGCCGTGCGCGATCGCCTGCACCAGCTCCCCCTGCGCACCGCCGGTGATGATGCCGACGCGTTCGATGCGCGCGGGCCCGCCGGCGACGACGATCGGTTCGCGCTGGAGCTCCTTGCGCACGCGCTCGGTCAGCTCCGCGATCGAGATCCCTCCGGCCTGCGCCACGGTCCCGATCGACTTCCCCTGGTACTCGCCGAACGGCGCGTAGTCGGTGAGTCCGAGCGTGGCGGCCAGCTGCACGTTGTTGCCGACGACGGGGTGCGCGTCCAGCGGCAGGTGGAAGCCGTAGAGGTTGATGTCGTGCGCGAGCAGCAGCCGCACGCGCTCGCGGTAGCCGCCCGTGTAGGTCGGGTTCGCGCCCTTCCAGATGATCCCGTGGTGCACGACGATCGCGTCGGCGCCGCGCTCCACGGCGCCCTCGATCAGCTCGACGGACGCCGTCACCCCGCTGACGACCTTGTTCACCTCGGCGCGTCCCTCGACCTGCAGGCCGTTCGGACAGTAGTCCTGGAAGGCGCCCGCTTCGAGGTAGTCGCCCAGGTAGCGCGTCAATTCGTCCCGCTTCACGTCGTTGCCTCCGAGGTCACAGCCAGAGCCAGGCGCCCACCGCGCCCGCGAGCAGGACACGATACCAGCCGAACAAGGCGAGTCCGTGGCTCTCGAGCCAGGAGACCATCCAGCGCACCGAGACCACGGCGAACAGCCAGGCCGAGACAGCGCCGAGCAGCAGCACGCCGAGCGAGTACTCCTCGAGCATCACAGGCCCATCGGAGAGCGCCTTGTAGCCCGTCGCCGCCGACAGCGTCAGCACCCCGAGCAAGAACGAGAACTCGACCGCGGCGCGCAGCGAGAGCCCGACCGCGAGGCCTCCGACGATCGTCACCAGGCTGCGGCTCGTGCCCGGCCACAGCGCGAGGCATTGAAACAGCCCGATCGCGAAGGCGCCCGCGATCCCGAGGGCCAGGAGGTCCGCCCCGGCGGTCGGCTCGCGGTCACGGCGCAGCCGCGCGGCGACGAGGATCCCCGCGCCGCCGACGAACCAGGCGAGGACGATCGGTCCGAGCCCGAAGAGGTGCTCCTCGATGCGCTCGTTGAACAGGAGCCCGACGACCGCGGCGGGGAGGAACGCCGCGATCAGGCAGCCGGCCAGCCGCAGGCCCTCGGGGTCGCGGCCCACCAGGCCACGCAGGACCTGGACCACGCGGCCGCGGTAGAGCCCGAGGACGGCCAGGATCGCGCCGATCTGGATGCAGATCGCGTAAGCGTTCGCAGCGTCGCCCTCCTCGATACCCAGCCAGCGCTGGGCCAGGATCAAGTGCCCCGTCGAGCTGACCGGTAGGTACTCGGTCAGCCCCTCGACGAGGCCCAGGACGAGGGCCTGCCACCACTCCATGACGGGGAGCGGCTCAGAGGGCCGCCTGCACCGCCTCTGCGGGGGTCACCCACTCCATGTTGAACGCCTCGGCGACCGGGCCGCAGGTCAGCTTGCCGCCGATCGTGTTCGCCGCGCTGGCGAGCTGGGGGCTGCGCTTGACGGCTTCGAGCGGACCGAGGTCGGCGAGCTGGACCGCGTACGGCAGCGTCGCGTTCGTCAGCGCGTAGGTCGAGGTGCGCGGAACCGCGCCGGGCATGTTCGCGACGCAGTAGTGCACGACGCCGTCGACGACGAAGGTCGGCTCGGCGTGGGTCGTGGCCTTGCAGGTCTCGATGCAGCCGCCCTGGTCGACGGCGACGTCGACGATCACGGCGCCGGCCTTCATCAGCGAGAGGTCTTCGCGGCGGATCAGCTTCGGCGCCGCGGCGCCGGGGATCAGGACCGCACCGATCACGAGGTCTGCCGTGACGAGCAGCTCGCGGATCGCGTGGGGCGTCGAGTAGAGCGTCCGCACGTTCGCCGGCAGAACCTCGTCGAGGTACCGCAGGCGGTCGAGGTTCACGTCGAGGATGGTCACGTCGGCGCCGAGGCCCGCGGCCATCTGGGCGGCATTCGTGCCGACGATGCCCCCACCGAGCACCAGGACCTGGGCGCGCCCGACGCCTGGCACGCCGCCGAGCAGCGCGCCGCAGCCGCCGTTGTGGCGCTCGAGGCTGTGCGCCCCCGCCTGGATCGACATCCGGCCGGCGACCTCGCTCATGGGCGTCAGCAGCGGCAGCGTGCCGCGCACTTCGAGCGTCTCGTAGGCGAAGCAGTGGGCGCCCGTGGCGACCATCGCCTCGGTCAACTTGCGATCCGCCGCGAGGTGGAAGTAGGTGAAGACGGTCTGACCGGGCCGGATGTGCGGCCACTCGGCCTCGAGCGGCTCCTTGACCTTCATGATCATGTCCGCCGCGGCCCAGGTCGCCGCTGCGTCGGGCGCGATCGTCGCTCCGGCGGCGACGTAGTCCTCATCGCTGAGGCCGCTGCCCTCGCCGGCGCTGGTCTCCACCAGCACCTCGTGGCCTGCGTGGACGAGACGGTCGACGCCGGCGGGCGTGAGCGCCACGCGGTTCTCGTGGACCTTGATTTCGCGTACGACACCGATCTTCACGGTCGCTACCTCGGCTCAGATGGGACGCTCGCGCCGCGCGCGATGCTTCCGGGAACGGGCCGCGTGGGGGGCGGCCCGGGAATGGGGCGCAGAAGTCTATCCGCGCCAGGGTGTCCCCTTCGAGACCCCACCGACAGAAGCTCGAATCCCGCTCGGCTGGGACTTGCCAGGCCCCTGGACGAGCCCTAGGATCCTCGTCCGCTTCGGGGCCCCAGGGCTCCGGAGACCGCGCCGAGCCCCTCGGCGACGGACCCCCGGGCGATTGGCTCAGTTGGTAGAGCGCCTCGTTGACATCGAGGAGGTCACTGGTTCAAGTCCAGTATCGCCCACCATCGCCTCGGCGCCGGACGCAAGCGACCCGCTCGCGAAGCTCCGATGCGCCTCCGAGACGAGCCCTGACCGGACGGTAGCGCCGTTCCCCGCGCCCTCGACATGGGCGAACGATGGGTCGAGCTCTGCTCCCCGAACGTCGAAGAGGGTGGGACTGGAGACGAAGGGCGGGCAGGTCACTCCGTAGGCTCCCAAGGTCGCCCCACGGGCGGTCCTCTCCTTCGCGGCACCAACACTGGTGCCTGGATTCCGTACCCGCGCGCTCCGAAACCTCTTCTCACGCCACATGAAGCCTTCCCTCGCGGTTCTCCTTGGTCTGACGGCCCTCGGCGCGCTCGTCCTCCCCCTGTCCGCCGCCCCCCAGGAGGAGACCCCGCTCGATCAGCTCACGCCGACCGAACGCCTCGAGCGACGCATCACGCCCGAGGTGCTCGTGTGCCGCGCCGCCACCCCCGCGGTCGTCTTCATCGAGACGAACACACCTCGTACGTACCGCGACTTCTGGGGACGCACCTTCTCGCAGAACAACAAGTCGTCGGGTTCGGGCGTCGTGCTGACCGGGGACGGCTTCGTCGTCACGAACTACCACGTCGTGAAGGACGCGAAGGACATCCGGATCTCGTTCGAGAAGTCGATCGACGAGACGGTCTACGTCGCGGACGTGCTGTCCTTCGTGCCCGAAGAGGACCTGGCGCTGCTCAAGATCCGCAACCCCGAGGACAAGATCTTCGGGACGGTCCCCATGGCTCCGACGAGCTCGGACCTGATGATCGGCGAGCCGGTCGTCGCCATCGGCAACCCCTACGGCCACACGCACACCGTGAGCGTCGGGATCATCTCGGGGCTCCACCGCGGCATCAAGATCACGGATCCGAACATGGGTCTGAAGTTCGAGTTCGACGACCTGATCCAGACCGACGCCTCGATCAACCCGGGGAACTCGGGTGGACCCCTGCTGAACATCAACGGGGAGCTGATCGGCATCAACAACGCAGTCAATCAGCAGGCCGAGAACATCGGCTTCGCCATCCCGATCGACCGCGTCAAGGTCGTCCTGGAGGAGCAGCTGATCTCGCCGGACCGGTACAACGCCTGGCTCGGCATGCGGACCAGCGAGGACGACCGCCTCGAGGTCACCGAGGTCCTGGCCGGGAGCCCGGCGGCGCTCGGGGGCATGGAGCCCGGCGACCGCATCCTGGCGTTCGGGACCAGCCAGTTCTCGGGCCTCGACGACTACCGCCTCGTGCGCCTGGCCCTGCGGCCCGGCGAACAGACCGAGGTCCGCGTGGCCCGCGGCGACAGCACCCTGACCCTCCCCCTGCAAGCTTGGGAGAAGTCCGACGGGGTGATCTACGAGCGACTCGGCGTCCAGGTCGAGCGCGTCGCGTTCTCGAGGGGCGGAAAAGGACTCGCGATCCGGAGCGTGCGCCCGGACGGGCCGGCCGCCCGCATCGGGCTGCTCCCCGGGGACCTGATCGCGGCCATGCGCGTGCGGGTCGGCGACCTCAACCGAGCCTTCGCCTTCAACAACCGCTTCAACCTGGCGGGATTCCTGGACCGGCTGCAGCCCGATCTCGAGCTGGACGTGGAGATCCGGCGAGAAGGTCAGCTGTATCAAGGAACCGTGCGGCTGGACTGAGCCTGGACCCCGTGGGGCGGCTATAGTTTCGGGCCCCAGGCGCGCTCGGAGCCCTGGGATCGCACACCGGACCCGTCCTGGCCAGACTCGCGGCCCAGGACGGCCCCCAGCCCCTCCCCGGCCCAGCGCGGAATGAAAGCCCTCGTCCAGTTCAGCGAGCGCTTCGGGAACATGCTTTCCCGGACGCTGCTCACCGTCCTCTACTTCGTGGCCCTGGGCCCGTTTGCGATCGTCTATCGGATGGTCGCGGACCCGCTCCACATCAAGCGCCGCCCCGGCGGTAACTGGACCGCCTGGGTGGCCAGCAACGAGACCCTCGAGGCCGCGCGGAGGCAGGACTGATGAACATCCTCGGACTCTCGTTCTACTACCACGACTCCTCGGCCGCCCTCGTCCAGGACGGCAAGCTCGTCGCTGCCGCGGAGGAGGAGCGCTTCAGTCGCGTGAAGCACGACTCGGGCTTCCCCGAGCTCGCGATCGACTTCGTCCTGAAGATGGGCGGCGTGACGATGCACGACGTCGACTACGTCGTCTTCTACGAGAAGCCGTTCGTGAAGTTCGAGCGCATGCTGCTCACCGCGATGGCGACCTTCCCGAAGTCGGCCGCCGTCTTCCGTGAGTCGATGCAGCGCTGGGTCTCGGACAAGCTCTGGATCAAGTCGATGATGAGCAAGCAGCTCGGGATCCCGAGCTCGAAGTTCCTCTTCGCCGACCACCACATGTCGCACGCGGCGTCGAGCTTCTACACGTCGCCGTTCGAGAACAGCGCCATCTTGACGGTCGACGGCGCCGGCGAGTGGAGCACCTCGACGATGGGCGTCGGACGCGGCAACAAGATCGAGATCATCAAGGAGCTGCGCTTCCCCCACTCGCTCGGCCTCCTGTACTCGGCCTTCACCGCGTACTGCGGCTTCGAGATCAACGAGGGCGAGTACAAGCTCATGGGCATGCACCCGTACGGGGAGCCCAAGTACGTCGACAAGATCTACGAGATGATCAACGTCGCCGACGACGGCTCGCTGTGGCACGACATGAAGTACTTCTCGTACCACTACTCGCGAGACACGACGTTGTCGGACGAGTTCGGAAAGCACTTCGGCAAGCCGGCGCGGGACCCCAAGCTGCAGGACACGTCGCTCGACCCGTACTACTGCGACATGGCTGCGTCGATCCAGAAGGTCACCGAGGAGATCATCCTCAAGATGGCCACGCACCTGCACGAGGAGACGGGGCTCGACAGCCTGTGCCTCGCCGGCGGTGTCGCGCTCAACTCCGTCTCGAACTACAAGGTCCTGCGCGATGGGCCGTTCAAGAACGTCTACATCCACCCGGCCCCCGGCGACGACGGCGGCTGCGTCGGCGCGGCCTACTGGGCCTACAACCACGTCCTCGACCAACCCCGCGGCCCGGCCCTCGACCACGCCTATCTCGGCAGCGAGTACACGGACGCGGAGATCGAGGAGTTCCTGACCAAGAACGACATCGCCTTCGAGAAGATCGAGGACGACGAGGAGTTCTACACCTTCGTCGCGCAGTCGCTCGCCGACGGCAAGGTCGCCGGCTGGTACCGCGGCCGCTTCGAGTGGGGCCCGCGAGCCCTCGGCTCGCGCTCCATCATCGCCGACCCGCGCAAGCAGGAGATGAAGGAGAAGCTCAACGCGAAGATCAAGTTCCGCGAGGCCTTCCGCCCCTTCGCCCCGTCGGTGCTCGAGGAGCGCGCGAACGAGTTCTTCGAGATCCCCGAGGCAGAGAAGCACTTCCCGGCGCGCTTCATGCTCTACGTGACGCCCGTCCGCGAGGAGAAGCGCTCGGTCCTCCCGGCGATCACGCACGAGGACGGCTCCGGCCGCCTGCAGACCGTCTACAAGGAGACGAACCCCGGCTACCACCGGATGATCGAGCGCTTCGGCGAGATCACCGGCGTGCCCGTGGTGATGAACACCTCCTTCAACCTGAAAGGCGAGCCGATCGTCGAGCACCCGAGCCACGCGTTCAACACCTTCAGTCTCTCGGGCATGGACCTCCTGTTCATGAACAACTACATCGTGCGCGAGGACGCCAAGAAGAAGCTCGCCGACACCCGCTTCCACCTACGCCACGAGGGTGACTCCGTCACCGCGATGGTCAGCTGAGCGAGGAGACGACGATCATGAAGGCCATCAACGTTCTGCTCGCGCTGCTCGTCAGCGTCCTTATCGCACTCGGCGTCTTCGAGGGCGGCCTGCGCCTCATCGGCACGGGGCCGACGGAGACCATCAACGACTTCGACGAGGCGCTCGGCTGGAGCAAGCGCCCCGGCGCCGTGCTCAACCGCGCGACGAAGGAGTACGACGTCACGCTGGAGATCAACGACCTCGGCCTGCGCGAGGACCCGATGACGTCCGCCGCGAAGCCGGACGGGACGTACCGCGTCCTCTGCCTCGGCGACTCGTTCACCCTCGGCTACACGGTCGAGCGCCGTGATCTGTTCGTCGAGCAGCTCGAGATGAAGTGGCAAGCGGAGGGACGCTCCGTCGACGTCCTCAACGCTGGTACCGAGGGCTACTCGACCGACCAAGAGGTCGTTTGGCTCCTCGAGAACGGCGACGCGTTCCAGCCGGACCTCGTCCTGCTGTTCCCGTACGACAACGACATCTACTGGAACGGTCAGAAGGACTACTTCGGCAAGCAGAAGCCCCGCTTCGACCAGGCCGGGCGGCTCGACCACCAGGGACCGTTCACAGCGCCTCCCGAGAAGGGCTTCTTCGAGTCCCTCGCCATCGGCCGCCTCGCGCAGCTGTTCGGCGGAACGGCGCCGCAGGGCCACACCTACCGTCCCGTGGGTGGCTCCCGGGAGCTGCTCAGTGAGTTCGCGCCGGTGGTGCTCCCGCCGACCGGCTTCCTGACGGACGCCGTCCTGCGCACGGAGGGCGCGCTGATCGCGCTCAAGCAGAAGTGCGACGAGCTCGGTGCCCGACTCGTGGTCGCGCCGATCCCCTCGCACTCCTCCCTGGAGCCCGAGTTCGGTGAGGCCTTCGCGACCCAGCGCCTCGGCCTCGAGTCCCTCGAGAACTTCCACCCCGACGGCCCGATCCTCACGATGCTCGAGCTCTGCGCTCGCAACGACATCGAGGCCCTCGACTCGCGCCAGGCGCTGAAGGACGCGATCGAGAGCACGGGCGAGTCGATGCACTACGCCGTCGACTGGCACCTCTCGCCGACGGGCAACCGCCACTTCGCCGAGTTCCTCGACGCCAGCCTCGTGTCGTCCGGGGTCTTCCCCGCCGAGCAGGCGGTGACCGCCGAGACCGACTTCGATCTCGTCCTCGCCGACCTCGACCAGCGCCCTCAGATGCCCGGCTGGATCCGCTGGTACGTCGGCCTGTGGATCGCGCTCACGACGCTCTACTACCTGACCTACAAGGACGAGCCCGCCTGGCAGCCGCCGCTCAAGGTCGGCGCCATGCTGGGCATGATCTTCACCATCGTGATCGGTGGAACGAAGCTGCTCGCCCTCGCGCCGCCGCAGATGGCTCAGGGGATCCTGATCGTGTTCGTGCTCGGCATCCTCGGCTTCGTGATCTTCAAGCTCGGCCGCCGGGTGAGCACGATCCTCGAGCTGCTCAAGGCCTTCACGCTGCGCGGCCACTGGTACCTGATGCCGCTGGTCACGATCCTGCTGACGATCGGCTCGCTCCTCGTGGTGGCCGCCTCGTCACCGCTGGTGGCGCCGTTCATCTACACGCTGTTCTAGCAGCCCGCAGAGGTCCGGCAACGCGCGCCCGCCCGCGGCTTCGAAGCCGCGGGCGGGCGCGCTGCGTTCCGGGCGAGGCGACGCGCCCGGCTTCCGCCCTACTGCCCGAAGACGGCTTCGAGTCCGTTCGACAAGGCGTGCCCACCCGGTACGGTCGCGTCGGGGATGACCGCCTGGAAGCGGAACGCCGTCGCGATCAGGACCGGTAGATCCGGCAGCACGAACTGGAACGTGTAGAGGTCGAGGCCCTCCGCCGTCTGACCATCCTCGACGAGCGGGAAGACGCGCACCACCTGGTCGACGAGCTGGACGCCGCCGAAGGCGGGGAGCTGCGCCCGCAGGCGCCCGGCGAGCAGCCAGCCGGACGTGCCGGACGGCGCGAGGACCGCGCCGGAGACCTCGAAGCGCAGCGCCTGCCCGACGTTCGGGGCCGTCGGGGACGACAGGGTCAACGTGTTCGCGACGCCGACGCCCTCGTCGTAGCTGGCCCAGCTGCCGTTGCTGCCCTGTGGGATCCGGTAGTCCCAGATGCCGCGTCCGTAGGTCCCGAAGCGCATCAGCGCCTCGTCGGGTGCCGTCCCCGGGACGGCCTCGACCGACCAGTACAGCGTCAGCGGCGTCGCCGGCTGCATCACGTTGCTCCAGGTGTCCGTCGTGCGGTCGAAGTGCCACGCACCCGCCTCGGTCGCGGCGAACACGTCGCCCGATCCATCGCCGGCGTAGGCGAGGTCGTAGACCAGGGTCGAGGGCAGGCCGGACGAGGCCGCCTGCCAGCTCGCCCCCCCGTCCGTCGTGCGCCACACGCCAGGGCCCGAGTAGCCGGAGCCGCCCGAGAACGCCTCGTCGGGGACCACGGGGTTCACGCACAGCGCGTTCCCGTAGAAGTAGTGCGAGTTCGGCCCGTTGTCGGGGGCCTGGCTCCAGGACACGCCGTGGTCGTCGGAGACGAAGTAGCGCCCCCGGTCGTTCACCGCGTAGGCGCGGCTCGGGTCCGACGGCGCGAAGGCCAGCGCCGTCAGGTACGAGGCGTTGCCCCCGTCGAAGCTCTGAGCGGAGTGCTGCTGGCGGCTCCACCCTGAGGAGCTCACGCGCTCGTAGCGCCACAGCCGATCGCCGAGGAAGAACACGTGCTCCGGATCCATCGGGTCGGCGACGACCGGAGGGAGCCAGAGGTGATTGGCGCCGGACGGAAACTCGAGCGTGCGCAGGATCGGGTTCGTCTCCCCTTCCTGCACGAGGATGAAGCCGGGATAGGTCGAGTAGACCAGCGCGTGCGTCCCGTCCCCGCTCGTCAGGTGGCCGTAGTCTCCGCTGATGACCTGATCGAAGTCCGTCGAGGGCCCGGGCCCCGTCGACGCCTGCAGTGCGCCGATCTGGTAGCCCTGGTCCTGGGATCCCGCGGCGATGCGCGCGTTGTCAGCGGAGGAGGTGTGCGTCGCGTAGTACTGGCTGACGCCGAGCCCATCGAGCGAGAGGTTCGTCACCGACTGCAGGAGGTCCGTGCTCGCGTAGAGCCCGCCGTCCGTGCACACGTACCACGTCTCGCCGACGCCGGGCGCTGCCGGGTCCGGCAGGCAGACGAGGCCCTGAATGTCGGCGTGCAGCTTGTTCAACGGGTCTCCGTAGTACTCGCCCCAGCCGTTGACCCGGGTGAAGCTCGCGCCGCCGTTCGTCGAGCGCCAGCACTCCACGCCGCCGTAGGAGACGAGCAGCGGATCGCTGCTCGAGGCCTCGAGCGCGCTCCAGTAGCCGCTCATGTCGTTGACGAAGGTCCACGAGACCCCCGCGTCGTCCGAGCGGTGCAAGCGCCAGGCGTTGCCCGTGCGCAGCGAGGCGTAGAGCGTCGGCGCGCCGGCCTCGCTGCCGACCAGCCAGCCGTCCGTCGCGGCGCCGTCGAGGGTGCTGCGCTGCGTGAAGTTGAAGCCGAGGTCGGTCGAGACGTGCAGCCGGCCGTTGTGCAAGAGGTAGATCGTGTCCGCCGAGCCCGCCCCGAAGCGCGGCACGAAGAGCGACGAGTTGCCGTCGCTGCTCGCCGTCCAGCGCACCTGGAAGCTCTGGCCGCCGTCGGAGGACGCCCACAGACGCGCCTGGCCGCCGGAGCGACCGAGCGCGACGATGGTCATCGACGCGTCCTGCAGCACCTCGAGCGCGCGGATCGATTGGAAGTTCCCGAGGCCGGACGGGACCGACCACGTCGCGCCCTCGTCGCGGCTCAGACGCACCTGGTTGCCGCTCGTCGCGGACAGGATCGCGTCGGGATCCGCCGGCGTGAGCCCGGGCACGACGACCAGCCGGCGCGACCCGCCGTAGAGGTTGTCCCCCAGCGGCACCCAGCCGCTCCCGTCCGCGCCCGCGCGCCAGACGCCACCGAGCGAGGAGGCGCCGTAGAGCTGTGTGCCGTCGGGCGAGGGCGCCGCCCAGTGCATACGCCCCGCCTGGTTGCGGCTGCCGACCTCCGTCCACAGCGGGAGCCCGAGCTGCGTCTCTCCCTGCGCCTGCAGCGCCGCCCGGCGCGCCATCTCGCGCTCGCCGTTCTCGCGTTCGATCGCCTGCCAGTCGACGCCGGGCGCCGCGCGGTGCATCTCACGCATCCAGTCCTTGCGCGCGCGCTTGTGCCGCGCCTCGGCACCCTCGTCGAGGAGGTGCTCGGTGGGCCGCGGCAACGCGCGCTCGCCGGCCGCCAGAGCCCGGTCCACGCGCAGCGCGTGCACCTCGGCCGGGTGCGCCGGGCCCTGCGGGGTCGATTCGATCGGAGCCGCCGCGCGGCAGGCGAACGCCGCGGCGAGGACGAAGCCCATGCCGAGCAGCACGGGAGAGCGGAGGTCGGGAGTCATGGGCGAAAGAAGGAGGCCTGGGGGATTCTCGATCGTACCCGATCTCCCGACGCCCAAGCGGCGATCCGAGCCGCCCCGGCCGCGGACACCGGGGTACACTTTCCAACCGAACCGGCCCCCTCGGCCGTCCTCCACCGCAGACCTCAAGGAACCTCATGGGCAGCTTCTTCAAGGAGAACTGGATCTGGATCGTCGCACCGCTCGTGCTGATGCTCATCGGCGTCGCCGTGCTGATCCTCATGGAAGGCGACTCCGGCGACGGCGAATTCCGCTACCCGGTCTTCTGATCGCGTGCGGCCTCGGCCCACGTTCGCATCGATGAGGCCGTTCGCCTTACCGCTCGTCGGCTTGCTGTGGCTCGCTGCCTGCGGCGAGCCCGCACCTCCGCCGCCGAACGTGGTGGTCGTGGTGATCGACACGCTGCGCGCCGACGACCTCCCGCCCTACGGCGGAGACCCCGCGAACGCGCCGTTCCTGGCGCAGCTCGCGGCGGAGGGCCTCGTGTTCGAGAACGCGTGGGCGGCCTCCTCGTGGACCGCACCCGCGACGGCCTCGATCTTCACCTCGCGCTACCCGAACGAGCACGGCGTCGTCCAGGGCCTGCTCGCGAAGCAGCCCAAGGGCGAAGGGAAGGCCGAGCTGCGCCGCATCCCCTCCGAGCTCGAGACACTCCCCGAGTTCATGAAGAGCCAGGGCTACTCGACCTTCGCCGTCACCGACAACATCAACATCGACGAGCCCCTGGGCTTCGCGGATGGCTTCGACCGCTTCCGCTACCTCGAGGGCTTCGCCGAGAGCGGCGCGCGTCGCCTGAACGAACAGCTCCTCGAGTGGAAGGACGAGATCCGCGGCTCCGAGCCGTTCTTCCTGTACCTGCACTACATGGACCCGCACGAGCCCTACGAGCGCCACGACGAGTGGATGCCCGAAGGGGCGCCGCCGGTGCCGGAGGACCGCATGACGGACCGCGCGGCCTACCGCAGCGAGATCCGCAACGTCGACGAGAACCTGCGGGCGATCTTCGACGAGCTGCAGCTCGGGCCGGAGACGGTGGTCCTCGTCACCGCGGACCACGGGCAGGAGTTCCTCGACCACGGCCGCACCGGACACAAGTGGACGCTGTTCTCGGAGCTGATTCACGTGCCGCTGATCGTGCGCATCGGGGCGGAGGGGCCGCGCGGACGCTTGGAGGCCAACGTCGGCAACATGGATCTGCTCCCGACTCTGCGCCACGTGCTCGACGCGCCGCCTTCGGAGCAGGACCGGGGACTCTCGCTCCTCTCGGTCACCGCCGAGGAGGGCCGAGGGCTGCGAGAGATGTTCGCGATGCGCACGGACGCCTACGGGCCGCGCGTGCGGGAGCTCCGCTCGGTCGTGGTGGGTCACTACAAGCTGATCGTGAACGAAGACAACGGCCAGCGGAAGCTGTTCGACCTCGAGGCTGATCCGGGGGAGACGAAGAACCTCGTCGGGGAGCGCCCGGAGGTGGTGCGGTCGCTGCAGACCAAGCTGAACGGACAACGCGACCGCGCGGCACTCGAGCTCATGACCGAGAGCAGTGACCGGCGCCTCAATGCGGCCGAGATCGAGCAGCTCAAGACGCTCGGCTACACCGGCGACGACGAGGAAGAGGACGAGGAGAGCGCCCCGGTCGAGCTCGAGGACAGGGACAAGGGCGGGAACGAGTAGCGCGGTGCTGCGGCGCCCGGCGAACTCCCGGCTCGCGCAACCCCTTCTCTAGCGCGCCGCGCCCAGATCCTCGAGCGTCCGGACCGCCATCGCCGTCCCGAAGTCGCGGCCGATCAGCGGGTTGTCGAGGAAGGTGCCGTCCGCGCGGCGCGCTTCGAGCAGGAGCTCGAGCAAGGGAGCACGGTGTTCACCGCGCTCCTTCAGCGGCAGCTCGCGCAGGGCCTCCGCCGCCGTCGCGTAGTCGAACAGCACCCAGTGCGAGCCCTCCGCGTGGGGGCCCGCGTGCATCAGCGCGCGGCCCACCTGCCACGCAAGGCCTGCGCGGTACGTCGTGAACAGCTCGAGCGCGTGGCGCAGCTCGTCGAGGTCGGCCTTGCCGTGCTTCAGGAGCGCGAGAACGCAGAGCGGCATGCGGCCCGCCGAGCTCGGCGCCTTCGTGCCTCGGCCCTGCCGCTCGTTGCCGTGGTGCAGCATGTAGACGAACGCATCCTCCCCATCGCGCATGCGCTCGAGGCAGGACACCGAGTCCTCCACGAGACCCTCCGGCATGGCGGCGCCCGCGGCTGCGGCGTCGGCGAGAGCGAGCACGACCCAGGCCGTCGTGAAGCTGATCGACTGCGTCATCGGGTTGTCCGAGCCTTCGAGAGAACCGCTCACGAAGTAGGACCAGCCCCCGCCCGTCGGGTGCTGACGCGCGCGCAGGTCCAACAGGGCCGCGTCGAGAGCTTGCGCGACGCGCTCACGCTCTCCGAACTCGAGCACGAGGCAGTCGGCGAGGAGCCGCACCTGGGAGGCCCGGTTCCACACGGTGTAGTCCATGAAGCGGATCGGCGCGTCGAGCGCGAGGTCGCGCTCGAGCTGCGAGATCACCTGCTCGAGGCCCGCCGTGGCGGCGGTGCGCGCGGTGTCGTCGCCGATGTGCGGCAGGAGCGCGCGGGTCGCGAGGGCGCTGATCGCCTGCGAGAGGTTGTCCGGCTTGTCGTCGTCGAGTTCGTTCGTCGCCTCGCCGGCGCAGATCCAGGCGCCGTCCGACCGCTGCAGCTCCAGCAGGGCGGCCAGCGCCTCGGCGTGGGCGCGGCGGGCGCCGCGGGGCGGCACCGGCTTCGGCGCCGCCGGACGGAACGCCGCGAGGGCCTCCGCGGTCGGCCAGGAGAGCGTGGCGCCGCTGTTCACGGCGAAGGCCGTCGAACGCAGGCTCGCCGCCGCGAGCCAGGCCCAGCGGGACTCGGGGGCATCAGCGCAGAGCGACTCCCAGAGCTCGCGCGCGCCCTCGCTGTCGCGCTCGGCGAAGGCGAGCGCGCCGAGCCAGTACCGCGCCTCCAGCGCCTCTGGCGCGGTCGGCCAGGACTCCACGAGGGCGACGAGCGCGCTGACCGCGGCCGCCGACTCCCCGCGCGCGACGAGCTGGGCCGCGCGCTCGAACGCGAGCGGCGCCGCGTGCTGGGCGGCATCGATTGCGCGCTCCGCCCCGGTGAGCGCCGCCTCCCAGCCGTCCATGTCGTGGTCGCGGCGGGCCATCTCGGCCTCGAGCAGCGCCGCCGACGCGCTCGTGTGCGAACGCAGGAGCTTGCGCGCCCGCTCGAACTCCCCGCCCTCGACCAACCAGCGCGCCGTGACCAGCGGATCGCGCCCGTCCGGCGACGTGCGCCGCTCGCTCCCGCGCGGGCGCGAAGCGAGCTCCGTGCGCAGGGCGTGATCGAGGTCCGCGCGTGCGTCGCTGAGAACGCTCCCTTCCGCATCCACGATCAGGACGGCGTTCCCGAAGGTCGAGCCGCTCAGGCCGTACACGTCCTGCTCCTCGAACGGCGCCCCGAGTCCCCGCCGATAGCGAAGCGCGACGTAGCGCTGGTTCACCAGCGCGATGATCTCGGGCTCCATGAGCGGCCCCGACAACCACGGGTCCTCGACATCGAAGCCCGGCAGGAGGTGCACGAAGACGAGCACGCGCTTGCCCTCGGTGCGCGCGCGCTCCGCCGCCTCCGCCCAAGAGGACGCGAACGCGACTTCGCTGCCGCAGCGCTCGGCGAGCTGCCGCAGCTCCTCGTCCGCGTCGTCGCGCGCGACCTCCAGGAACTGGAACTCGTTCCAGAACGACTCCACCTGCGGGATCAGCTCGTAGGCCTCCGAGGTGTCGTAGAGGTGCTCCAGCACGTACAGCCGATCGTCGTAGACGCAGAATGCGTACCGGACGCGGTAGTCGCGCCCCCCGTACGTCGCCACCAGGATCAGACCGAGGCAGTCCTGGCCGTCGATCACCGCAGTTACGTCCTCGACCTCGCGCACGGAGCTCTCGGCCGCGAGCGCGGTCCGGTAGGCCTCGCGCTGGTCCGCTGCGCCGGTCGCGCTCGGGTGCTGCGCTGCCTGGACGCCAACCCGCGCCCGCAGGCCCGCGGCGCCGGGCAGCGCGAGCTGGAGGTGGCGCTTCGCCTCCGAATCCTGCTCGCCCTTGCGCCAGTCCCAGTCCGCGCTCGGGCGGCGAGCCTCGAAGCCATAGACCTCGTCACGCTGCAGGTCGTCCGACTCCTGCGCGCCGAGCGCTGCGCTCGCGGTGAGCGCCAGAGCAGCCAAGCACAGCAGGAGCTTCCACATGCCGCGCTACTCCCTTGCCTCGATCATGGCGCACAGGCGCTCGATGCAGGCCTCGACGAAGACGGGGTCCTCCGCGTCCGCGTCGACCTCGATGAGCTCGACGGTTGCCGGCAAGTGCTTGCGCAGCTCGTCGGTGAAAGCAGCGTCAGCGGCCGGGTCGCGCAGCGGACCGGCCTCGATCCCGTACCGGCTGAAGCTGCGGGTCGGCACCATGAAGCACGTATCGCGCTTCGCGTTCGCGAGGCGCTTCGCCGTCTCGCGCGCGATCACGCGCATGTCGTCCGCGTCCATGCGCGGCGCGAGGATGATCGGGTTGTGGAACACGTAGGCGTGGTCCTTCCAGCGCTCCGGCACGGTGTTCTCCGGCACGAGGAAGCCGCCGTGGTCGGCGCCGCTCGGCGTCACCACCTGGGGCAGTCCGAGCTCGCTCGCCACGGTCAGGCGCGCATCGCCGCCGGCTCGCAGGCCATCGAAGACCTCGTCCGCGATCTCACCGAGCGCGTAGTCGAAGACGGCGCCGATGATGCCGTCCTTCATCATCTGCTCCATCGCGTTGCCGCCGGCGCCGATCGCGTGGAAGACGATGACGTCGTAGCCGCGCTCCTCGAAGCACTTCAGCGCGTGCATCGCGCCCTCGGTCAGAACGCCGAGGTTCGTCAAGCCGATGACGGGCTTCGTGCTCGTGCTCCGCTCGAGCTCCACGCCGCTGCGCGCCATGCCCACCGCGGCGGCCGCCGCGTTCGCGAGGATCTTCCGCGTCAGCGGATTGAGCCCGAGGATGTCGCTCACCGAGAACATCATCGTGACGTCCTTGATGCCGACGAACGCCGACGTGTCACCGGAGGCGACCGTCGAGACCATGATCTTCGGGAAGCCGTACGGGAGCGCCTGCATCACGGCGGTGCCGTTCGAGGTGCCCTGAGTACCGCCGAGCCCGAGGACGCCGTCGATCTCGCCCGCGGCGAGCTTCTCGTTCAGGATCTTCGTCGCGCCCGCGATCATCACCGGCGAGGCCTTCTGGCGCGTGGCGCCGTCGAGCAGCTGCGCCAGCGGCGTCCCGCCGGCCGCGGCGACGCTCTCGCGCGTCACGTCGGGCGGCGTGCCCGGCTCGCCGACGACGCCGAGGTCGATCAGCAGGGCTTCGGCCCCGCTGGCCTCGATGCGCTCGCGCAGGTAGGCGGCCTCCCGGCCTTTCGTGTCGAGGGTGGCGAGGACAGCGATCGTGGTCATGGGCGTGCGGGGGTTGAGCGGGAGTGCGGCTCTGCAGCGTAGTCCCCCCGAAGCGCGCTGTCGTCCCTTCAGCGGCCGCGGCGCGCTGGAAGCCCGGGCGCCGCTTGTGCACGCCAGCCCTCGGGCCTAGAACCGGGTCCTGTTCCGCGATCTCCTTGGCCAAGGCCCCGCGAGCGCGCCTCACCGCCGCCCACCCCCCCTCGCCGCCGATGCTCCGCCTCCTGCGCAAGCCGCTCCTGTCCCTCGTCGTCCTGCTGGCGCTGCTCCTCGTCGGCGAGGTCCTGGTGCGCGCGCTGACGAACACGGAACCCCCGATCGTCATGCGCGACGCGACCCTCGGCCGCCGCTTCCTGACCTCCTACGACGCCGAGGTCTACGACGAGGAGTCCGAGCGCGAGGTGCACGTGCGCACGACCCGGGACGGCTTTCGCGGCCCCGACCGGCCCTACACGCCGGCACCGGACACGACGCGCATCGCGGTCCTCGGCGACTCGATGATCGCGGCGCTCGCGATGGAGGAGGCGGAGACTCTCTGCGGCCAGCTCGAAGCGCGCCTGAATGGTGACGGCGGAGACGAGAGCTACGAGGTGCTGAACTTCGGCGTGCTCGGCTCCTCGACCGCCCAGGAGATGCTGATCTACGAGCAGGTCGCCCAGCGCTACGAGCCCGACGTCGTCGTCCTCTCGTTCTTCAGCGGGAACGATCTGGCCGACAACCACCGCGGCCTCACCAGCAATCCTCGGATCTACTTCGATCTCGACGAGGAGGGCCTGCTCGTGCAGGAGCCCTACTCGGTCTCGCGCAGCCAGGTCTCGGCGTGGCTCAACCGCAACTCGCGGCTCTACGTCTGGCAGAAACAAGTCCTCCGAAACAACAAGATCGTGAAGGCCGACCCGGCGAAGACGATGCGCCCGGCGGACTGGACCTTCGCGAGCGATCCGCCGCCCAACGTCGAACGCGCCTGGGAGATCACCGCCGCCCTGATCGCGCGCTTGAAGGTCGAGGTCGAAGCCAACGGCGCGCGCCTCGTGCTGCTGCACGTGCCGGGTTCGAAGCAGATCTGCGGCGACCTCTACGACGCCGTCGTCGCGCGCGCGGGCGAGGCCGGCGCGAGCTTCGAGCGCGACAACCCCGACACGCGTGCGACGGAGATCGCCGAGGCGCTCGAGCTCCCGCTGCTCTCCCTGACCCCGGTCCTGCGCGCCGCCGCGCCCTCGGACTCGGCGGCCGTCCAGGAGGAGTGGCTCTACTACGGCGGCACGATGCACTGGAACGAGCGCGCCAACGCACTGGCCGCGGAGGCGCTGCACGCCTTCCTGGGCGAGCTACAACGCGGCGCCTGAGTCCTCCCGGCGCCGCGCCGCGCTACCGCCCCACGCGCGAGCGCGTATCATGCCCTCGCGACGAACCGAGCGCGGGCCTCGCCGCCGCTCGGCCTCGACCCTCCCCCCATCGATCGAACCATGAAGACCACTCGACTCCCTGGCGTCCGCTACTGGGGCCAGTACCAGCCCGATCGCCACATCGACTTCAACGGCTTCCACTGGTCCAGCCCGGCCGGCGGCGTGCTGATCGATCCCATGCCCATCGACGACGACGGCGTCGCCGAGCTGCGTGAGGCCGGCGGCGTCGCGTGGATCCTCGTGACGAACAAGGAGCACCTGCGCGCTGCGCCCGAGCTCAAGGCGACCTTCGGCGCCGCGCTGCTGGCGCCCGCGGAGGAGCGCGAGCGCCTCGGCGAGGACGCCGCGCACGTCGACGGCTGGTTCAGCACGACCCAGGACCTCCCCGCCGAATTGCAGCCCCACGTCGACGTGATCCCGCTACGCGGCGGCAAGTCGCCAATGGAGCCCGCCTTCTACCTGAAGCCCTTGCAGGCGCTCTACTTCGCCGACCTCGTGCGCTCTCACGTCAGCGGCGAACTGCGCCTCCTGCCCGACCCGAAGATCCAGGACCGCGCCCAGGTGCTCGTCTCTCTGCGAGAGGTCGCCGCACTGCCCGTGCAGGCGGTGCTGCTCGGCGACGGCGACGGCCTCTACCGCGGCGCCGATGAGGCGCTGAATGAGCTGCTCGGCGTCGCGCCCTGAGGACATCCGGGGTCTTTCCCAACCGCCGCGTCTCGCGCCTCACCACGCGCGACGGCGGGCCACGGCGAGCCAGCTCTCACTTGCGCCGCTGGGCGGGAGGTCGGGGCTGCTCGACCGCGGGCTGGTCTTGCGCGCCCGCGTCACGGTCAAGGGCCCGGAACGCATCAGGGACATGAGGTACAGCGACGTTCCTCACCCCACCGTAGTCGCCCACGCCGCGACGCTGCAGGTCGAGCATCTCGAGGTCGACTGGATCGCCCCACACGCCGGCTTCAGCGGGATCGTCCTGCCGCCCTAGCTGTCACTCTGCGACGACTTGCTCCCGGCGCCGCCCCCACGACTCGAGCTGCGCTTCGTCGGCGGCTCGGAGGCGGGCTCATCGTCCGCGGTTGCGCCGCCGCCCCCGTCGAGGAAGCCGTCCGGGACGCTGCGCAGGTGCAGGTCGCGCTGCGGGAACGCGATCTCGATCTTCGCCTTGCGGAAGGCGTCGTCGATGGTGCTGTGCAGACTGTCGACCACCTCAGGCCAGGCGTCGCGGTTCGGGATGAACACGCGCAGCTCGAAGTCCAAGGAGCTCGCGCCGAAGGCGCGGAAGATGGCCTTGGGCTCCGGATCGGAGAGGACGCACTTGCTCTTCTTCGCAACGTCGAGCAGCAGCCTGCGCGCCAGCTTCGTGTCGGAGCCGTAGGCCACGCCGACCGGCACGATGATGCGGGTGACCGGGTCGCTGAGAGACCAGTTGATCACGCTGCCCGTGATCAGCTCCTTGTTCGGGATCAGGAACTCGCGGCGGTCCCAATCCTGGATGGTCGTCGCCCGCATGCGCAGCCGCGTCACGCGCCCCTCCGTTCCTCCAACGGTGACCACGTCGCCGACGCGCACCGGCCGCTCGATGAGGATGATGAGTCCGGAGACGAAGTTCGCGAAGATCTCCTGCAGGCCGAAGGCCAAACCGAAGGTCAACGCTGCCGCGAGCCACTGGATGTTCTTCCAACCGAGTCCGACCGCGCTGAACACCACACTGACTCCGATGATGACGATCAGGTAGCGCACGATCGTCGTTACGGCGTAGCGAGCTCCCCCGTCCAGTGGGAGCCGCTGGAGGACGGAGATCTCCAGCAAGCCTGGGAGGTTGCGCGCCGCGATCAGGGTGAGCAGCGCAAAGATCAGCGCAAGGCTGACGTCGGCGAGCGTGAGCACCGTCGGGAGCCCGTTCGGCTCGCTGGGCTCCTGCGGCTCGAGCGGAATCGTCGCGGTGATCGATTGGACTGTCGAGGGCGAGAGCGGGTCCTCCGCCGTCGCCGACGTTTCGGCCGCCGCCAGCTCCGCAGCGGCTGCGCTCCGCTCCCTCGCGCTCTGATCCGCGGAGACCTCCAGCAGGGTGACCGAGGGCCACAGCTGAACACGGTCCAGACCCTGGAGCGCGGGAAGCGTGCTCGCCCAGATGAAGTAGACGCCGAGCACCGCCGCCATGGTCAACCCACTGCGGAACAGCTGACGCGTCTGCGCATCCAGAGACGGAATGTCGACGGCCTCCTCGTCGACCACAGCTGCGACCGGCTCGCTGCTGCTCGCCTGCGCCTCGCTGGCCTCTCGCTTCGCGCGCGCACGGTCACGAGCCTGCTCGATCGCGAGCCGCCGGCGCGTGATGTACAACCAGCGCAGGAGCAACGCGTTGAGGAATGCGAGCGCGGTGGCGAAGGCCAGCGTCAGAACGAGGCGCGAGAAGAATTCGACGGCCGTGTAGTAGAAGCCGAACGCCGCCAGCACGAAGCAGAACAGCGGCAACAGGACGGCGATGGTCACCCAGATGCGGCGCGTCCGATCGAGCAGCCCCCGCGCAGCTCCCTCCCCGCTCCGCGGCAGCGGCCCCTCTGCGCGGAGCATCCGCGACAGGAAGACGCCCACGGCAGCCATCAGCAGGAGGAACGCGTCACGCCCGAGCGTCTCGGAGTAGCCGGCCAGCGCCTGGCGATCGAACAGGAGAAAGACGAAGCCGAGGACCACGGCCGTCGGCTCGAACCAGGTCAGCTCGCGACGAAGCTCGACCACGCTGCGCGCCGGCCAGCGCAGGTGCGCTTCGCCGAAGCCGCGTTCCCGCAGGACCTGCCGCAGGAATTCGAGCAGGAACAGCGGCTTGATGATCCCATTGAGCGCAAACGCAAGGCCCTGGGCCGTGGGGTGCGACGTATCCGCCGCTAGATCCGCGAGCTCCCAGACGACGAGTGGCACGGGCAGGGCCTGGAGCAGGCAGAGCCCGAGCGCCTCCACGGTGTGACGCAGACTGTCCGTGCGGTAGGAGCGCACGAGCTCGCACAGGTGCGCTCGACGGCGGAGCATCCGTCGGCGCAGCACGAGCAAGAGCGCAACGGCGAGGACGACGGTGATGACCGATCGGCTCCGGCGCTGCAGCTGTCGGAGGCCCTCCTCAGCCGCACCGGGCCAATCGGGCTCCGTCACGACCTCCAGGGCCGCGGCGGGCGTTGCCACGAGTGCGTCGAGGAGCCCGAGCTCGAGACTGCGCACCCACAGAATGCGTGTCTCGATGTCCTCGCGCAGCTCGTTGACCGAGCCTTCGAGGTAGACGTTCGTGACCTCCAGCTCCTCCAGAACGTCGAGGAGCGTGCGCGCCTCGTTCTCCACCGACTCGAGCAAGCGACGCCGCGCCGTGAGGAGCTCGGTGACCACATCTTGGAGCTTCTCGGAGGGCTCGACGATCCCGAGATCCTCCATCAGCTCGGCGCGATCGCGTTCGTAACGCGCGAGCTCGGCCAGCTCCTCCTCGATGTCCAGGACCAGCATGAAGGTCTCGGCGTAACGTCGCTCCTGGCTGCGATCGGCCTCCCGCAGCACCGCCTTGGAGGGCAGCCAGTCGAAGTCGGCGCGCAGCGCGCGGCCACGCCCGTTCGTCAGCCCCCCGATGCGCTGGCGACGCTCGAACGCGCGCGCGCGGCGCTTCACTTCCAGGAGTTGCTCGCGGGCGTCGAGAAGGTCGCCCTGGGCCGCAGCGATGCGGAGCGGGAGACCGAGGTCCCCGGAGCGCAGGGTCGCCAGCTCTTCGTTGCGCTGCGCCATCGACTCCAGCGACGGGAACTGCCGCATCGTCTCGGCGCGCAGCCGCTGGGCCTCCAGGGCCGCGACGCTCGCCTCGCGCTGCCGCTCCTCGGTCACGACCTCCTGCCAGTGCTGTGCGAGCTTGTCGGCGCGCTGCAGCTCGCGCTGCGCCATCTCGATGCGCAGCGGAGTGAGCTCCCGGCGGCGCTCGAGCATCAGCCGCTCCGCCTCGAACTGGTCCAGCTCGGCGCGCAGCGCCGCCTGCTGGGCGGCGATGCGGGACCGCTGCGCGCTCCCCGCCTCTCCCGACTCCGATGCCGAGAGCAGCGACTCCTGCAGACTCGCGAGCTCCTTCTGCCGCTGCGCGAGCTCCGCGGGCAGCCCCTCGTTGCGCTTCTGGCGCGTGACCCGGCGCGACTCCAGCTCTGCGACCTGCGCCTGCGCCGTGCCGAGCGCGGCGCGCGCGCGGCCCAGCTCGGCCTCCCGTTCCTCGAGGCTCATCCCACTCGCGTCGGGGGAGGGCAGCGCTTCGGACGCCTTGGCCAGCTCGGTGCGCAGCCCCTCGATCAGTCCGGGGACCTCCTCGGCCGAGGCGCGGTGCTCGTCCTCGATCTTGCGAGCGGCGTCCAGGCGCTCCAGCGCGAGAGCGGCGAGCCGCAGCTCGTCCACCTCGGCCTGCGCTTCGGGGCTGCTGAGCTGACTCAGCGACTCGATGCGCGCGTCCAGCTCGGGTCGCGTCGGGAGGGCAACCTCCTGCCGCGGAGCGGTGAGTCCGAGGAGGAGCGCGAGGGCGAAGATCCAGTTCACGGGCGAGCCGGGGGCGAAGGAGGTGGTGAAGTGGGCGGCAGTCTACCCACCGAGTGCGGCTCGGCGAGGTGCGCGCCGGACAGATCCATCGGCGCCCGCGGAGGACCGCCTCCTCGCCGCTCGACCTCCGCCTTCGCGTAGAAGCCCCCCGCCCGGTCGTCGCGCCCCCCGCCCAGACAGAGGCTCACCTCCCCAGGTCTGCGCGGGGTCGCCTGGCGCCCGGGGCCTCCGCCGTGACTACTCCGACAGGTCGACGCCGAAGCGGCGCAGGAGCTCGAAGCCGCCGCAGGCCTCGCAGGCGAGCAGGTGCAGCGGGGTCGACTCCTCGATCATCCAGCGGCTGAGGCGCGTGGGCTCCGAGGCCTTCGTGTTCGTGCCCGCGTGCGTGGTCGTGGCCGTGGCGAAGCCCGCCTCCCGCACCGCCGCGCGCGAGTCGTCGTTCCAGTCCCAGCGGCGCCCGAACGGGTACGCGAAGCTCTCCATCGAGCCGAGCCGCTCCTCCAGCCGCGCCTTGCCCGCGGCGACCTCCTCGCGCTGCCCGGCGGCGTCGAGACCCGAGAGCACGTAGTGATGCACGGTGTGGCCGCCGAGCTCGACGCCCGCGTCGCGCAGCTTCGCGGCGTCGTCCCAGGAGAGGTAGAGCCCGCGGCAGAGCTCGCCGAGGTCGCCGCCTTCGCCCTCGAAGAGGGTTTGCAGCGTGCGCTCGCAGTCCGCCTGGTCCGCCTCGTACTTCAGCACCTTCTTCAGCGTGTAGGTCAGGTTGCCGCCCTCGGCGAGCACCGTCTGCAGCCGCTCCTTGGCCTTCGCGTCCTGGGAGTGCTCGACGTAGCGACGCACGAGCTCCGCGTGGTCCACGCGGTTCAGCACCCAGAAGTAGAGGTGCGTCCAGTTCAGCGACTCACCGTCGAGCGGCCGGCTCTCGAGGTAGATCGTCGCCGTCGCGCCGCTGCGCTGCAGGAGCGGCAGGAGCGCCTCGAGGTTGTCGTGGTAGCCGTCGTCCATCGTCAGCGCGAGCATCGAGCGTCCGGTGCCCGACTGCAGGCGACGCCAGCCGTCGCCGACCGTGACCCAGTCGTAGTGCTTGCCGAAGCGCGCGAGCAGCCCCTCGAGGTGCGCGCCGTCGATCTTCATGTCGGGAGGCAGGAAGGCGTTCGACGTGTGCGTCACGCAGTGCGACGTGAGGATCGTGAGGCGCTGCGGCAGCAGCTTCCCCAGGAGGACGTGCAGCCCTGTGTGGTAGAGCAGGCGCGCCCAGGCCTCCCGCGCGAACATCTTCAGCTTGTGCTTCATCGCCCTCTCCTCAGCCCATGGTCTCGTCGTCGCGGTCCCCGTCCGTGAGGTACCAGGTGCTCGCGTCCTTCGCCGAAGCCGCGAGCGGGTGCGCGGCGTCGTGCTCGTGAACGATCACGATCAGGTGATTCTCCTCGCGGGGCGGCTCGAAGCCGGCGCGCTCCAGCTGCGCCTGCCACCAGCTGCCGTCGATCGCCGTCGCCTGGACGAGGTCGGCCTCCCAGGCCTGCAGCTGCGCCAGCCCGGCCTCGATGGCCTGGGCGAGCGCCGCCTCGTCGCGCGCCAGCACGTCGACGAGATAACCGACGACCTCGCCCTCCCGCGGCCGCTGGACGATCACGTAGGCGGCGAGCTGGTTCTTGCCGTCGTACACGCCGAGCGGCGTGTGCAGCCCCGCGGTGTTCTCGATGAAGCGCCAGTTCAGGTAGGCGTGGTCGCGCCGCACCATCAAGTCGAAGTTCGGCTCCACGAGGCGCGAGAGCGCGTCGACCTGCGCGTTGAAGCGCTCGATGCGGCGCACGCCGAACAGCCCCTCGCTCGCCGCCCGCAGGCGCCGGCGCGCCGCGCGCCCGCGCTTCTGCGCGGACCCCAGCGTCCACGACTTCCAGCGACCGTCGACGCGGCGCACGGCCTTCGCAGCCTTCGTCGCGCGCTGCACGAAGGTCCACGGCCGGATCTTGCCCACCGCGCTCCAGCCCAGCTGCAGGAAGATGTGCGCGGAGCGGCGGTTCGGCAGGCCGAAGACGAGCGGCCATCCGAGCGCCTTCGTCTCCTCCATCGCGCGCCGATCGAGGTCCGAGAAGATGCCGCGCTTGCGCCACTCGGGGTGGGTCATGACGTCGCCCGTCTGGCCGATGGGCGCCATCGTCGCCTCGTCCCCTCGGACGAGCGCCTGGCGAGGCGAGCAGGCGTAGCCCGAGACGCCTTCCGCCCCCTCGACCTGATCCGGCCGCGCCACCAGGCTGACCGCCTGGCCGTGCGGGTTCTGGTCGTAGCGCCAGACCAGCGCGGGAGCCGCCAGCGTCTTCTTGAAGCAGGCGTTGAACAGCCGCGCCTGCTCCTCCCGCTCGGCCGGGCCGCAGGTCGCGATCGTGA
>Ga0316204_10002731_pt1 | contig 38572 bp, 46 predicted proteins | sample 6monrhotite_MG_2_FD_205661 | JGI IMG/M metagenome (GOLD analysis project Ga0316204, IMG submission 205661) | Microbial mat bacterial communities from mineral coupon in-situ incubated in ocean water Damariscotta River, Maine, United States -... | ecosystem: Environmental > Aquatic > Marine >...
CCATGGGATGTTCCGGCCCGGCAATATCGCGCACGGGCACCAGACCCTTTTTATAATCGGCGATCGTATTGGCGCTGATCGGGCGGGGCCTGCCCGACTTCATCGATGATGTCATGACGCGCCCGGCCTCGGCCTCGGCCAGGAAGAAATCAAGCGCGCTATTCAAGCTGCGCGTGGCGGTGCGCGGCGCGGGCGCCATGCCCTCGGTCTGGCCGTCATGAATGGCGCGCGCCTGTGCCACGATCGCGGTGCAGGCGTCGGCGGCGGCATCGGTGGAAAGCGGCGGGCCGTCCTCTGTCAGGTCCAGGCCGGGCGGCGGGATATCAAAGCCGCGCGCGCGCCAGTCAAAGGGCGTGCCGGGCAGGCCGAACAGGCCAAAGGATTGGGTAAAGCCACGGTCCCGCCAGATCGGCGCAGGCGTCCAGCGCCAGCGGCGTTTGCCATCGGGGGTTGGTCGGCCCGCCGTGAGGCCGGGGCCGGAGATTTTGGGTCTTGCCATTGCGCGTCCTCGTGCCATGACGCTATCCGCACCGACGCCGCGCGGCAAGACGGGCCTCGATCATCCTTGTGGATTGCGAGGGGCGGGCGCGCTTTGACGGCTTGATGTCATTGGCGGGCGAGGCCGGGGCGCAGGACAGGCCGCCGCGCTCGTCCCAATCCTGAAGATCACCCAGGCGCCACACGCCGCGACGGCGCGGCGGCGGAAAGCCGGACGCGGCGCGGCGTCGGGCATCGCGATACCAGGCGTCCATGGATGGATAACCCATGCGATCGGCCAGATCAGGGGTGGTGACAAAGGCGTTGGGATCGCCGGTCAGGCCCAGGGGCGCGGTCATGGTTTTTTTACCTGGGCGTCGTTCGTCATGCGCGCGGCAACCTCCCCTATCGTGAGTAAGGAAAAGCCCGGAAGGATTAGCCTTTGCACGGCGATCGCGCCTTCGCGTCCTGTCGCGGTTTTTTTTGTTCGAACGTAAGGAAAGCAGTGCTTGATTACTTTGCCGTCACAGCCTGGAGCGGCCTTCCGAGATGTGGTCCAGCGTGCCACAGAGCCAAGAGGATACAGCGCAATGAGCGCAGGTGTTGGGTCGGCATGGGTGCGCGGGTTTTTGAGCGCGCTTATCAATTGGTGTGCCAGGTCAAAAATTTCGCTGTGGTGGTCTCCATATAGCGTGCCAGCATCCGGTGGCGGGGGCATCGTTCGAAAATCCCAGAAGTACCGAACGGGAAATGCGTCATCACGGCGTGCTGTTTCAAAGTCCTTACCACAATGACAACGGCGTCCTTTGGCGTCGATACAGAAAGCCGGAAGTTTTTGCCCGGTCGACCCATAAACGCCGGTCAGCGCGCGCTCGGCAAAATTTACCCAGTGGTCGAATGTATCAAATTGTCCTGCCCAATCAGGCTCAAAGCCAGCCAGGGGGGTTGGGTTATGCCACGGTCTGGGTCTGGCGGCGCTCATGCGTGTTGCTCCATCGTGGTAATGGCGGCACGCGCGGCGGCGGCCTGGGCCTGTGCGGTTTCAAGGCGCGCAATCAGGCGGGCCATTTCATCCTGGGTGAGGCGATACCCGCCCCGTGGCCCGAAGCGCCCGGCGCGCGCGGCGGCCTGTCGGCCCTTCAACAGGGCCAGGGAATAGTCCAGCGGGTCGGTATGGCGGGTCATGGCGCGTGTCCTTTGGCGAAAAACGTTCACGCGAATGTTTCACGTAGAACGGAAAACGCTAGAAAAACGCGATTTTCGAGAATTGTCAATCACGCGCAATTCGGGCGCGGTTTGCGCGCGGCATGCGATTTTAGTGAATAGCAGGTGGTAATCTGCCGGGCGGGCTAGCGCACTATGGCGTGCAGCGCCTTTACCTCGTCGGCGGAAAACCGGCGTTCGACATCGGGATTATACTGGCGGGTAAAGACAAAACCGTCGCGTGTCCCGGCATAGGTTTTCAGATAGACATCGCCGTTTTTCAGTTCGACCAGGCAATCATCGCCCACGGCGGGCCATGTGCCGAACAGGCAATAGACGCGCTCGCGCGGGAAGTGGCGCGGGATCATGCTTTCGCCCCAGACCTCCACGGCGAAGGCGCCTGTGCGCCCGTCCTGTGCCGGGTGGCGCGCAATAGTGCCGACTACCGCGTCATGATTAAGGTGAACCGGCGTGTCCGGCCCTGCGGCGGCAAAGCCATAGAGCGGGATATTGCTGGACCGGCGCTGATCCAGATGGGTATCGAATGGCACAAGCGCGTCCCTGCTCCCCCCGGAGCCCGCCTGGATGTCCTGAAAGAAATCTTCGATCCCGCGTTCGATAGCGGAGGGCATTGTCTTGCGCTTGCCCGTCACGATGCGGCTGACGACATGCAATTCCACGCCGAGAAAATCGGCCAGGTCCTGCTGTCGCTTTTGAGCCGCGCCAAGGCGCGCCTTCAATCCGCGTGGATCGTCGCTCTCTACCTTCATGGGAGCAGACCGTCGCACAAAATTTGCGGGGTGGGGTTGACTAAGTTCGCGAAGCACTAAAAGCCAATGAAGCACGAAAAACGCGAAACGTAAACGAAAAATGAGAATTTCGAGAAAATGAGCGGTTTGGACCTGACATCGATAAACGTGGAAAAGCGGTCGCGGCGCGTCTATTCGGCCTGGCCGAAGGATGTCGATGATGCGGCGATCGGTGCGGAAAAGCTGGTGGCTCTGTTGCAGGGCAATCTGCAACTGGCCTGCTCTGTATTCGATGTTAGCGGCAAGAATATCTATCGCTGGCGGTATGAGGGTGTGCCCAAGGGCCGCGTGCCCGATCTCTTGCGGCGCGCAAAGCGCGGCGGGCTGACCCTGACCCGTACCGATCTGACTGGTGAGGCGGCGTCATGATGTTGTCGCGCGCCGCCGTCGATTGTCTCGAATTTGCAAAATCCGGTGGTCCGTATGGACTACCCCGTCCCGTGAGTGCGGGCCATCGGATGTCCCGGCCTGTTGGTCCCTCCCAGGTCCAGGCTGGGCCGCGCCGCCCATCGCTCAATCCTCCCCAGGGTTCGGTGGGCGGCGCCCCTGTTTTTGAACAAGGAGAGACTTGATGTTTCGAAGATTGATGTCGTCGTTATCGATGCTCGCAATTTCGGGGGCGCTGAGTGCCCCATATGGCGCGCACACTGGTGGGGCAGGTCGAAGCGCGCGTGTGACGCGGCGCTATGGCCCTATCACGCCTGCCTATCTCGAATGGCGGCGGGAAAAGCCGGAGGGCCGTGCCGCGACGCGGCGGCGGCGTCAAATGGCGCGTCTGGAAGCGAAGCGCGCGGGGGTGTCGTCATGAAGCGCCCAAGCAATCGACCTCTGACAATTGGCGTGGTGCTGCGGATTTTATTTCTGCCGGTCGTCACATTTTTTGCCATGGCGGCGCTGTTCGGCGGGGTGTTGTGATGATCAATCGTATTTCCCGCTTTACCGCTCTGCCTGGTGGCCCGGAAGTGACAATGACCGCCACGATTGCGGGCGGTATCAACGTGGCTTGCGAGGGCCGCCACCCCTTCATCGTCCAGCCGGACCAGGAATTGAAAGTTGCGCGCCAGATCGTGACGGGCTCGGACCCGGCGCGCATGACGCGCGCCCAACTGGAACGCATGGCGGCGGCCTATATCGCGGAAGTCGATGGGCGTGCGGCCTATGCCGATCGCCTCGATACGATGCTGAACCCGCCGTTAGCCGGAGACAATGATCGACACGAGACGTTTGATCCATGCGGGTGGGAAAACACGCCCGTTGCCGTGGAGATCATGGATTGACATTCGACCCGGCCCATATCGCGCGCTGGCGCGGCCTGGTCGATGCGGCGCGATCGGCCAGCCAGGCCGCGCCGTCCTCGGTGCAAAAGGATTTGAAAATTGCCCTGGGCGCGCGTGAAAGTCTGCGATTGCCCAAGCGCGAGGACGCGCCCGATCTGGTGCGCGCGGCGATGAATTTGTGGGTCTATGTCGGCCAGTATCTGAAAGGCGACACGCCGGGCCGGGCCGACATGCAACCCGGTTTGAAGTCGCGGGCCGATGATCTGGCGCGCGCGCTTGCAGACTATGAGGCGCCGGAGCAGGCGAAATTACCGATATGACGACGCTGGCGCAAACGCTCGATGATGCGGGCGCGAAGGTTCAGCGCTTGGAAGGGTCGGCGGCGGTATTGGCGGCCAGCCTGGCCGCGCGGCATCTGTCCGTCGATGCAGAATTATTGTTCAAGCCCAATCTTGACCGCACGAGTGAAATGGGCAAGCGCGTTGATATGGCGCGCGCCGTGGCGGTGTGGCTGTTGTCGTGCGGGCTCGGCTGGTCGCAGCCGCGCGCGGGTGCGCCGTTCAACATGTCGCAGGCCAGCGTATCAAAAGCGGTGCGCCGCCTGGCCGACGCGGAAGATGTCACGCCGGGCCTGTCCGACTTTCTGCAATCGGTTGAAAACCTGCTTGCGGAACGGGCGGGCTGATGGGGTCGGTCACAATGGAAGTTATCCGCGCGGGCCTGACCGGGCGCGTGCAGGAATTGGCGATGATGCTGGCCCCGGGCGGTCGTGTCGATGGGCATGAATATTGGGCGCTGAACCCGACGCGGCCTGACAAGCGGATCGGCAGTTTCAAAATCGATCTGTCCGGGTCGCGTGCCGGGGGCTGGTACGAGTTCGCGGAACGCACGGGCGGCGATCTGATCGGGCTGATTGCCTACTGCCGATTTGGTCATCTGGGCCGCCATGATGATGGGCGCGGTGAAGCGGTCAAGGCGGCGATCATCTGGGCGAAGTCGTTTTTATGCCTCGATGATGCGGACCCGGAATTTTTGGCCAAGGCCGAAGCGCGCGCGGCGCGGCATGCAAAATCCATGGAGCAGGTCAAGGCATCGAGCGAGCGCGACCAGGAAAGAAAATCAAGCTGGGCGCGGCGTGAATGGGTGCATTGCATGGTGTCGGCCTGGGATCATCCGGTTTCGCTGGCCTATCTGAAAGGCGCGCGCGGGATTGATCCGGCGCTGCTGTCGCATGTCGGCGGCGGGCTGAAATGCGAGTTTGAAGGCCCGCCCTGGAAGCAGGCGCCGCATGACCAGGCGACGGGCGAAGTTTTCCCGGCGATCTGTTCGGCGATGATCCGGTTAAATGGCGGCAAGGGGTTTGACGGTGTGCGGGCGGTCCATCGGACCTTCCTGGCGCCGGACGGGTCAGGCAAGGCCGACATGCCCAAGGCGAAGCGCATGTATGGCGCGGCGCGCGGCTGCGCGATCCGCCTGACCAAGGGGGCCAGTCGCATGGGGCCGGAATTGGCCAGCCGCAAGGGCGTGCGCGATGACGTATTGGCGATATCCGAAGGGATTGAGGACGGGCTGACCTGGGCGATGATCGAGCCGACGCACCGCGTCTGGGCGGCGGGCTCGCTGTCGCTGATCGGCGCGGTCGAAGTTCCGGCCTGTGTGAAAAAAATCGTCCTGGTCGGTCAAAATGATGACGGCGAAGCGGCGCGATCGGCCTTTGATGGTGCGGTGGCGCAATTGATCGCGTCAAGCGGTCGGCCTTGCGAGATCGTCAATCCGCCGTCCGGGCAAAAGGACTGGAATGATTGGTGGAGGGCTCAGGCGTGAGTGAAGCGGACGATGAACGGGTGGTGCCGATCGAGGCGGCCAAGCGCCGACAAAAGGCGCGCGCCGTGGGCGTGCGCGAAACGCGCTCTGCCAGCGATACGATCCTGGATGAAATACGCAAGCTGCCTGCCAATGATCCGGTCCTGGACGGGATGGAAGCGGGCGGGTGGCTGCCTGCTGAACACGGCCTGCCGCCGCATTGTCCGGTGCGGCCTCTGGGATATGACGGTGATAATTTCATGGTCCTGACCGGGCGCTGTACGGTCATGGGTCTGCCAACCAAGGCGGGCAAGGGCGACATCGATGCGGCCTTTACCCCGTTCAAGCATTATCCGGTCTGGTCGCACCCCCGCAAGGTCAAGCGCGGTAAGGAATGGCATGTCTATGGCAATTATGAAGCCGAACGGGTGCGCCTGGATTTGTTTGCGGCCTGCGCCGATTGCGGGCCGTGGATGTCTGCCGATCGGCAACGCGATGTCGGGGCCTGGGCTGATGAAAGCGGGCGTCTGATCCTGCATCTGGGCGATTGCATTTTAACCCCGGACGGCGAGTTTCGGCCCGGCGTGATCGGCGATCATGTCTATCCGGCTGGCGAGGCGGCGCCGCGCCCTGGTGCGTTTGAGGCGTCGAGCGTGGGCGGGTGTGGCTCGCAATTGCTGGAACATTTCAAAACCTGGAACTGGATGCGCGGTGACATCGATGCGCTGTTCGTGCTGGGCTGGCTGACTGTGGCGCCCCTGGGCGGCGTGTTTCGCTGGCGTCCATACGTCTATGTGTCCGGTGATGCCGGCACCGGGAAAACCACGCTGATCGATCTGATTGAATTTGCGCTCAACGGGCTGTTGCTGCGCGCGGAAGATGCGACCGAGGCCGGGGTTGCGCAAACGATTGGCCATTCCACGCGGCCCGTCCTGCTCGATGAACAGGAAAACGAGATTGATAATAACCGCGCGGCCCAGATGATCCGGCTGGCGCGTCTGGCGGCGTCGGGCGGCCAGCGTCGGCGCGGCGGTGCCGATCACAAGGCGCATGCCTTCTCGATCCGCAACACGTTTATTTTCTCCGGGATCAATATGCCGCCGCTCGATGCGTCTGATCTGTCGCGCATGGCGATGCTGGCGCTGCGCCCGTTTGAGCGCGGCACGCCCAGGCGGAGATTTGATGCGGCGGAGATCGCCGCGCTTGGCCAGGCGCTGTATGGCCGCGCCGTGGCCTGGTTCGCCCCGGACCCGGAAGATCAGGGCTTGCCACGATTTGAGGCATTGCTGGAACGGGTGCGCGAACGCCTGATTGTCGATCTGGGTCATGATGATCGCGGTGCGGACACATTTGGCTATCTGATGGCGGGCGCCTGGATGGCGCTGCATGATGATCTGCCGGAGGCCGATGAATTAAAGGCGTTTGTCTCTGACGATCTGCACCGGTCGAAGGTCGCGGAATATGAGGGGATCAAGCCCAATTGGCAAAAGTGCGCCGATTTCATGCTCAACCGTGCGCCGCGCGTCCTGGAGCGCAATGCCAACAAGTCGGTGCGCGCCATTCTGGAAGCCTGGCGCGATGGCGATTTGGATGAAAAGCCGGTCAAAATCCAGTTGGGCGCGGTCGGCCTGACCGTGCATTGGCGCAAGGGCGTCGTGCGCGATTACGAAAATGCGCGCCTGTTCGTGCCCAATGCGCACCCCGAAGTCGCGGAGATGTTTTTCAAGTCGAAGTGGAAAACCCTGGACCCGGCGGGCGAGGGCGGCTGGAAAAATGCGCTGCGCGGTGGGCCGTCCTGGATACAGTCGGCGAAGGTTCGAAACGGCACGAAAATCCCTGTCTGGGGCACAAGTTTGAGCGTGCCGGAATTGACCGGTTATCCAATTGGCAGTGATCAGCGCGATGAAAAGGATTTTGAAGCGTGAGGCGGTCTTACGCAAAACCCAGGAGGGCCATAGGGCCATGAATGACAAGACGGAAAAAAGTGATGGCGGCAAGCCGGTGGCGATCGAAGTCGTGGATAAGGACGCGCCTGCGAAAACCGAGGCGGCGAAGCCTGCGCTTGGCGATGCTGAACCGGCGAAAACCGAGGCGGCGAAGCCTGCGGGCAAAACCGTGACGGGCTTGTCAAAGCGCAAGCCGGACCCAACGCCCGATGAAAAGCGGGTGGCGCAAATTGCGCGCATGGCGCAGGTTTCGGGGATCTCAAAACCGGTCGCAGAACGCCTGGTGATGGCGGGCATTGCGGACCCGGAAAGCCTGGCCGATCTGACCGATGATGGCCTGGATGCCTTTGCCCGGAGCGGGGAAGATCAGGGCAAGCTGGCCAAGACGATCGCGAAGGGTGAATTGCGCGCGAAGGCTGTTGCCTTTGTCTCGCCCAAGCCGCCGAAAAAACGGGCCTGATATCCAGGCTGGCGACACGGCACAAAAAAAGCGCCTGGCGGGAGCCGGGCGCTTTTTCATGTCGGGCCTTACGTTTTCGGCCTGGTCGGTCGCGGCCTTACGATTTGGCGGCCTGGCCGCTGCGTCGATCGATCGCGCGTCTGGGCCTCGATCGCCGCGCTGCGCGTTTTGCGGCGCGCATGTCGGCGGTGTTGCTGGTTGCGATGTATGGCGTCGGTGTTTCGGCGGGTCGTTCGCCGGAGGGTCGCAGTTCTGCGCGGTGTGCGTCCTCGCTCAATGGCGGCAATCCTGCATCGATCGCGGCCATGGCCAGCGCAATGGCACGCGGCGCGCCGTTGTCGCGATATCCTGCAATCAGATTGCGCGAGCGGCCTAGCACGGGGGCCAGCGCGGTGATGTCGCCGCCATGTCGGGCGATCCAGTCGGCGACGGCCTGCGGGCTGGCGGTGATGGGTTGCGGTTTGTGCGGCATTGCGTTTGCGTCTCCTGATGTGTATCTAGGCCAATCCTGGACGGGTTTCCAGCCTGTTCAGTTATCAGCAAGGGAAAGCCCGGCGCGTCTGCGTCGGGCTTTCCTGATTGTTGGTTATGCGTCCAGTTCGATGCAGTAGCTGACGCCGCTGTCAGCGGTCTGATCTTGCCAGCCTTCAGTCACGGCCATTTCTGCCGCGTTGTTGGCTCGCTCGATCACGTCGCGCGCTGCCGCGTCGGGGTGGGCGTCGCGGTCGTATTCGCCGCGCGCGAGGTCTGCCGCGTGAAGCCTAGCGGGGTTTAATCCGCTGGCTTCAATGGCTGCTGCGAATGCCTCGCGTCCTCGCTCCTTATCTGCCTCGTCGGCGTGGCAAGGCGCGCTTGATTCACATTCTATTGAATAGGTCATGATGGTTTTCCTTTTTCTGCTGCGGCATAGCGGCGAAATTCACCGGCCTGGGTGAGGTATTCCGCCGCGTGGTGATGCTCTCCGCCGCGTCTGTAACCTGCCACGCATTGCACGCGGTCGCGGGCCTTTATAAGCGCGGTGCGATAAGGTGAGCAATTCCATTTCTGGGCGTAGGTTTTGACGATCTGGTCAATGAAGGTGGCGCGGGTCATGTGCCACCTGTTGCGATAGCGCGAATTGCAGTAGGCGCAAGCGCGAATTGCTTTCTAAACTCTGCGCAGTCGCCGGGCCGGTGCCAGTCCACATCGAGGGCGGCGATTTGCTCCGCGACGGCTTTGGCGTCTGCCAGTGTCGGGCGCTGCAGCTTCTCATAAATCGCAATGCCGGATGCGAAGTGATAGGCGCCCCAAGCCTTGCCAGTCTTTGCGACGGCGACGCCGTCCATGACATAGGCGGTCGTCTGCTTGTCGCCGTAAAGGCTGTTCGGGATTGTCATCGTTTGTTTGGTGAAGGCCATTGTTCAGTTTCCTTTCCAGTTATCAGCACGCCCAATGCCCGGCCACGCTGTCGCGCTCCGGGCCTGGGCGGGTTTTCCGCAATGGGTGGGTGGCTAGTAGGTGCGCACCAGTGAAATAGCGTTCAGCGTGGGGGATGGCTTGGCGTTCACCAATTCCCAGACGCGCGGCGCATTCTTGCGCCAATCGTCGCCATCAAAGCGCGGCCCGGTGAGGCTGTTAAACCAGTCTGTGCGCGCTTCGCATGTCAACGCATCGATCTGGGCAAGGCAGGTTGCCCGGTGCGCGTCGGTGATCTCGCGAGTGGTAAAAACAAAATCGGCCCCGAAGTGGATTTCCTCGCCATTCATCGAATGGACGGCCCCGCCGCGATAGTCGGTCATGCCATCAAAGGTCGCGCCTTCAAAATGTTTAGCGATCTTGTCCACGGCGCGCTGTGTGGGGCCATCGGTCCAGCGAATATAAGTTGATCCGCCAGACTTGCGCACCGAAAATACAATGCCGGGGAAGGCTTCTTTCAGGGCCTTGCGGATCAATTTGTTGGTGTCGGCGTGTGATTGGTAGGTGGTCATGGCTGTTTTTCCTTTCCAGTTATCAGCAAGCCCTAAAATAGGGCGTGAAATAAGACTGTCAAGTCCTAAAATAAAGCGCCAATAAATAAAAACAGCGCGGCGACAAGCCGCGCACCATATCCAGCCGCGCGCGCTCTGGCGCGCGGCAACCGGCCCGATCCCGTGAAGGCGTAGCCAAGCGGGCGGGCTCTGCTGTCTGGTTCGGCTCCTGCGATTGCGTGCAACCCTGACCCATTGGCGCACGATTGGATCGGCTCTTGACCCTGACCCCAACGAAGGGATACATAGAACGCGCTCCACGAATGCCGGGTCATTTGACCCGCTGCGGGTCGGGGGGCGGGTCAAGCTTATCCAATCAAATCAGACACTTGCGCGGCGTGTACCGCTTGTGCCGCTTGTGCCGGTCGTTTCGCCTACCTGCGTGAAAACACGCATGCATGAACGCGCGCGCGGGCGCGCAAGTAACGGGTCAGGCGGTACAAGCGGGTCAAACATAGATATATATATGATATATATGTCTTTTCCTGTTCCGTTTGTCTGTTCCGTCTGAATTTCTGGCGGGTCAATAAATATCACCCAAGGCGGCAAGCCGGGAATGCTTGGCCATTCCGGCTCTATTGTTCGCGCTTCGTGTCGGGCTGTGTGGCGGCGACGTCGCCTGGCTCCGGCAAAGTGAATTAAAAACGGGTCTGATATTCATGGCACGGGAAACGGGTCTAGCGGCGGCGCTGGCGGAGGATGGCGAGGCGGTTTCGACTGGCTCGGCTCTGTCTGTTGGTGCGAACGCTTCGCAAGATGATCTTTTTGGCGATGATGTCGCGGATCAGTGCGACCAAATCGCGGCGCCGTTCGGGCTGACGCTGCCCGGCAAAGGTCCGGGACGGCCTGCGGGCTCTCGCAATCGATCGACGGAACAGACGAAAAAGCTGATCCGGGCCATTGGCGGCGACAGTCAATTAGCGGCTGCGCGGATCGTGGCGGGCGGGCCTCTGCTGGTGCTGCGCATGGCGCAAGCCGCGCATGTCGCCGCCTATAACTGCGAGACGGATGATGAAGGGCGGCCTGTCGACGACAAAAACAAGCCGATCGAAGTCATGACGGTTTCGCAGGCGCTGGCGACATGGCAACGCGCGGGCGAATTCCTGGGCCCCTATCTGATGGCCAAAGAGGCAACCAAGGTCGAGATCGATATTGACGGCCAGCCGGTCACGATTGTCCTGCCCGCTGGCGTCCAGGTCGAACCCGATATCAGCGGCGACCGGCGGTCGAGCGGATCGCGCGGCTACAGCCTGCCAGATGCAACAAATTCAACGGGTTACGAGGACGACAAGGGCGAGGGTCAAACGCTCGAAGGTCAAACGGGTGCATCAAGTGATTGATTTGATGGACAGAACGCGCCGCGAGCAGGTGACTAAAACTCACCAGCGTCACACGCGCACCCGCGCGCTACACCCCCCCAGGCCCTTCGCGACCCCCCACCCCCGGAAACCGGTTTCGGATGTAAGAAACATAGGGGTCGCAGACCATTTTTGCCGTTTTCGGGCAAGCCGAATGGCGATCAAACCTGATCGGATCAATGATTATCGGTTGAAAATGGCCCGCAACGGATGTCCAATGGTCCGGGGTCGGGGGTTTGCGCATGGCTAGTGCGGCTCAAGCCCTCGCGAATTTGAACAATTGGCGAGCGCCCGGCCCGAAAGCGGCGGCGTTTTTGGCAAGTTGGGCGCCCATGAGTTTCATCATGGGGCCGGTTGCGGGTGGTAAGACCTGGACGTGTATCATCAAGTGCCTGAACATTGCGCGAGCCCAGGAGCCTAGCCCGGTCGATGGCATTCGTAAAGCGCGGATCACGATTGTTCGGATGAATTATCGCCGGGCGCATGACACGATCATCCCGTCCATCCTCAAACTGCTGCCGGAAGGTACGCCGGGCTGGAAGTTTTCGATCGTCAAGGATGGTCCCGCCGATATCGATATTCGCCTGAATGATCCCGTCCTGGGGCCGATCTGGCTGCAATTGCGGGTCCGCGCCTTTGGTGATCAGGATATTGACAGTTTCATCCGGGGTCTGGAAACCACGGCCTTCTGGCTCAATGAAACCGATGAATTGCCGCCTGACTGCCTCGGCCTGTTTTACCAGCGTGCCGGGCGTTTTCCCGGCCCGGAAGATCGCCCGGACGGGGTTGACCCGGCCTGGGCGGGCGTATTCGGCGATTTCAACGCGCCGGATGAGGATAGCTGGGTCTATGAGCAATTATTTTTGAACCCGAAGCCGGGTGTGGAAGTCTATATCCAGCCGGGCGGGCGCGATCCGGGCGCGGAAAACGTGCAAAATCTGGAAAAAATCAGGGCCAATTACTATGACACGATGGCGCTGCGCATGGAGCCCTGGCAGGTCAAGCGGTTTATTGACAACAAGATCGGCATGTCGCGCGTCGGCAAGCCGGTTTTTCCTGAATTTCGGGATGAATTTCATGTCAGCCGGTCGCCCCTGGTGCCGGAAAACGGCTTCCCGCTGCGCATTGGTATCGATCCGGGCCGGTCCTGCGCGGGTTTGATCGGGCAGACAAATTCGATGGGTCTGATGCGCCTGTTCCGTGAAGTGATCTCGCCCAATGGTGAGGCGTGGGATGCGCGCATTCTGGCGCAAAATATCGCGCGCGAACTGACCGGGAATGATGGTTTGTTCGAACCTTTCCTGACGCCCGAATTGCTGCGCTTTGCGCCCGATCCAACCTATTGCAATCAGGGCACGGGGATTGTTGCGGAGATTACATGGCTGATCGCGTTTCGCGAGGCCATGATGGAAGAATTGGGTATCTGTCCGATCTATGCGCCGCATACCAATTTCATCGATCCGCGCCTGGCGGCGGTGCGCCGTTATCTGGCGTCACCGGACGGCACGCCGCGCCTGTTGCTGGACCCGTCCATGACGGGCACGCGGCGCGCCATGAACGGCGCTTATCGCATGGTCAAAAAACAGGGCGCGCATGGCGAATACCGGGTCGAGCCGGACAAGAATGCGGCGTCTGAACCAGCTGATGCGCTGCAATATACCTGCCTCGATGCTGCGGGTCCGGTGGGCGCTGCTGCCGGGGTATCTGTTCGCGAGAAAAGGCGGCCCCAATTGCCGCACAGGCCGCAACCGGTGATGGCCGGTGCGACGATTTGACGGAGAAAAAACATGTCTAAACTGTTTGGAAGCCCCAAGATCGTGGAAACGCCTGCGCCGCCTGCGCCGCGCGATGACAGTGTGCGGGTGGGTGAGGCAGTACGCCGCCGCATTTTGAAGCGCGGCGGTCGGCAATCGACAATCCTGACCGCCCAGCCGGGCGCGGTGACAGGGCCAGCCGGTACACCGGGCGGCGGCGGTACGCCTGCTCAACCGGGCGGCGGCGGTACGACAACGGGCGGCGGTCGTGGGTCAACGCTGTTGAGTGCGTACTGATGGGTGCTCTCAAGGAATTTGACGAATTTGAGCGCGAGCATGAAGATCTAAAATCCGAGAGATTGGCGGTCGAAAACACATGGCGCGATGTCGGCAATTATGTTGCCACGTCTGACGATATGGGGCCGATCGAGCGCGGCGGCGGTCAATTGCCGCGCAACCGTGTCGATGTCACGGCGCGGATTAATGTGCAGCGCCTGGGCGCGGTGCTGAACGGGTATCTTTTCAATCCGTTTTCGCCGTTTTTCAAGGCGCGTCTGGCCGATGGAAAGGCCAATCAGGAACAATCGCGATGGATGGCCGAAGTTGACCGGATCATGCATGCCCGCCTGACCGGGCCGCGTGCGCCGTTTCGCCTGGCCATGGGATTGTCGCTGTATCATGCGGCGGCCTATGGCAATGCGCCGATGTGGATTGCCAACAAGGGCAAACGCTTTGTCTCGATCGCGGTGCCGGTCTGGGATGCGTGGAGCGCGGAAGACCCCGAAACCCAGCTTGTCGATACCATGCATCGCCGGTTCCGCCTGTCGGCCTGGCGTGCGGCGCTGCGCTATCCTGACAATGAGGATTTACAAAAAATTGCGTCGAAAACCCCCAATCTGACCCAGACATTCATTCAGGCGATCGGTCCCAATCCGGGCGGTGTGCCGGGCTCGCGAAAACTGGCCAAGCCCTATCGCGAAACAATTGTCTGGATGGAAGGCAAGCAAGTTGTCGGCCATGACGGCTATGATGATTTTCCAGGCGCGAGTATGCGCTTTTATCGGCGGTCCAATTCAGCCTATGGCTATGGGCCGGGCACCGAGATATTGCCTGCGGCCAAGCTGATCAATGCGCGCGAGGATAATGCGGTCCAGGCCGAAGAACAGAATATCAATCCGACGCTGCTTGACTACACCAATGGCGCGGTCGATGGGCATGATCGGCGTCCCGGCGCGCGTATCCCGGTCGATGGCGCGCAATTTGGCATGATGCGCAATGGCCGCCCGATGGAAAGATTGTTCGATCAGATTGATCTGCGAGACAGTCATATCCGGGTTGCCGCGCTGCGCGATCAGATTGCGCAAGCCTGTTATGTGGACTGGCTGTCGCCGGGCGAAGGCGCGCATGTCACGGCGACTTTCGTGAATGACAAGCGTGATCTGCGCATGCGGGCCATGGCCACGGTTGTTTCCGGCATGGAATATGATTTCAACCAGATTGGCGATCGGTATTTCAATCTGTTCCAGCGCGCCGGTTTGATCCCGCCGCCGCCTGACAGTCTGCGCGGTGCTGAAATCGTGTTTGATTTTGTCTCGCCTCTGGCGCTGGCGCAGGAGCGCGGCCAGGTCGAGCAATTAATGGGCTGGCTGTCCGTCGCGGCGCAGGCTGTCGCCTTTGATCCAAGCGCGGGCCGTGTGGTCGATGCGCCTGAAGTGGTGCGCGATGCGGCGCGCCGGTTCAATGTGCCGGAACCTGTTATCCGATCGGCGGCGGCGCTGGCCGAGGAAGCCGCGCGCGAGCAGGACCAGGCCGAACGTGCGGAAGATGCCGAATTGTCGCAAACGGCGGCCACGGTTCTGCGCGATGCCGGGCAGGGCGCTGCGGCTCTGGCCGGGGCGGGCGGGGCGATGCAATGATACAAATACGCCTGCATCTTGATCTGAAAAAACTGCCGCGCATTCCGCTGTTGACATCGCCCTTCATCGACGAATTGGAGCGGCGCGCAGCGTATGAACGGGTGTTCTTTGGATCACCGGATGGCGCGCTTGTCCTGGCGGACATGCTGAAAAGCTGGGGCGCACTGTCACCGAGTTTCACTGCGCCGGGTTTTGATCCCGTTGTCGCGGCCCATAATGACGGCGCGAAACACGCCGTTTTATCCATCCTGCGCGAGGCCGGGGGTGATCCCGACAAGCTGGCGCAGGCTATCACACGAAACGCATTGGAGGACACGCGCAATGAGTGAATTATTGAATGACGGCCAGGCTGGTGAAGCTGGCAAAACGGGTGATTCGGCGGCTGTTGCTGCGGCGGCGGCCAGTGCTGCGGCGGGCGATAAGGGCGCGGCGGGCGAGGCTGGCACGGCTGGCAAGGCTGCGGCGGCGGCCAGTGCTGCGGCGGGTGATGCTGGCGGGTCTGATGACTGGCTGGGCGGTATCAAGGATGCCGAGGCCCGCGATTACATCACGCGGATCGGCGCCAAGGATTTGGAAAGTGCCTTGCGGCATGGGGCCAGCGTTGAAAAAATGCTGGGCGTTCCCAAGGATCGCCTGATGCGCTGGCCGGAGCGGACCCGTCTGGAAGACCCGGACGCCTATAAGGATATCATGGAAAAGCTGGGTCTGCCGACCGGCGATGATGCGCATACGAAATACGATTTGCCGGAAGTCGATGGCGTGTTCAAATTCGCTGACGATACCGAAAAGGCGGCGCTGCAAAAAGCGTTTCACGAATTGGGTATTCTGCCCGATCAGGCCAAGGGTGTGATGGAAAAACTCTATGCACCGATGATCAAGGCCCAGGCCGAAAAGTCGGCGGCGGCCAGCGCGGCAGCGGCCAGCGAAGCCGAGGCGGCGCTGAAGGCCGAATGGGGCGCGAAGTATGACGAAAATCTGGGCCTGGCGCAGGCGGGCGAATTGGCCCTGCCGGAGGAAACCTCGGCCTGGATGGTGGAAAAGGGTCTGAATAATGATCCGCACATGATCCGTATTTTGCAGGATATCGGCGCGGCGCGCGTCGAGGCGGGCGAAGCGCCAGGGCGCGGCGACGGGTCTGGTCCCGGCAGGCGCACGCCGGATGAAATGCGCGCGTCTGTCGCAGATTTTGAGGAACGCCATAGCGCGGCGCTGAATAATGCGGGTCATCCTGATCACGATTTGCGGGTCAAGGAACGCATGCAGATCATCAAGAGCGGTTCGCCTTCGGGCTGATCGCGGCTTGACGGCGCGCACGAATTAGTGCAGCCGTATCGAGTAACGCCTGAACGGGCGGGGAATTCGCACATTGCGGGTCCGCCCTGTTCAGGCCGGTTGGGCACACGATAGGCGCCAAGGCACGGGTCCGGTCCTTTCCGGGGAATTCAGCCGCTGTTGGAAACAATGGCTGAACTCGGAAAGGAGACCGACATGGCCGGAAATACTGAACTTCAACATTATCGCACCGCCTTTGAAATGGGCCTCAAAATTGACGCGGCCCAGATGGATAGCCGGGTGGCGTCCAAGGTCGATGCGCGGTTCAATTATGGCGAGAAGGGCGATAGCTTTTCCGTCGATAATCTGGGCAATTCCGATCCGTCGCCCATGGATGATCGCTATGGCGATCTGCCGGAAGGTGATATCGAGCATCGCCGTCGCGTCGGGCATTTCGAGCCCTGGCAGGACGGGCGGCGCCTGGGATCAAAATTTGATGAAGTGCGCCAGGTCACTGATCCGACCAATGACAAGATGATTGCGATGAAGGCCGGTCTGGCGCGTCGTCAGGATGTCTGTGTCATGGCGGCTATTCTGGGCACGGCCTATTCGGGCCGGACGGGCACGACATCCTCGGTCTTGCCTGCGGCGCAGAAAATCGCGGTCGATGATCACACCTATGACGCCAATTCGGGCGATTACCCGCTGACAGTTTCCAAGGTCATGCTGGCCAAGGAAAAACTGGATGCGGCAGAAATTGCGGGCAAGCGGCACATCATTGTGCCCGCACGCCAGATTTCGCACATGCTGACCGATACGCAAGTGACCAGTGCCGACTTCAACACGGTCAAGGCGCTGGTGCATGGTGAGATTGACGAATGGCTGGGCTTTACATGGACGCGCTATGAAAGCGTGCTGACGGATGGTTCCAGTGATCAATTGATTGCGGCCTTCGTCGAACCGGCTGTGTGTTTCCGTCAGCGTACCTTGCGTGCGCCGGACATCTGGGAGCGCAAGGACAAGGTGCCTCACTGGTATGGTTACTATTCGGTCGATCAGGCCGCCGTGCGCCGTGAGGATGCCGGTGTGATCCAGATCGCGTGTGATCCCAACTAGCGCCTGACTGACCCGCCTCGGTCTTCGGGCCGGGGCGGATCACTGGTATTTCGCCGCAAAGCGGCTTGAAACGACAAGAGAAAAGGAGCCAGTCATGGCGGTCGTTGACATCTACGGAAATTACGTCGCAACGCCGACGCAGAACACTACCCCCAAGGCCATGCCCACCGGGCCTTATGCGCACAAGGCGCCGAACATGCATTTTGATCGCTGTGAAGTCACAAGCGGAGATAGTGTGGGTTCGAAGCTGTATTTCGGGCGCTTCCCGCGCTCTGCAATTATTCTGCCTCAATCGAAAGTGTTTTTTGGTGCGCTCGGTGCATCCGTGACACTGGACATTGGTGATGCCAATTCGGCTGACGGTCTGGCGAGTGACATCGATGTGTCGGCGGCGGGATCGGGTGATTTCCTCGAAGCGGTTGCGGCTGAAAATCTCGGCAAGCCGCTCTGGGAATTGCTGGGCTATGCCAGCGAAGATGCAGCCGAAGAAACCCTGACGCTGTACGGCACGCTGGCCGGTGCGGCGGCGGGCGCTACCAAGTCGGTGGCTTTCTCGCTGATCTGGACCTCGTAAGACGGTCCAGGCATGAATGCCAGGTGCGTGTGAACATTGCGCGTGATCCGCACCGGCAAACGGGCGCGGCGAGGCTAATCCCCTCGCCGCCGCCTTGTCACTGTTAAGAGGCGGATATGGCAACAAAGCTGGATATTGCGGTCCTCGCTGCGGCGGAATTGACCAAGGATGTTGTTGCCAATATCACCACGCCGCAAACCGGTTTCGAGCGTGCGGCGGCGGCTGTCATCGATCTGGTCTGGCGCGAAACCCTGGCGTCTTCAACCGCCTGGATGGAAGCGCGCCGATCGGTCACGATTGCAAAAGACGGGAGCGCGGACGCCACACCGCCCTTTGATTATCTGTATCGCTATCGCCTGCCGGTCAAACTTGTCCGGCTGGTGCGCGTGTTCAACACCAGTGAGCGTTGGGTGCGTGAAGGCCAGTATATCCTGACCGATGATGCCGGGCCTCTCAAACTGGTCTATATCCATGAAATCGAGCCGGAAGATGCGGACCCGCTTCTGATATCGGCGGCTGCGGCGCGGCTGGCCTGGCGGGTGGCGCGGCGCTTTACCGATGATCCCAATGAGCGCGATCGCCTGTGGGGTCTGTTCAATCAATTGAAAGCCGAAGCGCAGAATGTCGCCGGGTCGCAAGGCCAGGCCATTGCGCGTCATCCGTCGACGGAATTGGAGATTGCCGGGGTCAATAGCGATACCGCGACACTCGATGCTGTCGAACGGTCGCGCTGATGTCGGCGCGCGCAAGGGTCATCCAGTCCAGCCTGGCGGCGGGGGAATTGTCCGGCGATCTGCGCGGGCGCTCCGATCTGGAAGCCTATTTTCAGGGCGCGGAAGTCCTGACCAATTTTTTTGCCAAGGTGACGGGCGGCGCGCAAAAGCGCGGCGGCCTGGCGCTGGTTGGTGAAGTCTCGGACAGTAGTGTGCGTCATCGCCTGATCGCGTTTCGCTTTGGTCGCGATCAAGCCTTTGTCATCGAACTGGATCATTTGGAGGCGCGTATCCGGCGCCGCGATACCGGCGCATACCAGGAAGATAGCGGCGCGTCCGTCATTGTTCTGACGACGCCCTGGGAAAGCGGTGATCTGGCCGGGCTGACATGGTTTCAGTCTGGCGATGTGATCTATTTCGGGCACCAGGACCGCGACCAGCCGTGGAAAACAATTCGGCGCAATGCCGATGATGACTGGTCGATCCATGATTTCGCGTTTCGCGAAGGGCCGTTCCTGGGCGAGAATGTCAATTCAAACACGATATCGGCCAGCAATATCACCGGCTCGGTCACGCTGACGGCCAGCGCGCCGACCTTTGACCAGTCTGATCATGTTGGCGCGCTGTTCTATATGCGCCCGGTTTCGCCGTCCCTGTCGGCGGATTTGTGGCAGGAAAACACCGCCTATGCGACCAATGATGAAGTGTCCTATGGCGGGCGGGTTTATAAATGCGTGTCGGGTTCCACGTCCGGTTATTATGCGCCCATCCATGATGAAGGCCGCGCCTTTGATGGCGGCGTGCAATGGGATTATCAAAATGATGGTCTGGGCATGGCCGAAGTCACGGCGGTCGCGTCGACGACGTCGGCCACCGCAACGGTGACACGGCAATTATTCCAGACGGCGGCGACCAGTCATTGGGCGGAAGGCGCGGTATCGCCGTTTCGCGGCTATCCGGCCTGCGGGGTGATCGACCAGGAAAGGCTGTGGTGCTTTAACACGGTGTCGCAACCTGATACCGCCTTTGCCAGCCGGTCGGGCGATTATGATCCTGACGGTGCGGGCTTCCGGCCTGAAACCGCGTTCGGCGTGGTGTCGAATGGTGACGGCTTTAGCGCGACCATTGCCGATGGTGAGGTCAATCCGATCCATGCGGCGCTCTCTGCCGATCGGCTTTATGTGTTTTCGGAAGGCGCGGTGAAGCGAATATCCGGCCCGACGCAGGATGAAGTGATCACCGCCAATGACAAGATTGTGCGCGAAGTTTCCAATGTCGGCGCGCGCAAGGGTGTCAGCCCGATCAAGGCTGACAATGCGGTTTTGTATGTCCGTGCCGATGGCCAGGGTTTGCAGGAAATGCCTTATGGCGATGGCGAGCATCGCGATCTTCTGACGCGCGCGCGCCAGGCGGCGGCCTCGCCGATCGCTGAAATGGTCGGCGCGCTTTATCCTGATCGCCGCGTCTATGTCCGGCGTGATGATGGGCTGGTTTATGTTCTGGTCTATTCGCGCGGTGAAAACATGGTGTCCTGGTCGCCAGTTCTGCCAGGGGGCAGTTTTGACGGCGGCGCGCCGGTCTGTGAAAGCCTGTGTGTTATTCCAGGCGATGATGGCGGCGATGAATTATGGATGATCATCAAGCGCACGGTGGATGGTGCGACAATTCGCACGGTCGAGCGTTTGCGGCGTCCGTTCGATGTCGGGCTGGATCGCCCGGATCAGCAAAAATATCTGGATGCGCATATCGTCGTCGATGGCTGGAATACCGATACCGGCAAGACGATGACGCTGACCCTGGATGATGTCGCCAATTCTCAGCCCGGTGATACCGGTGTTGTCACGGTGGGCGGCCATACGCCGTTCTCTGCGCCGCAAGTCGGCGATCAGATTTTCCTGCGGTCAACAAGCGCGCCGGTTCGCGCGGGCGATATCGCCGGGCCTCTGGTCGTGGAGATTACCGGTTTTACATCATCGAGCGAAGTCGATGTGGAATTGGTCACAAGCGCGCCTGCCGGATTGACGGCGACGACGCTGGATGAATGGGCCTTTGCCGATGATGCCGTATCGGGCCTGGATCATCTGGAAGGCGAGGCGATCTATGCGCTGGCCGATGGTGAAGTGATGGGGCCGCTGACCGTATCGAGCGGCGCGGTCACGCTGTCGCGTCCGGCTGCGCGGGTGTGCGCCGGATTGCAGATGTCGGCGCGCATTGTCTCGATGCCGGTCGAGGCGGGGTCTGAAATTGGATCCGGGCGCGGCGCGGTGTCGGTAATCGAAAGCCTGACCGTGATGCTGAAAGATACAATCGGCGGGACAATCGGTGTTCTGGGCATGGATCAGAAGGAAGATATTGCCGTGCGTGGCGGCAATGATGTTCTGGGTCGTGCGCCCATTCCGCGCACCGAGGACATAAGGGTATCGCCTGATAGCGACCATGAACGGTCCATGCAGGTCGAATTGCTGCATGACACGGCGACCGCCTGCACAGTGCTGGGCATTGTTGCGGAGGTGACGGTTAATGCCTGACATCATGATCCGCGATTATTGGGCCGGTGATGCCGCGCTGATCCGGGAACGCCCCGAGCAGGCGGGCGAGTTCGGTCTGGGTGCGAATGATTTTGATGCCTTTGCTGTGCCGCAAGGGCAAAGCTGGACGCTGGTGCGCGATGGCGTGCCGATGCTGTCGGGCGGGATTTGCCCGATCTGGGACAATCGGCGCTATATCGCCTGGGTCGTGGCGGGCAATCTGACAATGCGCGAATGGGGCCGGGTGGTGCGCAAGGCGCGCGCCGTTCTGGACGCCCATGATGCGCCGCGTATCGAGGCCGATTGCAGATCCGATTTCAAGGCGGGCCGGACCTTTCTGGAAGGTCTGGGATTTTTGTTTGAAGGCGCGATGACGCGCTATGATGGTGAGGCCGATTATTATCGGTATGCGCGGCCCGGCGCGGCATTCCATCGCAACCGGGAGGTAGCGGCATGACTGCAATTCAGGCTGTGGGTGATGTTTTCCAGGGGGTGATGAACCGCAAGGCGGCGCGCCGCCAATCGACGATTTTGCAAAAGGATGCGGCGATCGCTGAATTGCTGGGTTCGATCGAAAGCGACCAGATAACCCGTGAAGGCCAGCGCGAAGTGGGCGCCGCCGTCGCGCGGGCCGGTGCGTCGGGCTTTACCATTGGAAGTTCGGCGGCGCTGATTGCTGATCTGGCCGGGCAATATGGCGAGCAGGCGCGCTATGCGCGTTATGATGCCGGTCGCCGGGCCGCGCGCATGCGCAATGATGCGGCGGGCAAGCGTCTGGAAGGTACGATGCATGTGATTACCGGCGTGTCGAATGCGGCGGGCCGGATCATCGATGCGGGCGCAAAGGCGGCCAGTGCGGCCTCTGGCGGGGGTGGTGGCTGATATGGCAATTATTCAAAACAGGCCGGGCGTGCGCACGCCGTCACTGATTTCAACGGGCGGTTCCTTTGGTTTGATCAATAACCCGCTCGATGGTCTGGGTCGCGGCCTGCAATCGGCGATCGATCAGCGCGATGACCGCAAGCGCACCCTGGCCGCCAATGACAAGCGCGATTTCATGCAGGAGCGCGACCGGGCCGATCAGGCCGAGGCGGCGCGCCTGTCCTCGCAATTCCGCCTGGAACAGGGCGGCGTGCTGGATGATCGAGCGATGGACTTTACCGGCGATGCGCCGGGTTTTGCTGTCGATGAAATTGAACGCTATGACACGGCGCGATCGGCTTTTCTGGAAAAAGTGCCGGAGCATTTGCGCGATCGGCTCGATGCGGTTCTGGGCGGCGGTGCGCGCACCGCGCACGGCCTGGCGGCGGACAATATCGAGCGGGCGCGGACCAGTGAGCGCGCCTTGCGTGCGGCAGGCGAAACCGCCGATGCCAGCGCGCAAGCGGTCGTTACCGATCCCGGCGCTCTGGATATTGCGCTGGAAGGTGTGGCCGATGCGGCCCTGGGCCTGCCGCCTGCCTTGCAAGGTGAATGGGTTGCGGAACAAAATGAGCGTGTGGCGCTGGCCTGGGGCGGTGCAATGCTGCGCGACAATCCCGGCGCGCTGGCCGATGCGATTGAGAGCGGCGACATCGATGACATTGTTTCGGCGGAAAATGCCGGGCGATTGCTCAATGCGGCGAATGCAGAAACCGAACGCCGGGCGCGCCAGGCGCAGGCCGATGCGGCGCGCGCCGAGGCGGCGGCGGCACGCGCGCAGCGCGATACATTCCAGCGCATGCGGGTCGAGTTTGCGCAAGGCGATCTGACACGCACCGACATCGATGCGGCGCTGGCCGAGGGTGAGATTGACATTGATAGCTGGGCCAATCTGGCGGTCGCGGCGCAAAGCGCGCAAGAGGCCGCCGATGCGGCGGCGGCGGAGCGCGATCTGTTGCTGGGCGGGCCGGTGCTTGATCCGTCGAACGCCGCGCACCGCGATGCGGTCGATGGGGCATGGCGCGATTTTCTGGCGGACGGCGATGCGCTGGCCGAATTTACCGCCAATCCGGGGGCCTTTACGGCTGATCTGGTGGCCATGACACAAAATTATGGTGTCGTGCCGCCAAGCGGTGTCACGGCGCTGCGCGCGCTGGCGGCCAGCGGTGATGACAATCAACAGGCCGGGGCGCTCGATGCGATCGCGGCCATTTCAAACGTGCGCGAGGTCGCGGCCTCTACGGCCTTTACGGCCAATCTGGTCGCTGATGCGGCGCTCTATCAGAGTGTTGCGTCAAATGGCCTCGCGCCCGCCCAGGCATTGGCGCGTGTGCGCACGGCGCGCGAAGCGCGGGGCAATACACCCCAGGCGGTCTTGATGTCCCAGGCCGATGCGGTGCTGGCCGATATGGATGTGCCCGCCATGCTGGAACAGCATTTTGATGCCATTCCAATTCCCTTTGTCGGGCGGCCTGATCTGGGCGGTGAAAGCAATCGCGCGGCGGCGACATTGCAGTTTCGCCAATTATACCGAACGCATTTTGCCGAGCATGGCGATGCGGTCGCGGCGGGCGAGCAGGCCATGGCGGTGATGGGTCGAAGCTGGGGGTCATCGCGTGTCACGGGCGATGATGTGTTTATGGCCTATCCGCCTGAACGGTTTTACTCCGTGCCCGGCCAGGACAATCAATGGATGCGCGATCAATTGGGTGCTGCGGTCGGTGAGATTGCGGGCGGTGAGGTGCGCGATGTCCGGCTGATCTCCGATGCACAAACCGCGCGCGAGGCGCAGGGCGGCCTTCCGCCGTCCTATATGGTCAGTTATGCCGATGATGAAGGCCGGTTATTTGGTGCGCCGGGCCGCTGGCAGTTTGATCCGAGCGCAGCGCAGGGCGAAGCGGCGCGCGAAAATCGCGAGGCGATTGAGGCGGCGCGGGCGGCCCGTGAGGCCGATCTGGCCGATCTGCCATTCCGGGAATTGGACATGATGCGATATCAACGCGACACAACGCGCTATGGCGCCGATCATGCGGCTGATCTGGATGCAGCGATCGCGGCGCGTGAAAATGAATTGGGCGCTGAAGCGATCAGCAATTGGCGCGCGCGTCGGGCTCATGAAGCGCGCATAGCGGCGGGGCTTTAACCGTGCCCTTTGATCGCCCCAATGCGCAAACGCCGCAACCGGCCCTGACCGGTCTGATGGATTTGTCACGGTCTGATCCTGACTTTTTCCGTGAGACTATTCCGGCTGCATTCCGCACTGAAAACCTGATCGGATCGACGTTTGCGCGGCAAAGCGCGCCGCGCTTTGAAACCGATGATTTTGGTGCGCCGACGCGCTATCTGCGCGATGCCGGTTTTGATCCGCTCGATGAAAGCTATCTGGCCGGATATGAAGATCATGTCGATCGGTTTGCGACAATTCTGACGCGCGATCAGGGCGAAGCCCTGCGCGCCAATATCGATCGCGAGCGTGCCGATCGTGAAACGCTGGATGGGTCGGGCGTGGCGGGCATGGCGGCGATGATGGCGGCGGGCATGCTGGACCCCACAGTTCTGATCCCGGTCGGCGGGCAAGTGCGCAAGGGGGCGTCCCTGCTGTCGAATGTGTCGCGCTTTGCGCTGGCGGCGGGGGAGGGCGCGGCGGTGGCCGAATTGGGCCTGCATGCCACCCAGGAAACCCGCACGCTGGAAGAAAGCGCCTTTGCCATTGCCGGTGCCACATTTCTGGGCGGTGTGATTGGCGGTGTCGCCCATCCATTCCTGAAATCCACGGACGGGATTGCGGCGGCGGCGCGCGTTGAAGATGACATGGTGATGCCGCGCGAGGGCGAGCCTGATTGGGCGGACCCGATGCAGGCTTTGCCCGATGGCGAACCGATGCCTGCCGGTCATTATTCGCGCGGTGTCGATGCGGGTGCAGATGTTGGCGCGGCGGCGCGCGAGCGTCCGACGCTGGACGAGCAGGCGATTGAAGGCGTGGTCGCGCGGGCGATCGGTAATGCGGTGCGATTGCAGGACCCGGTTTTGCGCGGGATCACATCGCGATCGCTGCGTCATCGCGAATTGATCGAAGGTCTGGCCGATATCCCTGCCGGTCTGGTCAAGAATGAAGCGCGCTATGCGATCCGCACTTTGCCCGATGGCCGCGAGCAACGCTATCTGGTCTGGGGCAAGCGCACCGAGCAATCCGTTGAAAGTTTTATCCGTCGCCGCGATAGTCATCTGGGCGCGGCGGTGACGGCGGCTGATGATGCCTATGCGCGCTATTTGCATGGGCGCGATCGCAAGGCGGGTGATATATTGGCGTCGGGTATCCGCGCGGTCACGCGCACCCTGCCGGACGGCAAGATGTCGCGCCCTGATTTCCATGATGAAGTGACGCGCGCCATGCGCCGGGGCGATGTGCATGACATCCCGGAAGTCGAGGCGGCGGCCCAGCAATTGCGGCGCGAGTTTTTTGATCCGCTGAAAGATGAAGCCCGTGATATGGGCCTGTTCGGATATGAATTGCGCGCGGCGGAAAACCCTGATGATCCGCCTGTCCTGGTGCCGCGCGAACCCAATGTTGCCGACACGGCGCAAAGCTGGATGCCGCGCGTCTATAATCGCGAGAAAATAGAGGCAGAGCGCCCGGCCTTTACCGCGCTGATACACGAGCATTTCATTGCCAAACGCAATGAAGCGGCGCGCCAGGCCGAAGCCCTCGATCGCGAATTGGCGGCGACACGCGAGGATGCACAAAACCTGTTGGCCGAAGGGCGGCGCGTTCTGGCCGAACGTGGCCGGGTGCGCCGTGAAGCGCGCTCGACAATTGACAAGGCCGAACGGGCGCGTCAGCGCGCCGGGGCGGGCCAGCGCGAAGCGGCCACGCAGGCCGCCGATGCCGGTCGGCGCAGCGAAGCGACGGATTTTGATGAATTGTCGCCGCTTGATGCGGCCTATTATCGCGGTCTGCAAGCCGATGTAGCGCGCGGGCATGGCACAGAGCGCCCTGTCACGCTGACGCAGTTTATTCGCGGGCTGGGCGGTATTCGCGATGTCGGCGGTGATCTCAAGGCGATGGATGCGCATTTGCGCAATCTGGTCAATAACAAGTCCGGCGCGCCTGCCGATGATGTCGCCCTGGCGGCCAGTGAGGCGGGCTATATCGGATCGCGCGCGCCCGATGGCGAAATTGTCCGGGGCTCGCTCAATGATCTGACCGAGGCGATCCGTGATGAACTGGCCGGGCGCCGTGTGGTCTCGGAAAATCTCGATGGCGAGCTGATCGCCTACGAGGATATGCTGGCCGATCTGGGCGATGCGGTCGAGCAGGCCGGTCTGGATGTGCGGGCCATGTCGGTGGAAGACTTCGCCTCATGGATGGATGGCGGATCATATCGCAAGGCGACGGGTTGGCGCCGGGGCAAGCATGTCGAAGCCCTGCGCCGGGAGGAATTGACATCGCGCCGTCTGCGCGCCGCCCAGGACAAGGTGGAGGACGCCGAATTTGATCTGGAAGATGCGCGCCTTCTGGCGCGGTCGCTGCGCGAGGGTGCGCCTGCGCTGACCGAGCAGGCCAATGAATTGCGCAAGGCGTTCAAGGCGCAGCGCGCGCGGGCGCGCGCCCTGGCCAGGGAACATGATCTGGCCGATTACCGGGCGCAAAAAACCGATGATGAATTGCTGGAAGATGCCCGCCGGACGGTCGATCATGTCCTGGGCGGGGCGTCCGGGCGTTTGAGTTTTGACGGGCCGGGCGCGCGCTCGCGATCGTCGGTGACGCGGCGCGCTGATGCGGGCGGTCTGTCGGGGCGGTTCAAGCCGCGCGTGCTGGATATCCGCGATGAATTGCTGGAGCCCTGGCTGGATGACAATCTGGAACATGCGCTGCGCCTGACGCAGCGGTCCATGGTGCCGGACATGGAATTGATCAAACGCTATGGCTCGGTTGATCTGGAAGTCCAGTTAAAGGAGATCGCGGAAGACTATGACCGGCTGATTGCGCCCGCCGATCCGGGCGATGTCGCGGGCCTGTCAAAGAAAAAGCAAAACGCCCTGTCCGATATGGAAGGGGTGCGCGACCGGTTGCGCGGAACATATGGCCTGCCCGCTGATGCCAATGGTATTCCGCACCGCCTGGCGCGCATGGCGGTGAGTTTGAATTATCTGCGCCTGATGGGCGGGGTGACAATTTCATCCCTGTCCGATTTTCCGCGCGCCGTGATGACGCATGGAATTGGCAATGCATTCGGGCCAATGGTGCGTGCGCTGTCCGGTGATCTCAAAGCCATGCGCTCGATGGGCCAGGAATTGATGGATGCCGGGCCGGGCTTTGAAATGGTGCTGAATAACCGGGCGCATGCCATGGCCGATCTGATGGATGATTATGGCCGCCATTCCAAGCTGGAACGCATGGTGACGGCGGCGCAGGGCCATTTTGGTTATGCCAGCCTGATTGCGCCCTGGAACCACGCCATGAAGTCGATCTCCGGCTTTGCGGTGCAAAACCGCGTCTTGCGGATCATCGAGGATGTGGCAGGCGGGCGCGTATCGCGCAAGGATGCCGCTTTCCTGGGCCGGATCGGGATTGGTGAGGATGATGCGCGGGCGATGGCGCGCGAATTTGCGCGGCATGGCGAAACCGAAAACGGCCAGCGCCTGGCCAATAGCCGGGCCTGGGCCAATACCGAATTGCGCGAGCGCTGGCTGAACGCGGTGCGCAAGGAAGTCGATCGGCTGATTGTCACGCCGGGCCTGGACAAGCCCCTGACCGCTTCAAAGGATTGGGGGCGGGTCTGGCTGCAATTCCGGTCGTATAATTTCGCCGCCACGCAGCGCGTCCTGATCGCCTATACGCAAGGTCTGGCCGCGCGCGATGCGCATGCGGCGATGGCGCTGGCCACGCAGATCGGCATGGGGATGATCGTGGCCAAGCTGAAAGCGGAACAATACGGGATATCGACCGATGATTGGGAAACCGAACGTTGGCTGGCCGAAGGCTTTGACCGCTCCGGCGTGATGGGCGTTTTAACCGATGTCAACATGATGGCCGAACATGCCACGCGGGGCCGGGTCGGTCTGTCGCGCCTGGCGGGCGAGGGGCGTCTGACGCGCTATGGCACCCGCAATGCGATCGGTGCCTGGATGGGGCCGTCCTTTGGCGGCGCGCAGGATACGCTGACCGGGATTTCCGGCATGCTGTCGGGCGAAGGTGTGCGGGATAGCGATGTCGCGGCGCTGGGCCGTGTGCTGCCCTATCAAAACCTGTTCTGGCTGCGCGATGTGTTTGATGGTGTGGAGGCGGCGACGGCGGACGCGATCGGCGCGGAAGAGTGAGCCGGGAATGAGGTGTCATTCTGAACCTATCTTATGGCGCGCGCGCGTGATCGGAGCGGTTCATGACCATTGCCAATGTCAATACCTGGCCGATAACGGTCGGCGATGGTGCGACAACAGATTTTGAAATCAGTTTTGCGCCCTATGCCAGTGACGCGACGATTGAAGTCAAAACCCTGACAATTGCGACCGGCGTGGAAAACGCCAAGACCGAGGGCGTGGATTATTCCATCGTCACGGTTACGGGCGTTCAGTATGTGCGCTTCGGCACGGCGCCCCCTGCGACCGAAAAAGTCCTGATCCGATCCGTCACACCATCCAAACAGGCGCAAGCCTATGTCGATGGCTCCAATTTTCCTGCCGCCGCGATCGAGGCGCAACTGGATCGCATGGCGCGTGTCAGTGATGAAATTCAGGATATATTGTCGCGGGCCGTTCGGGTTCCTGCTGATGAAAACGGTGTAGTATTTCCCGCCAAGGCGCTGTGGGATGACAAGGTTGCGGTTCCCCAGGCTGATGGTTCCTGGTTGCTGATTGCGACCACGGATTTAGAGGCGTTGGCCTCTCGCGTGGACGGGATAGATGCGTTGTCGACTGTCGCGCGGCTTGCGGCGATCGATGCGATTAAGGCGGATTTCGACGGCGCTGACACGATTGGCGATGCGGCGGCATTGCTGGCTGCGGTTTCGCCGGGGCTTTTGGCGAAGGATACGGGGGGTGCGCCGGTTACTCGCACGCTGACTGCGGGCGATGGATTGGCTGTGACAAATGGCGATGGTGGGTCTGGCGATCCGACCGTGGCCTGGGCGAGTAATCTGACCGCGCTGCGCCAATGGGCCGCGACCTTCATTTCAGCGCCGACTTCAATCCCGGCCTCCACGCGCCCGGTGCAGATGACACCAACAGGTGTGTTGGAGTACGGACCGGGCGGCACGCCGGGTGGTGGTGATTTGCTGTCGGCTCAAAATCTGGCTGATGTGGCCAAGATCGGGACGGCCAAGAAAAACCTTCGATATTGGTGCGACACGATCGCCGATCTGACCGCCTTTTCCAAGGCCAGTCTGGAAGATGGCGAGCAGGCACGGGTGACGCGCGTTGTCGCGGCTGGGCCTAAGCGGCTGCAAACATGGATATGGGACGAGGCGTCTACTGCCACGGTTGATAATGTGGTTGTGCGCACGGCTGACGAGGGTGGTACGGGGCGTTGGGTATTGAAGCTGCCGGACTTGCTGACCCCCGCCGATGGTGGCGCGCTCTATGATGATCCGGGCAATGGCACGGGCACCGATGATCTGGCCGCTGCACAGGCGTCCGCCAATGCGGCTGCGAGCTATGGTGTTCGCTTTGCCTGGGGCGCGGGCAAGCAGCGCTGGAATGGGAAATTTGAAGTACCAGCCGGGCTGGATTGTATCGGCAACCCACGCGCCTGTGAAATTATTGATACGCGCGCCAGCAGTTATACCCCGCTGATCGAAGCGCGAGCAGTTTCGGGGTGGCGGCTGGCCGGTGCAAAAATCATCACACAAAATTCGTTTGCGGCGAATTCGGGTTATGGCGCAAGCCAGGTCCTGGTGCGCGATGGGTGTCTCGATGGAGATGTCCGCGACATGATTTTTGAGGGGCCGACGCAGCGTTGCGTAACGGTTCTGAATTCAGAAGGTATTCGGCTGTCCGATCTACGCGGCATGGGTTTTTTAAACGCCCTGGTCCGGGTGTCCAGCGATACGGTGATGGATACGCCGTCGATCGATGAAGCTGACGATAATCCGATCCCGGTGCGCGATATTGAAATTCTGCGCTGCAAGGGTCGTGGGACGGACACATGGACGTCATCAACCAAGGTGGCCAATTACGGCATTATTGTGCAATCGCTTGATGATGCGGCTGATGAAACCAGCGATATTTCAATTATCGATTGCTCGATCACGCGCACCAAGCTGCAAGGTATCAATGTTTCTGGTGCCAACACGTATAGCTGGGAAATTCGCGGTTGTAATACGTCTTATGTCGATGATGAAAACGCGACCTATGCCAGCCGGGCTGGCGCGGGACTTTTGGTGCAGACCTCCGATGGCGGGCCTGCGCGCCGGGGAACGGTGACGGGTTGCACCGATGTGGGGTCTTTTGTTGGTCAATTTGTTGTTGGTGCCAACGTTTCTGGCGACGATATTGAACAACTCGTCTGGCAGGGGAATGTTGCCGTTGACAATATCCGCAACGGCTTGCGCCTGCTTTATGTGCGCGACACTGCGATTACCGGCTGCGTCTATTCGGGTGCGACGGGCGGTGGCGAGGCATTAACGGGCGGCAATGGCGATGGGATTTATGTTCTCGCGAGTGATTACATCAAGCTGACTGACGTGATCTGTAACGATAATGCGGGCATTTCGATACAGAGTGATGCGACCAGTAGTTATGTGACCGTCACCGGCTTGCGGGCTGCGGACAACGGCACGGACGCGCCGACGCTGGCGGGTACAAATGATTTGCTGATTGACACGCAAGGTCTGTTAAAGGTGTCGGGCTCCGGGATCGTGTTCGATGTCAATTCCAACAGCAATACGATTGTCGCGGCGATCCGTTATCAGGGTTCGATTGTAGGCTATTTGGGTACACGCGGCGCGTCTGGTGACCTGGTGTTGTACGACGCGACGGCGGGCACGTACATCAATCTGACATCGGCAATCATCAATACAAATAAGCCATTGCAGCGCGATGGCACGCAAATTCTCGATACTCGGAAGATCGAAGCCGACCTGGCCAATACGGCCAATAGTGGTGATGCAGACACGGATGATCTGATCGATGCGATTGTTTCGATTATCGAGCATCACGGCCTGGGCGCGTCGAGTTAGGATTGGAGGTTTTAGGTGTCGGAAAAAAAAGATTTTGTGCCGGTCGGGCAGGAGAAGCCCGCCGATTTTGAGCCAGAAGCGTGGGAGCGGTTTGAGCAGGAGCGCGCGCCCATCGATCGGTCGAAAATTGTGGTCGAACATCTGCCGCCGCCAATTGAGGATTAGGAGTAAGTTATGTCTACAGCAAGTGTGCAGTTTATACGGTTTGGAATTGCCAGTCGCCAGGGAAGCCGAAACCTGCCTGCCGACATGATGATTGGGGGATATAGCGCGCGAGAAGAAGTCGCCGTTACCGGCACGGCGACGGCGGGTGGTTCGCGACCGGAGTGTCCCGCATTAGTGGATGACGATGATCTTGGGTACACCCATGTCCGTATCCAGGCGCTAGACGGCGACATGATTGCGCAGGTCGGGGATGATCCGACTGCCAGCCAGACGGCGGGTGTGCTGGTCACTGTCGGACAGGAAGTCATTTTGCCGTGTCTGGCGGAACAACTTGTCTCTCTTGTGACGCGCACGGCCTGATGGGTGCGAAGTTTGGATATGGGCACAGCCTGAACCGGGGCGTTCCTGCGCGTGGATTGACGCCGCTCATGGCCGATATGCTGGCCGGGGCCGGGTTGGCCCCGCGCCAGATTGGCGCGGCGGCGGATTTTACACGCGATGAATATTGGTCTGGCGGTTCGCGCTATGCGCTGGAAAACTGGCCCGGTTGGTCTTACAGCCGGACGGGTACGCGGTATTCTGACAGCGCAGACGGAAGCCTGACCAGCTTTGCGGCCAATGTTCCCCGCCGGACAGACAAGGGCTTGGCTGTGGATGCGGGTGCGACGAACGTTCTGACGTATTCGCAGGATTTCAGCAACGCGGCTTGGGTCGGCTCGTCGGCTGGAACGGGCTCTGACCCTGTTGTGACTGCGAATGCGGGGGTTGCTCCTGATGGTACAATGACCGCTGACCAGATTGTTTTTGATCGCGGTGCGGGCGACACTTCGAGCGACAGTTCGACGATGACGCAGGCACCGACCACAAGCGCGGGAACCTACACTGGTGGGCTGTGGCTCAAGGCCGCGACCGGCGATGACGTTGGCAAGGAAATATTGTTGCGGCATGTTTACGTTGGAGCCTTTACGGTCCTCACACTGACCGCCGATTGGGTGCGTCACTCTGTGACAGAGACACAATTTGCCAATAATTTCCAGATTCTAAATCGCGGGACTTATTCGACTGGCAACTCGGTGTCGCTGCTGGCTTGGCAGGCGCAACTTGTGTCGGGCTCGGTTGCGGTTCCAGACATTCCCACAACCAGCGCAAGCGCCTCTGCGGGGGCTGACGTGGCTTCTGTTGATCTGGGGGTTTCGGGCGGGCTGTGGACGAACCTCGGCAATCTGGACCCGTCGAATGGGTTTACAATTGTTTGTAATTTCAATCTCCCGTACATCCCAACAAACCAGCCCTATGTCTTTTCGGTTGGCACGGACGTAAGCAATCGCATTGGCTTTTACATTAACTCCATTGGAAATATTAGGACTTGGGGGATTGGCGGCGGCGCCTCTTATACAACAAGTCTTGGCGCGGCGCTTCTTGGCAGTAACAAGGTGGCCCTCGCGTTCGAGCCGGGTGTGGAGTTGCGCGGGAGCGCGAATGGTGGTGCAGGCGTTGGCGATCTATCTGGGTCAACGCCCACCAGTTACACAAGTCTAATCTTCGGAGCGCGCCACGGGCAAGCGCCAATAGGCAATATGTATATTGAGCGGAACGCTGTAATTGAGGGCGCGCTGACAGACGCACAACTTCAGGTGCTTTCGACATGACAAACTTCATCGGACCTTCTGCTATTCACGTCCCTATCCCGATATATGGTGAGCCTATCACAGATGATGACGGAATAGAGCGTCGTTCTGTTACGGAATACGCGCCGGGCTATCACGTCAACATCGCTCGCAGCGATATAACCGACGCGCTTGGAGCCTTTGAGGTTACGCCGGGGCCAAATACGCCTGCAAACACTTGGGCGGGTGACGAGCAAGGCGACGATGGCTGCTGGTTGAACACGGCGTTTCTGGCGTTCGCAGACGAGGCCGAGGCGCGCGAGGCGTTGGGCGGTCTGCTTTATCCCGACGATCCCGAGTGAAAGGCCGCCCATGATTGACGCTCCGCAATCCCTGACCGGATGGCTGAACCTCGCCGCCCATGTCTGGGCGCTGCTGGCCTATCTCGCAGCGGCGGTGGCCGGCGTGCGGGCGCTGTCCGGCACTTATGACCATGCGCCGGCCTGGCCGTCCTGCCTGGTGGCCGACGCGACGCGGTGGCTGTTCGGTTTGCCCCGATCACCGCGCGCGTGGCGGCCGCGCGACTTCATCTCGCTTGGCGTATTCGGCGCGGTGCTGGCGTGCGGCTTCGGCGTCGTCAACCAGATTGATTTCCTGAACGGCTTCGACTGGCGAAAGCTGGGCGGCTGGCAATCTTTGCTGATGGCCGTGGCCCACATCATCACGGGCTCGGTCCTGATCATTCTTCATTGCGGCGTCGGTCTTCTCTTTTCGGCTGACCGGAAAAAGGAAAGGGCGCGCACATGAGCGTGGAGCCTGGGGGTCTGGCGCGGTTGCACCAGCTGATCAACGATGCGGCCGATCTGGCTGTCATCTCGTTGTTTTTGGTCGCGTCGACCATCTTTTTCCTGCCGGGGATCCAGCGTCGCTGGTCCTATGCCGGCGCGTCGGTCGCAATGGGCATCGTCCTGGGCCTTGCCGCGCGCTGGTCACCGCTTCCCGACGGGTTTGAAATCCTCGGGACAATGGCCGGCGTGCTGGCCGGGCCGGTCACGGTCCTGAAACTGCAGGGCAAGGACGTGTTTGAAATCATCGATGAGATCAAGCGCGCCCGGCGATCCAGCGACGGTGACGCGGAATGACCCGCAAGATTGACACCATCATCGTCCATTGCAGCGCGACCCGCGCCAGCCAGATGATCGGCGCGGCGACGTTGATTGTTTGGCTGGTCCAGATTGCATTTGATGTCGATGTCTCGCCCGGCGTCGAGGGCGCGCTTGCCACATTTTTGATGGCGGGTGCTGCCTACTTTGCGAAGGAGCGGGTGGCGTGAGCGATCTTGTCCTACAACGGGTCAAGTTTGATGCCAACGCAACGCAGGGCATTTTGACCCTGAATGGAGAGCGTTTGTGCGTCACTCTGGAAAATCGGCCGCCGCGCGAGGTGGGCGTGAAAGAGCCCGGTCTGTCGCGCATTCCAGCCGGGACACATGGCCTGCGCCTGCGCGATGAAGGCGGGTTCTATAATCGCTATACCAATAAATGGGCCTGGCACCGCGACATGATCGAGATCGTTCTGCCGGGCTGGAAGTATGTCCTGTTTCATGTCGGCAATTACCACACCGACACGCATGGCTGTGTCCTGGTTGGCAAAACACCGGGCCAGTCAGAACAATTTGGCCTGTGCGTCTGGTCGTCGGTCAAAGCCTATAAGCGGATATATCCGGTGCTGCATGCGATTGCGGCGCGCGGCGGGGTCCTGGTCGTGAGGGATGAGGGGTGAGCGTCCTCTGGTCATATATCGCCACTGGCATGGCCGGTGTCGTCACCGGGATGTTGCTGACCACCTATTTCCCCTGGGGCGGGATCATGGATTTGCGCGAACAGCGCGATGTGGCGGTGGCTGCCGCGCAAGGCCAGGCCGAGGCCTTCGATGCCAGCGAGGCGATCCGAAAAGATGAAGGCGCGGCTGCGATTATCGGCGTCGATGATGAACGCCAATCCTGCGCGGATGAAATCGCCTCTCTAAGCGCCGTCTATGAGCGCGCGCTGGAACAGGCACTAGGAGATCAAAATCATGAAAACGCGAACGTGGACCCTATTGGCGGTCGTGATATCCGCCCTCCTGGTGGGCGGGTGCCAGACGATACCGCGATGGGCGAGGATTGACGCGCCCGAAGCACAAGCGCCCGATCCGCGCATTTGCGCCGCCATTCAGGCGCCGCCCGTGCTGCCCGATGGGGCGGGCTATCCCGAAGCCGTCACGCCGCGCGAGATACTTGCGCAAGCGCGCGCCGATGCCTGGATCAATCGCCTGACCAAATGGGGCCAGCGCGGCTGGGAAATTGTCAGCGTGGCGCAGGCGGGGTGCGGCGATCAGGCGGGCTGAATGCCCTTCTGATCATGGATCGGGGTCGTTCAAATTAGATGGGTCCGAGCGCAAGTCCTCGTCGCCCCCGGTCATGCCCTGTGGCGTCCCAAGTTCTCCCGCAGTGGCGGCACTGAAAAATGAAAACTGGCTTGTGCAGGGTCATTGTTGTTCCTCGCTTTGCTCTTTGCGGTCCTCACGGCGGCGCTCCTGCGCAACGATGCGCTCGATCAAGTCGTGAATAGGTTTCGCAGGAACCGATAGGATTGCACCGCTTTTCGCGTAAACGGTCTTGGCGGTGACAATATGAATGGGTGGCGTCCGGCGACCTATCGCGCGCCCAATCCACCAAGTCGCAAACAAAATCAGCCCGGCGACCAAACCCGTGTCTGCTTCGCTCATATCAGACACGAATGAAATCAGGCCCACGACCGCAAAAAACATCAGTGCGCGATAGGTCCACGTCACCGACCCGAATGCGTACCGTCTGAAGTAGCGCCAATACCGGCCCGCAGGCGAAGCCGAGGACACGGACCCGGTTACGGGCTCATCTGATTTACTCATCACTCATCTCCTGTAGGGGTGGCGGAGAGCATGGCGCGGTAGAATGCGCGAAGCCAAGTCTTGCTTTCCTTGGGGTTGCGCGTGCCTATTTCGTGGAGCGCGCTGTCAAGTTGGGTGATGGTTGGTTCACGCGGAACCATCACCATATCGTCAGGGACAGGCTCCACCGCTGGTTGGATAAGAGTAAGGATGTAGTCGGTGGCTGTTTCTGCAACATCGTCATAACCGTCCTCGTCTAATTCACCCTCTGGAGAAGTAACGCGGTGCATGGCGTCGAGAACGTCATCCTTCACAGCCTCCCTCAATCCATCGGGAGCCTTACGGTCCAGCATGTCGGCATAGGCTCGGAGGGTGGATGACAGTTTTGGCGCGCTAAAAACTGCGTCTATCCGGTCTGCGGCTATACGCGCTTCATCGGCTGTCATTGGTTCAGTCATTGGATTTTCCCAAATCGTGCGCCGCGCTGTGGCCAGATCGGCAGTTGGCGAGCAATAGAAGCCGCGCAAAACAGTGTTTTTGCAGCGCGCCGGTGACAAAAGGTCAAACGGCGTCGGAGAACAAAGGTCAAACGTTTGACCTTGAAAATGACGGTTTTTAGGTCAAACGTTCGCTTTTGTTCCAGCGCATTTTTCGGAGAAAACCTTTGTGTTTCAAGGTTTTGTAATGGCTCCTCGGGACGGGCTCGAACCGCCGACCTAGTGATTAACAGTCCCCGGTTCTTCATGGTAGCTTCCTTATCTTTCAATGGCTTACGGCGATGAGTATGGGGTTTATATGGGGGTTTTATGGGCTTTGTCTGGGGTTAGGTCAGACGCGCTTTCGGCGTCCAGGTCAGACGGTGTGTCGCGTATGCAGGTGATTTGGATGACGCAATTGTCTTCATGGCGCGGGACTTTGATCAGGTGCTTGACCGGCCTGCGCGGCGTATAGTCCGGGCCAAGCATGTAGGCGTCCGGCAATTTATTCTTTTTTCGCAAAACTTTGATTAAAGATCGCGTTACGTCCTGGGCTTGCTGCGCCAATTGCTTTTGCTCTGTCCAACCGGTGCATCTACCTTGAAATCGCTGCGATGACACACGGCCCATATATTGGCGGTCGGGTCTCTTGGGTGGGTCCACATATAGTCGGACACTCGATGCTGGAAAATAAAATTTGGCCAGGGCCAGTGCATCCTTCGGGTTGCGAAGGATTTTCCCGGCTTCAAAAAGTTTGGTCTGGGACCGTGATAACTTTTGGCGCGCTGCGTCGACATTCCAGCGCAGGAAATCGCGGATTATGGTTTCGCTTTTCGGGTAGTTTGCGGCGTCGGGGTCGAACCAAGTCGCCTCCATAAGATCATCGAGTGAAATTGTGTTTGGGGGTTGCTTCAGGATGAAGCGTGCGGCGCGTTCCTCGGCGGCGGCCAGCGAATAATAGTTGTACCAGTGATGGCTTTTATGTTTTTGCTTCCATTGGTCGGGTTCTTCCAAGCATCGTTGGTGGTATTCAATGGCTTTGCGTGTCCAGTCGTCGCTCATATCTCATACCCCACGGCCTTGGCGTGATTGCGATAGGCATCGCCCGCGCGATCAGCAAAGCGCGGGTTCAATACCAGATAGTTTTCCAGCAGGTCGAGCAGGGTCTTGATCGATGATCCGTGCCAGGATGCGATCTCGGCCAGTGCGCCCTCCTTGCCGGTCTGCGCCTCGAACAGGCGTGTCACCGCCGTATCGCGCGCGTCGGAGAAATTCAAAGGCAGGACGGGATCGCCATACGGGTCCAGCCCGCGCCCGATCAGGGACGGCACTTTGAGCCCGGCCAGTGCGCGCGCGGCGCGCCAATGGGCGTTGAAGCGGCGATAATATAGCTTGCCGGTCCTGGTGGCCTGAATATAGGTCTGATCGATATCGGTATCGATGAACAAGATATCGGTCTGGATGGGTGTGGCGGCGCGCGTGGCGCGGGCCAGCCGGATCGCCTCGGCGAGCGGGTCCAGGACGGGGATATTGATCCGCCGCCCGGTTTTCAATTGCCGCCATGCGAGCCTGCCGGGCAAGGCGTCAATGGCGTGATCGTTGAATGACAGGACATCCTCGCCGCGCTGCGCCGTCCATAGCGCAGCCAGCCAGGCCGCCGCCGCGCCGGGGCGGGCGGGCGGAATGTCGGCGGACTTGTCCAGGCCCATTTCCAGTGCCAAAGCGCGCGGGTCTTTCAGGGCAAGGAACATGGTCTGGGCCTCGGCCTCGTCGGCCATGCGTCGGCGTCCATCAGGCGTACCGACGCGCAGGCGTTCATACACGTCGCGCGCCGGGACGTGATCTTTCCAATCGGGATGATCGCGCAGCCAGTTAAAGGCGCGGCTGATCGAGCGGGCCGTGGTGGCGGCCATGGAATGCTTGCCGTCCTCGATCTGCATATCTTTGAGCGCGACCAGATGTTCGCGTTTCAGGGCCATGGGATGTTCCGGCCCGGCAATATCGCGCACGGGCACCAGACCCTTTTTATAATCGGCGATCGTATTGGCGCTGATCGGGCGGGGCCTGCCCGACTTCATCGATGATGTCATGACGCGCCCGGGCGC
>Ga0316204_10002732_pt1 | contig 38556 bp, 31 predicted proteins | sample 6monrhotite_MG_2_FD_205661 | JGI IMG/M metagenome (GOLD analysis project Ga0316204, IMG submission 205661) | Microbial mat bacterial communities from mineral coupon in-situ incubated in ocean water Damariscotta River, Maine, United States -... | ecosystem: Environmental > Aquatic > Marine >...
TAGCGCGCGGGCTGTGTTTACCCTAAAGGGCACCGAGGAAAACCAAACTCAAAATGCTCATTTACTGCAGTAAACTGCGCTTTTTCGTTTGATTTTGCCTTGCCATCATCACTCTAAATAAATTTTCGGAGGCACCCTACAGTCATTACGAGTTATTCAGAACTTGGAGAAAAACAAATTGATGTACACACTGGATGCTCTATTTGTCGTGAAGATCAAGTTAAATTGGAAATTGACGGATTAAAGCCTTTCTATATTTGCCAGTTTATTGCTAACAACATAAAAAATTTATTGATTAGCCTAATTGAAGATGGAGAGCCAATTTACGAAGTCAAAGGTTACCGCGTCGGGTTAACTCGTGGAAAAGTGGACGAGCAAGGTAATAGAACAGATTTTAGTAATCACTCTTATGGCGTTGCGATAGACATTAATGAAAATGCAAACGGTTTGTATGAAAACTGTATCTCTTTCTCCGAATCCTGTATCTTGAGAAAAGGTGGCAAATGGAATCCGCAGAAACCTACTAGCTTAACTAAGGACAGCCTAACAGTTAGGCGATTTAAAGAAGCAGGATTTTTATGGGGCGGTGAAATTTTAGGCCAGCAAAAAGATTTTATGCATTTTTCGTTGACTGGTTATTAAATGATTAAAAATTCAAACCCACTGTAACGTGGACCGTATACCCTTATGCGAAATATAATTAAATCTGAATTCCCTGCAGCTTGCTGTGGGCACAAAACCATTGGGGTTTCCAAAGGGGAGAAATAGAGTTCTCCCCTTTGGTCGTCAGCGGGGTATATACCCCGCTGACGAAGTATAATTGATAAAAACAAAGAGAACCTGGGGAGTTATCATGATTGAAAGTCGTAGAGTTTTTTTTAACTCGGCGCTATCGTTTATTTTGTGTTTTCTATTTTCATTTTCTACGAATGGTTTTGCATTCGATGTAGAGAAAGCACGTATACAGTATGCAGAAACCGTGTTTCAGGTTGTTGACGCCAGTGAGTTGAGTTACGAGAACGGCCCTTCAATCGGCGTTACTTTTTCCGTCCCTCTAGCTGATGGTAACGCACTTGATGATTATCTGAACATAGCAAAGAAAAATGGACCGCAAGTTGAGGGAGGCTGGATACTTTCGGAGAATCGAAAAACCGCTTACTTTACTAATATTGAACCATTATCCGAATACACGGTTACTGTTTATCGAGGGGTTAAATCGATTACCCGCAAAACGCTGCCTGACGAATTTCAATCGAATCTTAAAACTCGTCGAGTCCAAAGCAGTATTGGGTTTGCGTCTACTGGTAAAATATTGCCGGTTAATAATTCAAAGGGACTCCCGCTTTACACAACAAATATCAACGCTATTGATGTAGATTTCCACCGCATAAAATCAGATAAAGTTGGACAGTTTATGTCGAACTGGAGCAATCGACAATTACAAACCAGCTGGAATTTACAACGCTATAAACCCTTTATTGAACTAGTTCATACCGCTCGCTTTGATTTAAATCCACCTAAAAATAAACGCCATCTTGTCAATCTTCCCGTAAAAAATCTGAACGCGCTATCACTCCCTGGCGTTTATCTCGCTGTCATGAAAGAAGCGGGAGGTTACTCCAATAAGTTTCAGGTCACCTATTTTGTTGTCAGCGATATTGGCCTTCATGCGCGATTTTATACTAACCGAATTGATGTTCATGCAAGCTCACTGGAGACAGGAAACGCACTTTCAGGTGTGACCTTGACGCTGTTAGATAGAGCAAATGAAACAGTTGCTGTCACACGAACTTCCCCAGAAGGGGCGGGTGTCTTTAAAAATGATATGAAGCGCGGTCGAATATTGTTAGCGCAAAAAGGCGACCAAGTTGCAATGCTGAATATTATTGGTCCGGCACTTGATATGTCTGCCTTCGAGTTAGGTAAGCGACCGTATAAAGCGACAGAAGCGTTTGTTTACGGACCGCGAGATCTCTATAGACCCGGTGAAACAGTTATTTTTAATACCTTATTGAGGGATGGTGATGGTCGCTTGGTGGGTAACACACCACTTAAAGCAATTATTCGTGGTGCGGATAATCGCGAAATGCAAAATACCATATTACATGGTGATCAACTTGCCTACTATTATCATGAGTTTTCGTTGTCATCAAATGCAGCAACAGGGAAGTGGAAGCTATCGCTCTACGTCGGCTCTACGTTAGTGGGTGAATATCCATTTAAAGTAGAGGAGTTTTTACCTGAACGAATGAAATTAACCCTGGATGATGGTATCGATAAGGCGCGCTTTATCGACGTTGAGAGAAATCATCGTTCACCAAAAGATTTTAACGTAGCCGTTGACGGTGCTTATCTCTACGGAGCTCCTGCTGCGCAAAATCGATTAAGTAGTTTAGTTGAAGTGTCTCAACAAAGACATCCTTTAAAACAACATAAAAATTTTTACTTTGGTGATAGTTTAGAGTTTAAAAAACCTAAACGATTCGAATTAAGTGATATTAAGCTTGATGATAATGGTAAAGGCATGATTCAGGTTCGTAATACTTGGGCAACAGCGAAATCACCGTTAGATATCCATGTTGTTGGTAGTCTTTATGAATCAGGCGGTCGGCCTGTTGTACGGAATATTCACTATACCACCTGGCCCTCAGAAAAGGTGATCGGTATTCGGCCTCTGTTCGAAAAAGAAGAACTAGATGGAAATTCAACTGCACGGTTTGAAGTGATCTATTCGGATAAAGAAGGAAATTTGCATTCTGCAAATAATCTCGAAGTGAAGCTAATACACGAACGCCGTAATTATTATTGGGTATACAACGATTCAAGAGGCTGGCATCGGGGTTCCAGCGATAAACACTACACGGCTTTCAGTAGCAATGTAGTTATTGATGAAAGCAAGCGAATCACCTTGGAAGTGCCAGTAGAGTGGGGCGCTTATCGACTCGAAGTTAGAGATCCTGATAACTACACCGTTAGCAGTGTTCAGTTTAAAGCTGGGTGGTGGTACGGACATCATCAAGACAACGCAAACGAAAATGCGCGTCCTGATCGCGTGGAAATTCAACTGGATAAAAAGCGTTATCGAAATGGCGATGTCGCCAAAGTATCTGTCACAGCCCCTTATGCCGGTGAAGGCATTTTGTTGGTGGAGAGTGATAGGCCACTTTTTTGGAAGCGTATTAATGTACCAGCAGATGGCGCTACGATAGAAGTCCCTGTTGATGCCGAGTGGTTGCAACACAATATCTATCTTTCTGCTGTTGTTTTCAGGCCTTCCGAATCATTATCGAAACATATGCCAAACAGGGCAGTCGGATTATTACATCTACCGTTGGATCGAGAAAAGCGACGATTATCATTAACCCTCTCAACACCCAGCGAAAAAGCGTTACCAGAGACTACATTGCCAGTAAAGGTAAAGATTGATGGGTTTGATAGGATTGATGGAGAGATAAACGTAACCCTAGCGGCAGTAGATGTTGGCGTCTTAAATATTACTGATTTCGAGACACCCGACGCGCATCAATGGTTTTTTGAACCACGACGTTTTGGTATAGATAGTCGAGATTTGTATGGCGAGATTATCGATAGTCTTGACGGTGCAATGGCAAGACAGCGATTTGGTGGTGATGCGGATTTAAGCCGTGGTGGTAAAAAAGCGCAAAGCGATGTCCAAATTGTTTCGATATTCAGTGGGGTTGTCACGATTGATGATAGTGGCGAAGCAGAAATTAAATTGGAGTTACCTGATTTTAACGGTAGGCTTCGTTTAATGGCGCTGGCCTTTGGCGGAACAACATTTGGTCATGCCGAATCTGAAATTTCCGTAGCCGCCCCGGTTATCGTTGAAATTTCAATGCCACGATTTTTAGCGAATGGAGATAAGTCAACGATCGCACTTGATATTCATAACCTCTCAGGCGAATCTCAATCGCTGATTGTTAATACCACTGTAAGCCAGCCACTTAAATTAGAAAGCGAGCAGCAAACACTGATTTTAGCGGATGGAGAAAAGAAAGTACTGACCTATCCCGTAGAAAGTCAGCAAGACTTTGGTAAGGCTAGTATCAATGTAGACATTATTAACACCGCAGATAATCCAGTCATTGAACTGAATCGTGAATGGACGCTAAATGTTCGGCCCAGCTATCCTGCAATCACTCAATCTGTGCGAAAGGTTTTACATACAGACGAAAGTTTGAATATCGGGAATGAGCTAAATGATCTAATGCCGTTAACCGTTGAGGCTGAATTAACGGTAGATTCAAAACCGCCTATAGAACTAAACAGCCACCTAAAGAACCTGTTGCGATATCCTTATGGTTGTCTGGAGCAGACCACAAGTAGTACTTATCCGTGGGTTTTCGCCACTAAAGATACGATTGGGCGTTTAGGGTTAAGGGAAATCAAGTCTGGCAATGTCTCTTTAGAAAAAAGAGAAGAGTATATAGAAAAAGGATTAGATCGACTTAAAAATTTACAACAAAGTAGTGGTGGATTTGGTTTATGGAATAATCGAAGCGGTGAGCAACATTGGTTAACGGCTTATGTTGGTGATTTTCTTACTGACTTGAAGGCTGAAGGTATTGCCGTTGATAACACCATGTTTGAATCAAGCATGCGTCGTCTTTTACACTATGTTAATTCCACTAACGGGCTTTACGGTGAGCGCTGGAGTGAAAATTCACGACACTATAAAATTGCGTATCGCGCATATGCCGCTTATGTCTTATCAAAAGTTAATCGTGCGCCACTTGGTGCATTGCGAAACATGTATGACAGACAATATCGCGATGCAAAAACCGGTTTACCGCTCTTACATTTAGGCATCGCGCTAATTAAACAAGGGGACCGGCAACGCGGGCTTGCTGCAATTGATAAAGCGTTGAAGTTGCCTAAAGATACTAATCGGTATCGATATTATGGTGATTATGGTAGTTCTCTGAGGGACTATGCGTTAATGGTTTATCTTTTGGAAGAGAATAATATCGATAACCCAGGTCGTTCAGATCTGGTATTTACCTTGTCAGATAGTGTTGCTGAAAGACGTTACTTTAGTACTCAAGAACGATTGGCGCTTTTTAAAGCAGGAGTTGCGCTCTCCAAACAAAGTAGTACATCTTGGCTTGGTGAATTGCTAATACAAAAGAGCTCTCGTCCTGTTAAAGGCTACGGTAGCTATCAGCTCTCTTTTGATAACCTATCATTGTCAGATGGTTTTTCGTTCACGTCGAAACACGATCAGCGATTGTTTTCTGAAATGACGATTAGTGGCTATCCTGTCGCGCCTCCAGGGGCCAACAACAAGTATATTTCTGTAGAGCGAGACTATTACGATCTTGATGGAAACAAGTTGGCTTCGTCGTCGGAAGGTGTGACTAATGCATTGCCAACTCTAGAAACTGGCGAGTTGATTTTAATTCATATTCAATTGGAGGCTAATCGTCGAATTCCTGATGCGTTAGTGGTTGATCTTTTACCTGCTGGTTTAGAATTGGAAAACCAAAATCTGAAGCATGGGTTCAAACTGGATAAGCTCTCAGTTAATGGTAAAAATCTGGGGGATTTGCAGCGAGAGAATAAACCAAAACATAAAGAATATCGTGATGATCGGTATGTGGCTGCAATTGAGTTAAAAAAGTGGGGAACAACGCATCTGTTCTATTTAGCGAGAGCGGTTACTCCAGGAACGTACTCTACACCTCCCGTATATGTTGAAGATATGTATAGGCCTTTTATTCAAGGAATTAGTCATGGGGTGTCAGATCTTGTTGTTGTAAATAAAGGTGAAAAATAACGTCTTATTTCTATGTGTTATAAGACCTGCTATTGGTTTAGTAGTGGTAGCTGTTGGTCTAACTTTGTTAGACCAGCTTTATCCACCACCTATTGAAGAGAAGAGTTTTGCACATTTGGTGGTTGCCAGAGATGGAACACCATTACGAGCATTTGCTGATGAAGATGGTATTTGGCGCTACCCGATTAGTATCGAAGATGTTTCTCCAAATTATCTCGATGCGCTGATTCATTACGAAGATCAATGGTTTTATTCTCACCCGGGTGTTAATCCGTTTTCTTTACTTAGAGCAAGCTGGCAAAATTTCTCACAGCAACGTGTGATTTCAGGTGGCTCAACATTGACGATGCAAGTGGCACGCTTGCTTGATCCTCACGAACGGTCATTTTTAGGGAAAATAAAACAGATCCTGCGTGCATTTCAGTTAGAGATTCGTTTAAATAAAAATGAAATTCTCACTCTCTATTTGAATCGCGCTCCTTTCGGCGGGCCAATCGAAGGTGTACAAGCAGCGAGTTTTACTTATTTTGGTAAATCCGCCGAAATGTTAAGTGATGCAGAAGCGGCATTAATGGCTGTGCTACCTCAAGCACCAAGCCGTAATCGCCCTGATCGTTATTCAGATCGGGCAAAGAAAATGCGCGATAAAGTACTGCAACGTCTTTTAATAAGTCAGGTCTGGTCGGAAAAGAGGGTATCCGATGCTAAACAGGAGCCTGTTTGGGCACAGTACTATACGCAGCCAATGCATGCTCCCTTGCTCAGTAGGCGTTTGATCTCACAACGGCCAGATAAGGCAATCTACCAGACAACAATAGATGCTAATCTTCAAATTGGAATTTCTGACTATATAAAACGTCATGCTTTGAGTTTGCCAAAAGGCACGTCGGCTGCGGTATTGCTTATGGAAAACCGAAGTCTTGCGGTTAGGGCTTATGTTGGGGCTGCAGATTTTCAAGATCATGAACGGTTTGGGCATGTAGATATGGTCCAAGCAATACGCTCCCCTGGTTCAACCTTAAAACCGTTCATCTACGGTATGGCGTTGGATGCAGGATTGGTTCATTCACAATCTTTACTCATCGACGCGCCCAGTAATTTTGGCGACTATCGTCCACAGAACTTTGATAAGGGTTTTAATGGACCCGTTAGTGTCACTAAAGCATTACAAAAATCACTTAATGTTCCGGCTATTCAAGTATTAGATAAACTCGGTGATAACAAATTTTTAAGCAACTTAAAAAATGCCGGCTTGCGTTTGAATCTGCCTGCTGGTGCGAAGGCAAATCTTGCCCTTGGGCTTGGAGGAGTTGGTACAAATCTGGAGTCTTTAGTTGGTGCGTATTCAGCACTAGTGAATAATGGCAAGTCAGGCAACCCTCGATTTCTTCAATCTGATCGATTTATTCAAGGCCATGCATTATCAGAAGGAAGCGCATGGATTATTCACGATATTTTAATGAGTCATTCGCGTCCTGATCGTCCTGCGGGTTTTTTGGTGAAATACGACGAGAGTCCTTTGGCGTGGAAAACTGGAACGAGCTACGGATTCCGTGATAGCTGGGCGGTGGGAGTAACTCCAGATTACACGATAGGTGTATGGGTTGGGCGGCCGGATGGCACACCGCTGCCCGGTTATTACGGTGTTGTTGCCGCAGCGCCTATACTTTTTTCTATTGCGGATACACTCCCCGAACACATTCCCGAAAATAGTCATTATCCAGATTACTATTCTGTAAGTGCGCCATCAAGCGTGAGCAAAAACCAAATTTGCTGGCCATTAGGGGGGCTAGTAGGCGACACACCGATTGATCAATGTCATCGAACGCGTGAGGCTTGGTTATTGGATGGGAATACACCAAGAACATTTCCCGATAGTGAAGAAACATGGAATTCAAATCCGATCAGTTTTTACGTTAATACAAAAAATAACAAAAGAGTCGATTCCAGCTGTATGCAAGAAAGCGTAAAAAAACAATCTGTCGCGTTATGGCCAAAGACGGTGGAAGCTTGGGTGGAAGCTAAGTATCGCCGTCACCATCAGATACCTGATTTTGATAAGCGTTGCAATAAACCGCCAAATGTACAGTTAGGCGAGGTGAAAATCGTGGGGATTCAAACCGGAAGTATTGTGAGACCAGTTGGCAACACGAAAGTAAAACCCTTTATTGAATTACATGCGTTGGGGGGGCAGGGGCGACACTATTGGTTCATTAACGACAAACTTGAATATATATTAGATGCCACTTCTGCGAAAACACACGAGTTCAATAGTATAGGACACTACAAAGTTGTTGTGATTGATGAGCAAGGAAAAAGTGATGAGGTGACTATAGTTATTACAGATTCTTGAATTTTTCAGAATGAGAGAACAATAATTCTCCCTTTATTACAGAATTACAGACAATCATCTATTAGATTTTTGATCGCGAAATCAATTACATCTCATCTGCGAAGTATGGCCTCCGCAGACGACCAATAGGAAAATTAATCTACCTAGGCACCTTTTGGGTGAACCCCATCGGGTTTGTGTTCACGGCAAACTGCGGAGAATTTAATTATCCGCAATATAAATATCTGCTTCAGGATTTCTTGTACTATAGACTACGTTGCTAGTCGGTGTGTGTGGGTTCTCACGATAACGTTTAGCCGCTGGGCTAAAGCTACTAACCATGGAAATACTTTTGCATTCAGGACATTTCGTAGTAAAGAACCAATACATGAATAAAATAGTCGAGATTGCAGAGAAGGGTAGGGTGATCCAATAAAGTTGACTTGCAAAAGACCAAGCAGTAGTGACAAGTAACGTGAATGCGAGAATTGCTAGTGCTCCACTTTTTTGTCTGACAGGTTTACCTTCATGACCACAGTTTGTGCAAATTTTCATATCATACTCTCCTTAATGAGAAAAAGAATTGTAGTTATTTAGGGTGCACACAATAGCGATATTTCTATTATCACTATAGCACTAATAATGTCGAAGGAAAAAATATTTTGAACAAATAATGTCCCACTGTTTTTATAATAAATTAAAAGCGTAGGTTATTGTTGATTAAAAAGAGCCGAAATAAATCCTTGTTGAAAGCGCTAACATAATGGTGTTGTTAGTCTGTTTTATTCATTGGAAATGTTATTCATTCTATCCAGGGTTGGTTGTTAAGTTTTTCTTTTAAAAAATCCAAAAAAGCGGAGATCTTTTTCGGTAAAAATTTACGGCTCTGATAAAGCGCAGTTATGGGTGTTGAGGGGATTGGAGAATTTTTCAAAATTCGTATCAGCTCGCCACTTTGTAGCGAATCCCATGCATCATATAAATGCATTAATGAGAGTCCTTGCCCAGCTAGCACGAGTTGTAAACGTGCTTGTTCGTTATTAACTCTAATTCTCCCTTTGGGCTGAATAATGTGTGTGGTGGAATCATACTGATAAGTGATTTTTGCGGGTAGATGTGGGAAGAGCACCCACTGGTGACTATTTAAAGACTCCATACTGTCTGGAAAGCCAAACTTTTCCAAGTAAAGTGGCGAGGCACACAAGATTATCGGCGTATTTCCAATAGGCCTAGCGATGAGGCTGGAGTCTTCAAGTTCTGCTATACGAATAGCGAGGTCCAGTCCCTTGTCTACTAAATCTTCATTTTCATCACTGAGTATCAACTCTATATTCAAATGTGGGAAGCGCGCCATAAATTCCGAGATAATTGGTGTAATTACTCTGTTACCAAAGCCAACCGGAGATGTGAATTTCAATTGACCACTTATTTCTGATTTGTAGTGTTTTATCTGCTCACTCGCGAGTTCGGCCTCTTCGAGAATTCGCGCGCAACTATAGTAGTACTGCTCACCAGCTTCGGTTAGCGTGAGTTTGCGAGTGGAGCGGTGTAATAAACGCACGCCTAGTTCCTCTTCTAATCGTGATATTTGCATACTTACCGCTGATTTCCCTATCCCCAAGCGTCGAGCAGTTTCAGAAAAACTCTTGGTTTCAATGACTTTTGCAAACAACACCATTCGGTTAACATTTTCCATATTGTGCCTTTTTTAGTTCAGAAATAGTGAACATTTATGTCTATTATATCGGTATTGTCGTATATAAATAAACTGGCTATTATTTGCCCTAATAACTGTTTGGAAGGTAAAGAATATGAAAAAGCTAGTTTGTTTATCTGTATTTGCGCTAATTTTTACGCTACCTGCATATGCGAATAGCTGGAACTTGGTATTTGGTGTGAGTCAGCCTTTGATTTTAAAAGGCGGTAACATTGAAGTTAACTACCTAACCGATAAATGGGTATTCGAATATTCCCATGGTTGGGATTTGGATCTCAATGCGAGCCCGGATGAACAGGCGTTAACGGAAACGGAGAGAAACCAAGGGTTGAAAATTAAAGTGCCGTATTCAACAGGTGGTGGAGTAGGGTATCGATTTACGCCCGAATTCAACTTGCGTCTAGAGTTTAAACAACATGAATTTCATGCGGCAAATGGTCAAGATCAAACCATTAAATATACTACGCAGGATCTTGGTTTAGGGGCTTACTATTTTTATCAGCCCTTTCAAAACCAGAAATTCTTGATTATTCCATCGATTAGATATTGGCCGACAGTCAATACCACTCTCGCTGGAGATGCCGTAACTTTCACAAATGGCGATGAGCATAAGGCTCATGATTTTGGCTTATTTGGTAATGTTTCGCTTGGCTGGCAGTTTTAAAAACTGTTGAGCACCTCTTAAAAAGCGAGTGTTTTTTTTGCCGAGTGATCTGGTTAACAATTGTTGTCATATCTGGATAGGTTATAATAGTAACTATGATGTCGAAATAACTCAGAGCGGTAAAATGAACATTCGTCTTTTTGTTCCACTATTTTTAATTTTCTTTTTTCATTCTAATTTCTTGTTTGCAGATGAAATGTCTGAATTCATGCAGTTTGCCACCGAGGCAAATAGTGAAATGAAAAACGAAATGGATGAATTCGAGAAATATAAGAAAGAGCTTGAAGAAGGTTTTAAAGCTTTTGAAAATATTTATAAAGAAGAGTTTAACGCCTATAAGAATGAGATAATGGAACAGTGGGGAGAGTTTAAAGATGCTTCTCCTACTGTTTGGGTAAGTTACGAAAAGTCGGGGAATATTCGCCGAAATGTTGATTATAAGAGCGGCGAAGTTCAAGTGGAAATGTTGATTGATGAAGGCACTAATATTGATCAGGTAAAAGGTCAGTTAGATAAAGCCGTTTATCGTTTGATGAATACCACGGAAAAAGACGCCTACCGTTCAGATGTTGTTGCAAATCGTGTCGAAAAGAAATTATCTAACTTGGGTGACATGCTGCAAACAGGTGAGTTGAGTGATGATCGGCTTTTTGCGATGGATGATTTTCTCGCATTGAACATCAACCATGATGGTTATGTGAAAGTATCTTCTGTGGCTGAAAACTCCTCAAAAACTGAAGTGCTTAAAGCAGTGAAAAAAAATAAAGAGGTGTTGAGTTTTGCATTTAAAATTCCGCACTCAATTCACAAAAAAGCAATACGTTATGCAGAAGCGGTTACTGCGGCGGCGGATAAAGAAAAAATAGATGATGAATTGATTTATGCCATTATGGAAACGGAAAGTAGTTTTAATCCTATGGCAAAGTCGCGTGTTCCTGCTTATGGATTAATGCAAATTGTTCCAAGAACTGCCGGTAAAGATGCAACATCCTATCTTTATGGAAAAGCTAAAATTTTAGCACCTTCTTATCTTTATAAACCCGAGAATAATATCACTATAGGTGCTGCTTATTTGCACGTTTTACATTATAAATATATGCGTAAGGTGAAAAACAAAGAGAGTCGGATGTATTGCGCGATAGCGGCATACAATACGGGTGCGACAAATGTTGCGAAGGCATTTATTAAACGCGCGAGTTTCAAAAAGGCGGTTTCTGAGATTAATAAACTTACACCGCAAGAGGTATACGAGAAATTAAAAAATTATTTACCTCATCAGGAAACGCGAAACTATATTGTGAAGGTATCTAAAAGAATGGAAAAGTACCTATAGGGCGCCTCCGGTTGTGATTTATAGCGCGCTAACTGTGTTAAAACAAAACTCAAAATACTCATTTACTGCAGTAAACTCCGCTTTTTCGTTTTGTTTTGCCTTGTTATCATCACTCTAAATCATAACCGGAGGCGCCCTATAGCTATCGATCAATATATCGCTGCTGCATATAGTCAAGAACGTTCAAGGCGTTATCTGATGTAATTGTGCCGTCTTCAATTCCCCCCATACTGGTACCCGCTTTTCCAAAGCGAATATAGTGTAGTGAGCGGTATGGAAATTTAAATGCGGAGGCAGTTCTGAAAACATCAAGTTCTGAACTAGTGTCACCGTGTTCTTCTGACAATGATTTATTCCCGTAATAACCATGACAAGCCGCACAATCAATTTTTTGATCGATAGAACCAAGATATAATCCTTTTCCATTATCACTATTGGCTTCTGTAATGAGAGAACCGTTTTGAATGGAATCTCGTAAATCAATAATTCCGCCATCAAGGATAAAACGAGTAAGGTCCCACATGTCTCTATCATCTAATGGGATAGGTAGCGAACTATTGCTGGCACTAAAATTATGATTTTCTAGTTGCTCTTTTAAGCGATTAAAAATTCTATTTTGTTGCTCCTCGTCATTTAATGTCAGTTTTAAGCTTGCAATTGTATCCGCTAGGTTGTCGTTACTCTCAGGAACATTTCCGAGATAATCCCATCCATGGCAACGACTGCAGTGCCACGTTTCACTTACCTCGTCAGGAATTGTTCCGCGCGCATCGTCCCATAAAGGGTTTGCATCGATAGGTAAATTAGCAGGAATTGTTACTTCTTTCTCCTTGAACCAGTCCTCATAAAGTCTTGCGCCACGAAATAGGCTGGCAGTAGCGTAGCTCGCTGCTGCTTCAAATGTTTTGCTATATTGGGTGATATCGCTTGCTTCATCCAATGTATGTTTTTGGTAATTACCAAGTTGTTGTACCATATTACTACCAGGGTGGCCGAACTGAACTGTGTGGATGACGCTAGTTGTAAAGGTTGTTGATAAATAACCAAGATCAACCCGTGGCAGCTTTGTGCCGTTTTCTCCGTGGCACGCAATACAGCTGTTTTCGTATAACAACAAACCAGAAGCGCTGTTTCCATTTTGTGTTGCCTGGAGATAAACAGATTGCGATGCTGGGACTCCTTGGTTGCCGTCTAAAATAAAGTTAACAATGTCATCAATATCTTCAATGCTTAAATATTTACTGAACGTGTGATCTTGAACGCCAGCTATGCCGTTGGAAATAGAGGAGATGATGCTTGTTTTATCGTTTAACATCGTGTCTAGTTCATAGAACCCTGCTTGATTTGAATAGTATTTGTGGTCAGTGTTGCTGAGTTCGCCTTGAGAGCCATCATAATCCCAGCCATGGCAGGCACTGCAGCGCCAGGTATCATTATCCGAAAGCAGCGATGTATCTGCTGATCCACTTGATGTGATCCACTGTTTATTTCGAAATTGCGGTGCTGTTGTAGTTTTAACACCACGAGTGCTCCACCACTGGTCATATAGTAGCGCGCCACGCGTTATGTTTGAGTCAATACTGTGTTGTGAATAAGCTAAAATGTTGATGGCTGATTGTAACGAGCTTAATGAGAAATCTTCGTTGCTATATAAACCGTTCATCGTTGTACTGGGTTTACCGAATCGTATAGCATGAATAAATGCCCACGGATTTTCTAGTGCGGATTCCTCAATGAATTTATTTGGGCTTGTTGCATCGTTGGCATCAATGAAGTCTATTGTTTTTCCATCCAGGCCGTGACAACTGCTGCATTGTGTTTGCCCATCTTCATAAAGTGTTTTTCCAGTTACGGAGTTGTAATTCAGTGCATATCGACTTTCTGGATTGATGGATTGTGTGAGATCATTTCTCGATAAAACTTCGTCACGCATTGTCATAATAAATTTCGTTAGTGCATAGTATTCCGTATCGCTAAAAAATTGATTATTGAAACTGTGTGCTTCTGTCTCTTTTAAATAGGAATAAACATTGTCTGCGCTTTCCATTAATACATAGGTATTTTCTGTCGGTACTACACCAATAATACCTGTGGCGTATGCGCCGTTCTTAAATGCCCCATCTCGACCTTGATAATCCCAACCATGGCAGGAAGCGCAACGCCAAGTTTCTGGACCAGTAAAACTCGTATTGCTTGCTGGCCAAAGAGGGTGTGTTTCGGTCTCGCCAGGTTCGTTTGTTTCTACGGCGGATAACCACCAACGATCATAGAGTTGTGCGCCTTTTTCGACATCTGTTTTTGTTAATGTCGCGTAGATCTCTGAGTCAAAATTACTAGTAGGTATATGAATGTTTCGTGCGCCTGCATTTGTATATGCCCAGAGGTCTTGCGCATCACTAGTTATTAAACCTGCTGGCATGAGCGAGCCTGGGCTACCAAAGCGCACTTTGTGAAGAAATTTTTCCTTGTTCGATTGCGCGATAAATATAATGAGTTGCTCTGTTGATTGATGGCAACCGGTATTTGCGCAGGAGAGGCGTGTCGGGGTGGATGTTTCATAGATTTGTTGTCCTGTGTCGATAGTGCCAAGCGATGGATCAGCATTATCGTTAACAACAACTTCGAATATAAAACGTGTTAAATCGTAGAGGTCTTGTTCATTGAGTTTTTCAGTTGTATTGTAAAACTGATGAGAATATTTTTTACCGTCGACTTCGACTTCTCCTTTCGCAATTTTTGTAAAGATAAATTCTTTTGTGTACGACGTATTACTATTTTTTAAACCTTTAAACCCTGTATAACGATCGCTGGTAATGGAATATGCGCCTTGTGTTCCTTTATAGTCCCAGCCGTGACACTCTTTGCATCGCCATTGACCACCGCCATTTCCATATTTGTTGATCGGGACTCCTTTGCTATCCACTGCTATTTCCTGCCAGATAGGGTTGATACCAGAAGGGGGGGTAGTGCTATCTTTCTCTAACCACCATGTGTCATAAAGTCGCCCGCCACGTAGCTCATCGGCGATGTCGTATTTTTCTAAGTTGAATGCCAGAGCGCTGTTATCATCAAATGCAAATTTCTCAGAACATCCGACTAAAACAAGCGTTGTTACAAACAAAAAAATGACTTGAAGATACTGGTGGTGTGTTTTCATACGATTCGATAGTGGTTGGATAACTAAAAGCTCTATTACATTAATTAGATGATCGTCAAAAAAAAAGAAAAGTTGACGCAAAGGCTGTATCAATATTAATAGCTGCAAGCCTGTTTGCGGTTGAAAATGCTGAAAAAATAGCCATCAAGCCTATCGATCACTAAATGTTAGATTGATTGTTTTTTCTAATAACGAGATTTTTTGGGATAAACCTAGAAAAAGCAGTTGGACGCGCAATTAGAATGCAGGATATTGTTTTGAATAGCGTAATGAAAAAAGTTGTCTTCACCTGGTTGGTGAAGCAAGCTTTTTTCATATAGCTAAGCGAAACAAGAGCCTGTGTTATATTTCGTGGACCAACTGCTTTTTTTAGGATAAAGCGAAATAATGCGCTAAATACCTTGAAACACAGGAAGTTTTTTCCTATCATACGCCTGCGATAGGCATTCGGTTTTCTTTTAACGTGGAATTTAACGATGAAAACAAGCGCAATTATGAATTAAATCAATGAATTAGCGCTGGCTGTTATGAATAACAGTCGATGTCTTTGCTCGTTTGTTATATTCGAGCAATGGTATAAGAATTTTAAAAAAGTGGGCCATCGGCCCACTTTTTGTTTGCAGGGTAGGTATGAGTAAACAGGGTAATATACAGGCACTTATAGAACCAATTGTGACTTCAATGGGATATGAACTGGTTGGTGTAGAGTTTTTATCTCAGGGGCGACACTCAATAGTTCGCATATATATAGATAAAGAAAACGGCATCAATATTGACGATTGCAGTGAAGTCAGTGGTCAGGTTAGCGCTGTATTGGATGTAGAAGACCCGATTACTGGAGAATACACCTTAGAAGTTTCATCGCCAGGATTGGATCGCCCACTTTTTACCTTGGCGCATTTTGAAAAATTTAAAGGGCAGAAGTGCAATGTCCGCATGAAGACGCCAGTTGATGGTCGTCGAAAATTTGTCGGCGTTATACAGTCAACTACTGATACAGCAGTGCTGATTGATGTCGATGGAACAGCATTCGAACTATCATTTAATATGATTGATAAGGCGAACATAGTTCCCGAATTTTAGACCAAGTGAGTGTTTTAAGCGAACACGCTTTCTCTTTGCATATAACATTTGGTTCGTGCCACAGCTTGCTTTGGCAAAATAGGTATTACGTTTTATAAAAACAGATAGTGGCGACTCAGACTACTCTTGAGTTGTTACCGGTATTAAGTTCTTTGGAGACTGAGATAGATGAGTAAGGAAATATTGCTTGTAGTCGATGCTGTTTCGAATGAAAAAGGGGTCGAGAAAGGAATTATTTTCGAAGCGATTGAAGCCGCTTTAGCAACCGCTACCCGTAAGAAATATAGCGAAGATATCGATGTGCGAGTTTCCATTGACCGAACAACCGGTGACTACGACACATACCGCCGATGGTTGGTGATGGATCTCGATGACGAAACTTTTGAAACACCAACAAAACAACTTTTGTTACCTGCGGCACAACAGCAAAACCCAGATGTTCAAATCGGTGAATATATCGAACAGCCTATTGAATCTATCGCGTTTGGGCGAATTGCTGCACAAACTGCAAAACAAGTTATTGTGCAAAAAGTTCGTGAAGCAGAACGTGCGCAAGTTGTTGAAGCCTTTCTTGAGCGCCAAGGTGAATTAATTAGTGGTGTCGTTAAGCGTGTTGAAAAAGGTAACGTTTATGTAGATCTTGGTAGAAATGCTGAAGGTGTTATTACAAGGGAAGACTTAATTCCAAGAGAATCTTTACGTCCTGGTGATAGAGTTCGTGGATATCTTAGAGAAATAAACAGCGAAGCACGTGGGCCTTCAATTTTTCTTAGTCGTGTGGCCCCACAATTGGTTATTGAACTATTTAAATTAGAAGTACCTGAGGTGGGCGATGGATTAATTGATATCGTCAATGCCGCTCGTGATCCTGGTTTACGTGCAAAAATCGCGGTAAAAGCCAATGACTCCCGTATCGATCCAGTTGGTGCGTGTGTGGGAATGCGAGGTTCGCGAGTACAAGCAGTATCAAATGAATTGGGTGGTGAGCGAGTCGACATTATCACTTTTGATGATAATCCGGCGCAGTTTGTTGTTAATGCCATGTCTCCTGCTGAAGTTGTTTCAATCGTCGTTGATGAAGATAACAATTCGATGGATGTTGCAGTTGCAGAAGATCAGTTATCACAAGCGATCGGTCGTGGTGGACAAAACGTTCGGCTAGCAAGTGAATTAACGGGTTGGGAAATTAACGTTATGACAGTCACTCAAGCCGAAGAGAAAAATGAATCAGAAACTTCTTCATTGCGAGATATGTTTACCAAACAACTCGATGTTGATGAAGAGGTCGCTAACATTCTTGTCGATGAAGGTTTTTCGACGATGGAAGAGCTTGCTTATGTTCCGAAACAAGAGATGTTGAACATAGATGAGTTTGATGAAGATATCGTTGACGAGTTGCGACAACGCGCTAGCGATTTTCTGCTAACCAAAGCGATAGCGGAAGAAGAGAAAAGTGAAAAAGGGCCAGAGCAGGATCTGCTTGATATGGAGGGTATAACTGACGAGTTAGCCTCACAGTTAGCTAAACACAATATCACCAGTATGGAAGATTTAGCAGAACAAGCTGTTGATGATCTTGTAGAACTGGTTGGGGTGAGTAATGAAGAAGCTGCCGCTTTGATTATGAAAGCGAGAGAACCTTGGTTCACTACGGAAGAGCAGTAAGGAATTAAAAGCGAGGAATGACTATGTCGGAAGTAACGGTAAAAGAGTTTGCAGAAGTCGTCGGCATACCTGTGGATCGACTGATTTCACAATTAAGCGATGCAGGTTTAGCGGCGAAAGCTTCTGACGAAACGATTACTGATGACGAAAAAGTGAAATTGCTTTCATATTTGAGAGGCATTCACGGTAAGGATAGCCCTGAATCATCACCCAAACGCATTACGTTAAAAAGAAAATCAGTTAGCGAAATTAAGCAGAAGGCACCAGCTAGCGGTGGAATCGGGCAGGGGAAATCTAGCGCGCGGACAATCACTGTCGAAGTTCGCAAGCGTCGCACCTACGTAAAGCGTAGCGAAACTACGGTTAATGAGGAAGATAAAGCATTGACCGAAGCGACGGAGCAAATTAAACAACGTCGTGAGCAAGAGCGCGCAGCTGAAGATGCAAAACTTAAAGTGCTAGAAGCCAAGCGGGAAGAAGAAGCTCGTTTAGCGGAAGAAACGAAGCGACTCGAAGCTGAAAAGATTGAAGCAGAGAAGCTCAAAGTAGAACAGAAGAAAAAAGAATCAGAGTCGAAAAAACCCAAGTCGGCTGATACTAAAAAAGAACCGGAAGAGATTGTGCGCGAACAAGCTGAAGCGGTTCAAGTTGCTGCTACTCGTGAAGAGAAAGGAGCAACGAAAAAACGTAAAGTTAAAGGCAAGGCTGGTGGTCGTGCAGACACAGGTGCTGCAAGAGGTGGTCGAAAAGAATTACACGTTTCGCAAGATAAAACTGGAAAGCGGAAGAAGAAAGGCAAACACACAAGATCAATGCCTAACTCTGATCGTAATTCACAGCAGAAGCATGGTTTTGAAAAACCTGTTGGCCCAATTGTTAGAGAAGTAGCGATTCCTGAAACAATTACTGTTGCTGAGTTAGCGGCTAAAATGTCGGTTAAAGCAGCCGAAGTTATCAAAGTATTGATGAAGATTGGAACCATGGCGACGATTAATCAGGTTCTAGATCAAGATACCGCAACACTGATTGTTGAAGAGATGGGGCATAAGGTTAAACACCTGAGTGAAAATGCACTAGAAGATGAATTGACACAAACATCGCATAACGAAGGTAAGTTAGGTTCACGAGCACCGGTTGTTACGGTTATGGGTCATGTTGACCATGGTAAAACATCTCTGCTCGATTACATCCGACGTGCAAAAGTAGCTGCTGGGGAATCCGGTGGTATTACTCAACATATTGGTGCCTATCACGTAGAAACAGAACGGGGAATGATTACTTTTCTCGATACACCGGGTCACTCCGCGTTTACAGCGATGCGTGCCCGCGGTGCGAAATTAACAGACATTGTTATTTTGGTTGTCGCTGCTGATGACGGTGTTATGCCACAAACAAAAGAGGCAATACAACACGCTCGTGCTGCTGAAGTGCCGTTGATTATCGCAGTCAATAAAATAGACAAAGAAGGCGCTGATCCTGATCGTGTGAAGAATGAGCTTTCACAAGAAGATGTTATTCCTGAGGATTGGGGCGGTGATACCATGTTTATGCATGTCTCTGCTAAAACTGGTGAAGGCATCGACGCCTTATTAGAGGCTGTGTTGCTGCAAGCTGAAGTTCTTGAACTTCAAGCAATTGAGACGGGACCTGCAAAAGGCATTGTTGTTGAGTCACGAGTTGACCACGGACGTGGTTCGGTTGCTACCTTGCTTGTTCAATCAGGTGAGTTGAAAAAAGGCGATGTTATTCTCGCTGGTCAAGAGTTCGGTCGCATTAGAGCGCTACTCGATGAAAATGGAAAACACATAAACAGTGCAGGGCCATCCATTCCGGTCGAGGTACTTGGACTTTCGGGAACTCCAGGCGCTGGTGATGAAGCGATTGTCGTTGCGAGTGAGAAAAAAGCGCGTGAAATTGCGCTATTCCGCCAAGGCAAATATCGAGAAGTCAAACTTGCCAAACAACAAGCAGCTAAGCTGGAAAATCTCTTCTCGAACATGGAAGAAGGTGAAGTTGCTAGTGTTAACATCGTACTTAAAACAGATGTGCGAGGGTCGTTGGAAGCGTTGTCAGAATCTCTGATAAATCTTTCAACAAATGAAGTTCGCGTGAAAATTGTCGCGAGTGGCGTGGGCAGTATCAATGAATCTGATGCAAATCTGGCATTGGCTTCTGGCGCAATCATGGTTGGCTTTAACGTTCGTGCTGATGCATCTGCGAAACGTCTCATTGAAGAAGAAGAGATTGATCTTCATTACTACAGCGTAATTTATGACGTGATCGATGAAGTTAAGTCTGCCATGAGCGGTAAACTTGCTCCTGAATATAAAGAAGTCATTATCGGTCTTGCGGAAGTGCGAGATGTATTCCGTTCACCAAAAATTGGTGCCATCGCTGGGTGTATGGTTGTGGAAGGAACCGTTAAACGTAGTAACCCTATTCGTGTTTTACGTGACAATGTTGTTATTTACGAAGGCGAGTTAGAATCCTTGCGTCGCTTTAAAGATGACGTTAACGACGTTAAGAATGGAACAGAATGTGGTATCGGGGTTAAAAATTACAATGATGTTAAAGTTGGCGACCAGATCGAAGTTTATGAAAGAATGAAAGTCGAGCGTCAGGTCCAATAAATCATAATGAGTAAAGAAGAGAGTAGTCGAAGTAGACGCGTTGGAGAGCAAATCCAACGCGAGCTTGCCGAATTAATTCAGCAGGAAGTCAAAGACCCAAGAATAAAATGGGTAACTATCTCAGCAGTCAGAGTCACTAAAGATTTTTCCCACGCAACAGTGTTTTTTACCGTCATCGGTAACTACGAAGAAACAGTTGATAAAGATATCCTAATTGGCCTGGAAAAAGCGTCCGGTTTTCTCCGCAGAGAGTTAGGACATCGCATGAAGCTTAGAATTGTTCCTCAAATACATTTCAAATATGATGCAAGCACGATCAAGGGTGACAAACTCGCTCATTTGATTGATGCTGCGGTTGCCTCAGATAATAAAGATAAGTAACGGAGAAGTGCGACGTGGGTCGTCATCGTAGAAACCGCGGTAGAAAGATAAACGGTATTTTATTGTTGGATAAGCCAATGGGTTTAAGCTCCAACGAAGCGCTGCAACAAGTTAAGCGTATGTATAATGCACAAAAAGCTGGGCATACAGGAAGTTTAGATCCTCTTGCGACCGGCTTGCTCCCGATCTGTTTTGGCGAAGCGACAAAATTATCGGCGTTTTTATTGGATGCGGATAAAAGCTATTTAACGGAATGTACTTTAGGTGAGAGAACTGCGTCGGGTGATGCTGAAGGGGAAGTTATAGAGACTCGTCCTGTCCCTGAGTTTTCAGAACAGCAGATTCTTGAAGTCTTGAACTCCTTTGTTGGTGAGATTGAGCAGTTGCCGCCGATGTATTCGGCGTTAAAAAAGGATGGACAACCGCTATATAAATTGGCTCGCCAGGGCATTGAAGTGGAACGTGAACCTCGCACCATTTCTATCTACAAAATCAACCTGATCTCTTTTCAGGCAAATAAGTTAGTTATCGAGGTATTCTGCTCTAAAGGAACTTACATTCGTACTTTAGCGGAAGATATTGGCGAAAAGCTCGGTTGTGGCGCTTATGTTTCGTCACTGAGACGCGATACCGTTGGCGCTTTTCAAATTGAAAATGCCGTGAGTTTGGATGAAATTACCAAACTCCGTGATGAAAAAGAATTCGCAGCTATGGATGAACATGTTCTAGCCATGGAAAGTGCGTTAACAGATTGGCCCAGCATTGAGCTTTCTGAAGATGCTGCCTACTATTTAATACAGGGACAACCGGTATTAGTACCTAGGGCACCGACAGAAGGTTTGGTGAGATTGTTTAAAACTGAAGGTGATTTTTTAGGCATTGGGCAAATACAGGATGATGGTTTAGTTGCGCCTAAACGACTTTTGAGTGTTGTTTAGCTGTAAAAATAATCATTGTTCAAATTGGTTGGTGAAGTAACTTTACTTCTAAGAGGTCCTTCACCATGGTGAAACTCGAAATCAACGAAGGCAACTAAGTACTGATACTTTTAGGTGCTAAATCGTTAGATTTCGTTAGTTTTTTAATTAGATTGACTTGTTCCATGCTACGCGTGCAGGTAAGATACGCGCAGCCGAAACATGGTCGAATTAGGAGTGAAAAATGGCATTAACTAATGCAGATATAGCAAAAATTGTAGGTGATTACCAAACAAAACCAGGTGATACTGGTTCACCAGAAGTGCAAGTAGCACTTTTGTCAGCAAAAATTGAAGACCTTTCTGGTCATTTCAAACAGCACATCCACGACCACCACTCTCGCCAGGGTTTGTTGAGAATGGTTAGCACACGTCGTAAGTTACTCGACTATTTGAAGGGTAAGAATGTTGAGCGTTACCGTTCGTTAATCTCAAGACTCGGTCTACGTAAATAAACTAATCCCAAAAGGACATCATTGTGACCCTCATTAGTAAAAGCTTTCAGTTCGGCAAGCATACTGTCAAAATAGAGACTGGTGAAATCGCTCGCCAGGCTACTGGCGCAGTTATGGTAAGTATGGGTGATACCGTAGTTATGGTAACTTGTGTTGCGCGAAAAGAGTCGGAAGAAGGGCGTGACTTTTTTCCATTAACTGTTAACTATCAGGAAAAAACCTACGCAGCAGGTAAAATTCCTGGTGGATTCTTCAAGCGTGAAGGTAGACCAAGCGAGAAAGAGACACTAACTTCTCGTTTAATCGACAGACCGCTTCGTCCATTATTCCCAAAAGCTTTTACCAACGAAGTGCAAATAATTGCGACAGTAATGTCATTGGATTCAGATATCGATCCTGACATCGCGTCAATCATCGGTGCTTCAGCATCGGTTGCAATTACAGGCGTTCCATTTGAGGGTCCTATTGGTGCCGCACGTGTTGGATATAAAAATGGTGAATTCCTATTAAACCCAAACATCTCTGAACTTGAATCATCAGATCTCGATTTGGTTGTTGCAGGGACTAACGATGCGGTATTAATGGTTGAATCAGAAGCGAACATGCTTCCTGAAAACGTCATGTTGGATGCGGTCATGTTTGGTCATGAGCAAATGCAAGTGGTAATCAACACTATCAACGAGCTAGCTGCTGAAGTCAATAATCCTAAATGGGATTGGACAGCGCCTGAGAAAAATGTGGCATTGGAAGATGCGGTAAAAGCTCAAGTGGGTAACTCAGTTGCTGAAGCATATCAGATCCAAGATAAGCTTGTTCGACAAGACCGATTAGGCGAAATCCGTAGTTCTGCAGTTGAAGCATTGGCGGCAACGGAAGAGAACGACTCGGAATGGTCTGCAAACGAAGTTAAAGGCATGATCAGCAGCTTGGAAAAAGCGACTGTTCGTGGCCAAATCATCGATGGCAAACCACGAATTGATGGCCGAGATAACGATACTGTTCGTCCTATATCAATTAGAACAGGTATTCTCCCACGTACACATGGGTCAGCTTTGTTCACTCGCGGTGAAACCCAAGCGATTGTCGTAACGACACTCGGTACGGAGCGTGATGCACAAACCATCGATGCGATAGAAGGCGAATATAAAGATTCTTTTATGCTTCACTACAACTTCCCTCCATTTTGTGTAGGGGAAACCGGTTTTGTCGGTTCACCTAAACGTCGCGAAATTGGTCATGGTCGTTTAGCAAAACGTGGTGTAGCCGCTGCAATGCCTGATATGGCAACATATCCGTACACCGTACGTATCGTTTCTGAAATTACTGAATCAAACGGTTCCAGCTCTATGGCATCTGTTTGTGGTAGTAGTTTGGCATTAATGGATGCGGGCGTGCCGATCAAAGCACCTGTTGCTGGCATCGCCATGGGCTTGATCAAAGAAGAGTCTGGTTTCGCTGTGCTTTCCGATATTTTGGGTGATGAAGATCACTTAGGCGATATGGATTTTAAAGTCGCTGGTACGGTAGATGGTATTAGTGCATTGCAAATGGATATCAAAATCACCGGTATCACCAAAGAAATTATGCAAGTAGCGCTTGAGAAAGCGAAAAAAGGTCGTTTGCATATTCTTGGAGAAATGAACAAGGTTATTAGCGAGCCAAATAAAGAGCTATCTGAATTTGCACCTCGTTACATCACTTTGCAAATTAACCCTGACCGTATTCGTGATGTTATCGGCAAAGGTGGCGCGACTATTCGTGCGATTACCGAAGAGACAGGCACAAGCATTGATATCACAGATGATGGTGTTGTTAAAATTGCATCGGTTGATAAAGAAGCTGGTATTGCAGCTAAGAAACGCGTTGAAGAACTCACTTCAGATGTTGAAGTTGGCAAAATCTACGACGGTAAAGTTTCTAAGATTATGGACTTTGGCGCATTCGTGACAATTCTTCCCGGTAGAGATGGCTTGGTTCATATCTCACAAATTTGTGAAGAACGTGTTGAGAATGTTTCAGACAAACTTTCACAAGGTGATGTTGTTCGAGTGAAAGTTCTCGAGATCGATAAGCAAGGCAGAATTCGTTTAAGTATGAAGGCTGTTGATGCTGAGTAATATTTACTCTGAATAAATAAAAACCGCAGCCTAGTCTGCGGTTTTTTTATGCGTTCGAAAACATAAGGAAGCTGTTCAGGAATATAAAGCCTATTACACAGGTCATACTCAATAGTTTCTACATGTGCATAAAGTTCGTTACTCACATATACAATATCCCGCATAAAAGTTATGATTATCCTAGAAAAAAAAGCAGTTGGACGCGCAATTAGAATGCAGGATATTGTTTTTCATATAGCTAAGCGAAACAAGAGTCCGTGTTATATTTCGTGGACCAACTGCTTTTTTTAGGATTATTTATCGACGAAAGATTCAAGCTTTTATCCCAATGGTTTAGTATCAAAAGCATGCTAAAGGGAATTGAGATTAATTTAGGATAATAAAAAATGCAACAAAAAGTGCAATCCATTCGTACTGAAGAAGATGAGAACGACGTTAATATCTCCTTTATTTTATGCCCTTCAAAAAGGATAAATGAAAGCCTTACTCTGGTAAGAGCTCAGTTCTATGATGAGCTACTAAATGATGAGGTTAAAGGGGTTCATATCTGCACGACCGAAGACACGTTACCAGAAGAAGCATTTAATATGCTTAAAACCATAAATATTTCGAAGGACGAAATTGATATTACTGCGACGTTGGGCTCATATCAGTTGGATGTATCGGATGTTCCCATTTCAGAGATGAAACAGATGTTGCCGGTCTTAGAAAAACAAAATTTTGATAATCAGTTTACATTAAACGTCGCCTTAAAAGCTTAGTTACAAGTCTTGATCTGCCTGAAATTTCAACAGCTATGCTGGATAAGTTAACTCTGTTAACAATGATATTCAGAGCAATAAATTGAGCATCACCGTAAATGTATTTTGTTTTGCTAATACTGCTGTATGACGATCAAATAATATAAATTAGATGTTAATAGAATAAATAGGAGAATTACGCATAAACATTAATTCCCAAAGTGTGACCAATTTTCTCCTTTTCCTCTAAATCTCTGTAATCGCTATACTGTTTTAAGGCTTGATTTGCCTGATAGCCTAAATGTTCTTTAAACGCGCCAGTTGAGCGTGTAGATTCAAACTCGGAAAATGAAACAACATTCGATTGAGAAACAATATCTCTGTTTCCATTAACTTTAGAGTGTTTTTCGTTAGTATCGTTGGCAGGTTTGGGAGATTTCCGATTCCTTACAGAATAAATATCATACGCAGCATTATTTGCGCCTGAAATAATCATTAATAGGGAATCCTGAAATTATAACAATGGCTTAAAGAGGAGAAGTTATGTGAGAGTGTAAGGTATTTGCAGCACAATCGGATTGGCCCACAGGGCGTTTTATTCTCTAAATATTGTGGAAAATCCTACACTCTCACGGGAAAAACTTACAAAAGTTAAATACTAATAAATCAATTTGAATTAACGAGCCTTAATGTACGCGCTAAATCCTCCTAATGTTTGATTTAGTAATCAACAAACCGCAAGTGATAAACATCATAAATGAATGATTATCTTTTTTAACTATAGTTCAGTTTGATGCAATGTCTAGAAATAAAAGTATCTTTTTTACTTTTACTTTTTTCATCAAATAGTTAGCGTTTAAAGATAAGGCCAGGGTTAACTAAGGTCGATAATTGTATGATTTATCAAAACCAATAGCTCTATCGAGGTTTTTAGCTTTTCCCAATTTACTGTTTTGTAAGTTCGCACCGCGAAAGTCAGCTTTGAAAATATCTGCATGAGTGAAATTAGTAGAGCTGAGATCTGTCATGATAAAACTTGTCCATTTGGTTTTGCTTTGTTCAAAATTTCCTTCAACGACAGAGGCACGATGGAAATTTGATTTCGAAATATTGCTATTGGAAAGGTTAGTGTTTTTCAAAGTGGAATAACTGAAATTGCTCAATTCTAAATTGGTGTTAGAGAGGTTAATATTTTCTAAGATTGACTCTTCGATAAACGATTCACGTAAATTTGCATGAGAAAAATCACAATCACTGAGTGAGGCGCTCTTAAAACGTAACCCGATGCTGATGGAATGTTGCAGGCTTGTTTCTTTTAATTGGCTTTTAGTTGCTTTTACGTTAACAAGATTGGCAAAGGATAGATTAACTTTATTGAATTCCATATAGCTAATATCACTTTTTTCTAAACTAGAGTAGGAGAGGTCGCTATTGCTGATTGTTGTTCCTGTGAAATTACTATTTCGCAAATCACTATGATTGATTAATGAATTTTTGATAACTGCATAACGCATTTGTATGCTTCTCAATTTCGATTGATTGAACGTTACGTTATCCATTTTTACATCGTCTAAAAAAGCATTTTCAAGTTTACTTAAATAAAATAGCGCATTATTGAATGTGGCGTTGGAGAAATTCGTGCGTTTCATATTAACATTGACGAATCGCGTGTTGTTAAAACTCGCATTTGATAGATCAACACCAGACAGATCGACATTTATTAAAATAGCATCGTCAAAATTTGCATGTTGCAAACTACTAGCGTGTAAAATAACATCGGTTAACTCTGTGGAAGAGAAGTTACTTTTATCTAAACGGTTGAAGGAGAGGTCTGCGAAATTAAGCTTCTTTTTTGTGAAATCAAAATTCCGCAAATCGGTTAATACTAACTGTATCGGTTTTTCAATAGACGGTGTATGCTCCGGCTCGAACAAAATTGAATAGGCTTCTTCAGAGGCAATTTTTTTTACGTCTTTAAATTGTTCTGGTGTTGAGGCACACGCTGATAATATGAATACCAGCGTGAGTAAATATAGGAGGCGCATGGTTATTAACGACTGAAAGTGGCGTTGTCGATATTTCTTGCAGATTTTAGCCCAATAGCAGTATCGATATTTTTGACTAATACAAAGTTGGTAAGGTCTACATTGGCATCGGTAAAATCGGTTCTATTGATATTGGCACCTTGCAGGTTAGCGCCATACAGATCAGTATTTGATAAATTGGCGGATGTCAGATTGGATTTAAACATATTGCTTTCACTTAGATCTGATTCGGTAATGCGTAAGTTCGTCATGTTTGCGTCAACCATACTCGCTTTATGCATGACGGTTTTGTCAAAGTTTGCACTATTTAAGTTGGCTTGATTAAAACTGACATCATTAAACTCTCCTTCGTGAAAAGATGAAGAACTAAGATCTGCCTCTGCAAAATTGGTTTTAGTAAATTCACCGTTGCTTAAATCAGCATTCTTTAAAATCGCGCCCTTTAAATTAGTTTTTTCGAAGTTAACTTCATGAGCCATCGCATAAGAGAGATTCGCATCTTCAAAGGAGGAAGAGAGAAATTGGGTTTCTGTTAAATTGCTATTAGTGAGGGTCGCACCTTTGAATTTTCCGAAGGTAACACGAACATCACCAAAAATAGCGTAACTTAAATCCGCATGTTTAAAATCGCTATTATCGATACTGGCATTGGAGAAATCGATGCTAGCCATTTTAGCAAGTTCAAAAACAGACTCAGTAATAATGGCATATTGCATATTACTGTTAGTTAAATCCACTTTTTTAAAGACAGTTCTGAAAACTTCAGCATTTTCTAATACGGTATTTGAAAGATTAGCCCCAGTGAAGTTTGAGTTTTTTATATCGGCAAAGCTTAGGTTAGCTCCTGAGAGATTTGCGTTGCGAAAATTAACATTGTGCAATGTTGCATAGCTTAGGTCTGAGCCACTTAAATCTGCTCCTTGTAAGTTGGAGCTGGAAAGATCAACATCATACATATAGGCTGAGGTCATTAGCCCCATGCTCAAATCCATATTAATCAATTCCAAACCTGAAAGGTTTTTTTCAACCAGATTGATTCCGTCTTCTTTTGAGTTGACTAATTGATTGACTTCAACAATCTCTAATCGCTCGCCAATATTGGGGTTTGACGAATTAGGCGTTAAGCTACAATTCGTTAGTAACAAACTTAGTATTATTATTGTTGCTGTTTCTCTCATGCTCTCTTTACTCTTTAATCACAGATTTTTTTGCTACATTATTTCGTAAATAAACGGGCAGTGCTTCTTCTGCTTTTTTCAGTTCCTTGTTTAACCATTTTTTGACGGCAAGTTGCACGATTAATTTTGCCGATGGTAATGCATCGGGATAACTTTGAATAATGTTATGTGTTTTGACAAAAGCCACAAAATCTTCTTTGTATACTTTCCAACCAGAACCAATAGTAACGATCTCGCGTTTACTTTGACTAAAAACAACATCTGGCTTTCCTACTTGCTCACTGCCGGCTGCTATTATTGAATTGTAATTATTAAGAGAATATTCTGCCCAGTAGACTTCGCTCATTCTTGCATCAATTGCTGAAATAATAGATGCATCAGGGTGTTTGCACAACGCTTCATACGCTAGAGCTTCTAAAGTCGATATGCCTATCACCGGCAAATCAGCGCCAAACGCCAACCCCTGGGTAACGCCAGCTGCGATACGTAACCCGGTAAATGAGCCGGGTCCTTGAGCAAATGCAATGGCATCTAAATCCTGTAAGGTGATGCTATTTTCCTGTAGCAATGCTTCGCACATAGGAAGGATAAGCTGAGAATGTTTTTGTGGGGCTAATTCAAATTTGGTGTCGATTTCATCGTCAATCAAAAGCGCGGCAGAGCAAGCTTCAGTTGATGTATCAATTGCTAACAGTTTCACGTAATCTCACAAGTGGTAGTTTTGACCGTGAGGAAATTGTAACAGCTAGGGAGTTTTATGTTTAAGTGAATGTTGTTTATTCTTGAAGAGTGGTCACTGGTTCATCATTGCGCTCCCAGGCAAGAGTCGCAATTTTTTTAAACTTAGCTAACGACATTGCGCCGCGTTTGTTGCGATTACTTGATTTATTTTCACTCAGTGCGTCAAGAACTACAGGTTTATCTGCCTCATAGATTTCAACCGCCTCATAGTCTTCATCCATAATCACCAAAACTACGCTATCCCAATCTTGTTCGACTTTTAATTGACCAATACGTTGTCCGGATTTTTTTTCATCAAATACCGCTCTGCCTTTAATTTGTACACGTTTACCTTCTCGCTCTCCTTTGCCAATTGCATCATACCCACCAGTGCGTTCGGCACATAATTCGAGGCACAGTTTCTGGGCTGCATCAAACTCAGCGATTTCGCTACTAATGCCCAACGGCTTACCCGTTGTTTTTCGAAACTCTGCGGCAAGTCTGCGGGCTTCAGTAATCAGTTTTTCGGTGGAATAAACACTCATTAGGGAAAGCTACGTTAATCCTGGTTCTTAAAAAGGAGGATATTATCATTGTATCCAAAGTTAATCATGCAATTCAGTACCTTACATAGAGTAATAACGGTAAATGATGGCGGGTCCTAAAATTTTTTAGTAAACGGGTGTTTATTAAACAAATTAAATGAAGCCTTTGATAGAGATATGCGTGGTAAAATAGCATTTTTGCTACTGAATTACAGAAAACAACAGAATAAATATTTATGACTGACATAGAAAAAACACCTTATGAAGTCTTAGGTGGTGATAAAGCAATTCGTGAGCTTGTGGTTTGTTTTTACGAGTTGATGGATAGTTTGCCTGAAGCCAAAGAATTGCGCGAAATTCATCCAAAAGACTTAAGTGGCTCAATCAACAAACTCTACAAATTTCTCTCCGGTTGGTTAGGTGGTCCATCGCTTTACATCAACGAGTATGGGCATCCACGTTTACGGGCGAGGCATATGCCGTTTCCCATTGACGAAACACAACGCGATCAATGGTTATATTGTATGTTTGAAGCCATGAAACAATCTCAAGTGAATGCTGAATTACAGGAACAGTTAAAAAGAGCATTTACACAAACGGCTGATCATATGATCAATCAACGGTCGATGAACATTACGCATTAAAACTTTCTGCGAGTTTGCAGCGTTTCTCATACGCTTCTCGTGCGATTGCAACGTCTTCAAGAAAGTAGGGTAGTTCTTTCATTTGCAGCGCCTGTGGGCCATCAACCAATGCTGTTTTTGGATCTGGATGGAAATCGACAAGAACCATATTGGCGCCTGCAATAACGCCTTGAGCAGTGACGTGCATAACATCCATTAACTTATCTGGAGTTTGTGCTCGGGAACCGACAGAATGAGAAGGATCGATACAGACAGGCATTCGGGTTAAACGCTTCACAACGGGTACGTGAGAAAAATCGACAAGATTTCGATGGGGATCGCCCATATTCGTTTTCATACCGCGCAGTGCAAAAATGACGTGGCTGTTTCCTTCGCTGGCGAGATATTCAGCAGCGTTTAACGACTCTTCCAAGGTAATACCAAAACCTCGTTTAATCAATACAGGAAAACGAGTCTGTTTACCGACCGCTTTGAGTAATTCGAAGTTTTGTGTGTTTCTTGTACCAATTTGTAACATGACACCGGTTGGGTTTCCTGTTTTTTCAAGCGCTTCCTCTATTTCATCCACTTGAGCATCATGAGTGATTTCCATGGCAATCACTTTTATGCCGTATTTTCCGGCTAACTCAAAAACAAACGGCAGACAAAATCGACCGTGTCCTTGGAATGCATAAGGACTTGTGCGCGGTTTATAGGCGCCCATGCGTGTGCAAACTTGCCCGTTTTCTTGCAGTGCCTTCATCATCTGTTCCACATGTTTCGCCGTGTCTACAGCGCAAAGACCTGCAAAAACGTGGAGATTATCCTGCCCGAATTTAACACCGTTATAAGTGAAGGAAGAGGGGCGTTCATCACCTTTGTGTCGACCCAATACGCGATAGTCTTGGGAGACACGCACAACATTCTCTACTGCCGGCAGTTCACGCATATCATCAAGATTGAGCGCATGGGTATCGCCGATTAAATAGACTTCCGTCAGATGTTTTTCTTCACCCTGTACATTATGTATACGTGCTTCAACGCCGGATAGCGATTTTAAATAGTCCATCAATTGAACATATTTTTGGTCTTTCACGGTGATATCAGGAGAGAGGATAAGAATCATATTTTTTCCTTAAAATAAAGCGTGCACTAAATAATTGTAGGTTACTCTATCTGCGAGAATTATTCCGAGAAAAGATTCTTGAGAAAAGTTAATAGCTGCGTTAAGGTGTCGCTCCACTCAAGTCATCAGTGAATCATATTAATAAGAGTTTTGCTGTTAGTTCAACAACCTTATAAAGGAAGAGAGAGCATGAGAGCAGGTACCGTGAAATGGTTTCACCGCAGTCAAGGTTATGGCTTTATAAGCCCCAAAGATGGAAAAGATGACGTATTTGTATTTTATCCCAGCATAGAGACCGACGGTGATCAAACATTGAGCCACGGCCAATCGGTATCTTTTGAATGTGCTGAGAGTCCACGTGGCAGGCATGCTACTCGTGTGGTCATCAGCTAAGCGCCTGCTATAATTCGTATCTAAAACGAGTTTGTTATCTAGTCGTTAAAAAGGAGTCGTTGGACTCCTTTTTTTGTGTAAAGTTATAAACGATAAGTTACGTCTAACATATAACTGCGCCCAGCACGTGGATGGTCATTTGGTACACCGTCTGGTAGTGAAGGGTCAACATAATCTTCATTCAGTACATTGAAAATAGATGCTCTGATTTCCAACCCAGGATAAAAAGATTTACCGATTAAAGCTATATCTAACAAATTATAACCGGGTACTGGTGAGCGATTATCACCTGCTGCACGTGGGCGTGAACTCATTTTGAATATATTAAAGTTAATATCGAGATAACGACCTAAACTGATATCTGCTCCTGCGTTTGCTTTGTGTTTCGAAACATCCGGCAGTACTGTTCCAGTATCATTATCTTCAGCATTTTGGAAAGTATAATTGCCATATAATCTCGCGATATTATTCCAACGCAACTCTCCTTCAAATTCTATCCCTTGAACTTTAGCTCCCCCTTTGTTCCTAATAAGAATAGGATCAGGTAAAATTTTATCATCAATAGTATTATGAAAATATGAGGTGCGAGCAAGAAAGTTATTAAATTTAAAACCCAAACTTAATTCAGCCGTTTTCACCGTTTCAGGCTCAAGGTTATCATTGCCTTTGATGACCGGATTGTTGTCATTGTATTGTTCCGTGAAAGTTGGCGCTCGAAATGCTGTGCCATATAGTGCTTTAATATCCCAGTGACGCAATAGTCTCCAAACAAATGCGGCACGTGGATTAGTTGTTCCACCGAAATCAGAATACTGATCATGACGAACGCCTAATGTAATATCCATTTCTTTGGTAATTGAAATGACATCCTGCACATAGAACGCTGCAACATAACGTTTGAGATTTGAAGTATCGAGAAAGTTGCCATCTTTTGAGTTATCTTGAAGAGAAGTTAACGGGATAAATGTGGCAGGATCAAAATTGGAAATATGCTTAATATCATGCATACTATGTTTTTCAAATCTTGCTCCTACGGTTAACAGTTGATTATCCATTGGCAAATAATCGACTTGCGCTTCTGCCCCCACTATTCTCGATTTACCATTCGGATTGCCTTTCATCCCATCTTCATAGGTCCATAAAAACTCACCGGTTGGAAGATGAAGATCAAAGCCTTCCGGGTATAACTCTACAAAATTATCTTTTGAAATGAGATCAACGAAACCTGTTGCAGAAAAAGATAGGTCGTTACTTATTTTTTTCGTGTAGTTGAGCTCACTAAAAAAATGTGTACTTTTAAAAACATTATCATCACCTAGTGCCGATACCATGCCGATATACCCTGTTTCATCACGATTGATGTAGCGCGAATTCCAAATGAAATCCTGATACTTTATTTTTAATCCAGTATCAATGCGTTGGTTACGAAGGTTTGTCATTCCCGAGTTACCAATCGCATCTGGGGAAACTGAACGTTGTGGACCATCAGTTTTAATTGCATCAAAAAAATAACTCATGTCGTAATTGTTAAACTTTTTGCCTACTTGAATATTTATTCGTTGTGTATCAAATTCTCCACCGCCAGCGGTAACTATCACACCATCTATATCTTCAGCATCTTTTGTAACAACATTAATAACACCGACAACAGCGCTGGAGCCATGTAATGCTGAACCTGGACCGCGAATAATTTCAATGCGTTTGATATTGTCCAAGCTTATTTGATTAAAGCCCCAGCTAAAACTGTTATATAAAACATCATTGACTGAGTGGCCATCAATGAGAAATTTTATTTTTTCGGAGTTTATTGTTTTGATACCGCGCACTTCACTCATCATTAAACCATAACGACTTATAGAAACACCAAACCCAGGTACCCGAGCGAGGATGTCGTATAGATCTCTAGCACCGCTTTTACGAACTTCTTTCCCGGTAATAACTGTGACAATTGCAGGTGCTTTATCTGCACTTTGAAGTTGGTTACTAGCGATTTCGATTAACTCTTCATCGTCGAAAAAGAGTTCTAGTTCGTCTATTGCTTCGTTATTTGCATTCACCGAAAAAGAGATTAGCAAACCGAACAAGGTGATGAAGATTGAAGTTATTTTGCAACTTTGCACTGAATCTACTCCTTAAAAGTACAGTAAGAGTAGCGACAGGGTTTTATTAAGAGTTAACGTTATTGAAGTGGTTCAGCTTGCTAGAATGTCAAGAAATGTAAAATAATGAATCGCCCACAGAAGTGGGCGATAGTGCGATAAAATATGATGGGCACTTAATCGATATATTTACGTATTAAATCGTAATAGGCGTCAGTCCTGCGATCACGAAGAAAAGGCCAGTTTCTGCGAACAGATTCGGTTCGGGTCATATTAACTTCAATAGTAAAAATCGCAGGTTGTTGTTTAGATTCCGCCAAAATTTCGCCCTGTGCACCGCAAATAAAACTATTACCCCAGAACTTAATGCCTTTTGTTTGTGCAGAAAAATCTTCTTCCAATCCACAGCGGTTTGCCGAGACTAAGGGTAGTCCGTTTGCAATTGCGTGGCTGCGTTGCACAGTAACCCAAGCATCAAGTTGGCGATCTTTTTCTGCTTTATCATCGTCAGGCTCCCAACCAATAGCAGTAGGGTAGATGAGTAACTCGGCTCCAGCTAACGCCATTAAGCGAGCGGCTTCAGGAAACCATTGATCCCAACAGATTAATACACCAAGTTTTCCTACAGAGGTTTGAATGGGTTCAAACCCTAAATCACCCGGTGTGAAATAAAATTTTTCGTAGAACCCCGGGTCATCAGGAATATGCATTTTTCGATACTTGCCGGAAATTTCGCCATCCGAATCGATTACAACAACCGTATTGTGATAAAGGCCAGCAGCACGTTTTTCAAAAAGTGAAGAGACGATGACAATTTCCAAATCTTTTGCCAAGGTGCTTAACTCATTGGTCGATGGGCCGGGAATTGTTTCCGCCAAATCAAAATGATGAGTATTTTCTGTTTGGCAGAAATAGAGGGTGTTGTGAAGTTCTGGTAATACGACAAGTTTTGCACCTTGTGTAGCAGCCTTTTCTATCCCCGTTATTATTTGTTCAAAATTTGCTTCGACATTATCAGTGCAGCTGTGTTGAACGATTGCGATTTTCAATGCATCCTTACTCATAACATTCCTTCCGGTAATTGCATAGTTAAACAGTGTAAACTCCCGCTCTGTTTAATGGCGATAGAAAAATCTATTCCAATAATTTCTCTCTCAGGCAAGCAGCTCTGCAAAGTGTTTAATGCAGTTTGATCGGCCGCATCGCCGTAAATTGGTACAAGAACCGCGCCGTTTATGATCAAAAAATTAGCATAGCTGGCGGGTAAACGACGGCCATTTTCTGAATCATAAATGGCTTTGGTAAAGGGGAGGGGAATGAGTTCGTAAGGCTCATCCTGACAGTTGGTAAACGTTTTTAGTTGCGCTTCCATCGCTTGTAGCGCTTGATAATGCTCGTCATTTTTGTCTTCACATTTTAAATAAGCGATTCTGTTTTTGCCGACGAGTCGCGCAAGCATATCTATGTGACTGTCGGTATCGTCTCCCGATAAATAACCGTAATCTAGCCACAACACCTTTTTGATATTTAAAGTTGTTTCTAAGTAGGTTTCTATTTCTGCTTTGTTATACGTGGGGTTACGAGATTCTGTTAATAAACAATCTGAGGTTGTTAACACGGTTCCGCATCCGTCACTCTCGATACTGCCACCTTCAAGTACAAAATCTACCGTGTTTATTTCGTCGATTTTTAGCTGCTTTTTTTCTACCAGTTTGGATGTAATACCATTATCAAGTAACGCATTAAACTTATTACCCCAGCCGTTGAACGCAAAGTCGACTATTCTGATTTTCGAGTCATCGCGCAGGGTAATAGGGCCATAGTCCCTTGTCCATGTATCGTTAGTTTCTTCACAGGTGAATGAAATTATTGAGAGATCAACTTGTGACTGCTTGAGTAATTGCTTGATGTGTGCGAGATGAGTTTCATGCAATGCAATAATCAATAATTTCTGAAAACGAGTAATCGCTTGAGCTAGCTGAACATAAACAGGCTCGATTTCCTTTAATATAGGTGCCCAATCGGTTTTACGATGAGGCCAGGTTATTAATACACCTGACTGAGTTTCCCACTCGGCGGGTAGTCTGAAACTATTTTTTGGCATTCTTGCTATCTTGCTTTAACTCTTTTGGCTTTTTAAAGACCGAATGAATTACATGCTCATTTTCAAAAAAAACGTAAAACTTTTCATATTCCCAACGATGGATCGGAGGATTACCTACCGGTTCCGTGACACCTTTAGGGATTCCCCATTTCTCTTTTACAGTATTTGCGGTCATACCTTGTGTTGGCCGAGGGACGCCATTTTTTGAATTAGCAGGCTCTTTCGAAATACCTTCCAACAGCAGAACATCAGCGTGAAGAAATGCTGGGGAGATACTTAATAAGATAAGTAGTGTTACAGTTGTTTTACCCACGATGAGTCTCCTTATAATAAAGGGTGAACGTCAACTGAGTTTTTTATTATTGTTAGTGCAGTTGTTTAAATAGAAGGCCAATAGCCTAACGCTACGGGCCTTTTTGTGTATTCACAGGTGTTGAACTTATTCTCGAACGGCCTTCTAGATGTTTTTAGCTTGCTCTACGGCATTGCCAATATAATTCGCAGGTGTAAGTTTTAATAAACTCGCTTTTGCATCTTGAGGAATATCTAAACTTTCAACAAATGCTTGCATACTTTCTTGGCCGACACGTTGCCCACGAGTGAGTTCTTTTAGTTTTTCATAAGGATTCTCGACCCCATAGCGTCGCATAACTGTTTGGATGGGTTCTGCTAATACTTCCCAATTGTTATCAAGATCCGCTTCAATAACGGCTTGATTAACTTCTAACTTGCTAATACCTTTTAGTGCCGCCTCGTATGCAATAACGCTGTGCGCGATGCCAACACCAAGGTTTCGTAAAACGGTTGAATCCGTTAAATCGCGTTGCCAACGTGAAATAGGAAGTTTAGCGGCTAAATGTTGCAAAATTGCGTTGGCCAAACCCAAATTACCTTCGGCATTTTCGAAATCGATCGGGTTTACTTTATGTGGCATTGTAGATGAGCCAATTTCGCCGGCAACAGTTTTTTGTTTGAAAAAACCGACAGAGATGTATGACCAAATATCACGCGCGAAATCGATCAAAATTGTATTGAAACGCTCAACCGCATGGAAGAACTCAGCAATGTAGTCGTGTGGCTCAATTTGGATGGTGTATGGGTTCCAGGTAAGACCTAAACTCGTCACAAACTTTTCTGCAAAATCTTGCCAATCCATGTCTGGATAAGCCGATAAATGCGCATTGTAATTACCAACAGCACCGTTAATTTTACCCATCATAGGAACTGATACGATCTGCTCCCGTTGCCGCTGTAGTCGATAAACCACATTTGCCATCTCTTTACCTAAGGTGGTTGGTGAAGCTGGTTGGCCATGTGTTCGCGAAAGCATAGGAACTTCTGCATAGCTGTGAGCAAGATCTTTAATGGCGGAAATGACATTATCAACCGTCGGTAAAATTACCTGATTACGCGACTCGCGTAGCATCAACGCATAAGAAAGATTGTTGATATCTTCAGAAGTACAAGCAAAGTGGATAAACTCACTCATGGCATTGAGAGATTTGTTAGGCTTGATATGTTCTTTAATAAAATACTCAACCGCTTTTACGTCATGGTTAGTTGTACGTTCGATCTCTTTCACACGCTGGGCGTAAATAGGTTGAAAATTAGCCGCCAAAGATTCAAGCAGTGCATTTGCATCGTTATCCAGCTCAGGAACTTCAACGATCTCTTTTTGAGCTGCGAGCGCCTGTAACCAGCGTACTTCGACTAATACACGATGGCGAATTAAACCATATTCGCTAAAAATCGGTTGGAGATCGCTGGTTTTGTTGCCATAACGACCATCAATGGGGGAAATTGCGGTGAGAGTGGATAATTCCATAAATGCGCCTATAAACCTCAAATAAATATAAAAAAATGGCGAGATTTTACAACATCTTTGGGGGGAAGTCGTTATTTTGGAGGATTAATATGAATAGGTATCCAATAAAATTTGTGTCATAGACACAAAGTAAACTAATGGTTATAAGATGCGCAAGAAATTGGCATTTTAATGCTGTTCTCTAAATTAAGTATCTTTGCTTATTAGGCCGAAGATATTGTTCGATCTTAAAACACATATTGAACCTGCTTAAAAACGCAGATTATAGATTAACTAAAGTTATTAAAACTGTAATGACATTTAACGCGGTTATTAGTGATTTCTTCGAATAGGTAAAGCCTGTATGTTTGAATTTGGCTTGACGCAAAATATTTAAAAATGGTAGTTTAAATATACAACTTACATTAGGGAAGTTGAGAGAGTTACTGAAGGAATAAAAACTAACATAAAGCGAAAAGTCAATCACAAACGTACCTCGGTACATAGTACTGTTAAATTAGAATTTGGTTTAATTATTAGGCTTTGTTACCAAGTTAAATATCTGCTGAAATAATGATCTATATTAATTTAAGAGTGTTTTTGCATTATTTACTTGAACACGCACGTGCAGTTAAAGTCTGAATTTTAGTTTTATTATGCTTTTGGTTTTTATGCCTTTCTTCAATTCTTCGGATTATCGGAGCAGCTGCGGCAATTAAAAGACGCAGCTGCGGTTCAATACAATGTTAGAGTGCAGGATTGTCTTGGGAGGGAGTTCGGCGTTTTTCTCTGAATATGGCGAAGTAGAAAATAATACACAAGAGTAGTTGGTTACTTTGGTGGAATTCTTGTTGGTTGCAAGCTGTTAACAA
>Ga0316204_10002733_pt1 | contig 38556 bp, 25 predicted proteins | sample 6monrhotite_MG_2_FD_205661 | JGI IMG/M metagenome (GOLD analysis project Ga0316204, IMG submission 205661) | Microbial mat bacterial communities from mineral coupon in-situ incubated in ocean water Damariscotta River, Maine, United States -... | ecosystem: Environmental > Aquatic > Marine >...
GGACTCACTCTAAAGTGTTTCGATTGATGCTTTGAGTTATGCCAGCAATGCCAAGAATACTAAGTGAACGACGTATCCCTGTTGAACCTTGGCACGAAACAACACCATCGCACTCCATACCACCATATACACCAGAGTGACAGTGAGTACATTCAGGCTAGTCGTCAATAATAATTCGTGAATGGCTGCAAAACCGTTTAACTGTATTCAGTCGATTACGGGTAATGCTGGTGAAGAATTAGCCACTAATTCTACGCACGAGCCTAATTTTTAAGAATCACTCGTATTACATAAAAAAGAGTGGTGCCCTGACAACATTAGATCAATTGCCACGCCCCGTCTAATCACTTGAGTTCCGTACCGCAACACATGCAACAGGTGTTCTCGATTAAGTCTTTGACCTAACAAATAACGTTGTCTGGGTTCGTAGCTCGCTTTATGCGATTGCCACCACCGCTCAATTTTATTGGCATCAGGCCATTGATAATCACTGTCCATACCCGCGTCATCTTCTAAATCAGTAGTGGCAGGTTCGGCCCGTAAACTTTTCATATCCAGGCATGCAGCCGTTATACGATAAAAAGCATCACCTGCGATACGCGCATAAGCGACATTGCTCATGCATTGTATTAACCAAGGAATACATTCAGGAGCACCTAAAATACCGCATGCGATAATCGCTTGGCGTAGCAACCCATCGTGTTTTCCCATATGGTTAATATAGAGGCAAGCGTGATCAAAGGGTAATGCCCGAATAGCCAATGATAATGCGCGGCTTTGGTTAGGGTGTTGTGTGTCCTGCATGATACCACAGAGTTGTTCGAGTGCCGGGCCACGATCGCCTAACAGCACCAGTGACCACGCTGCCCAAAAATGTTGTTCTCCCTTCAGGTGCGTAAGCGTACCCTGGAGATGATGGGCGTATTCCTGGAGGCCTAATTCGCCAACTGCACGTAAGGCACGCGCTTGCAAGCCAGGATTTTTTTGTACCAGGGCGGAGTGAATCACATTGCCAGGGTTAAGGCGGCGCAATGTGCAGGCGGCAATCCCAATTTCATGTTGTTGCGATGATCCTGATTGAAAAAAACGTTTCACCACCGGTATGACGTGCCTCTGTTCACACCATGCACAGGCGGATAATAAACCGCGCTGGTTCGTTGGTTCAGCCTCAATCATTGTTAACAGTGTTTGAAAGGGAGTTTCGTTATCAAATAGAGTAAACGCGACAGCGCTTGCGGCAAACATTTCTCCAGGTTCGGTGAATTGCTGCAAAGCAGCCCATGCGGTTTTCCAGCCTGCTTGTCCAGCTGCTTCTAATCCGTTGACGTGGGCACGTATTTTCTGATCGATGTTTTGAATGTCCTCAAGATAGGCATCCGGCGCACGGACAAAACGGTCGCGTTGCAACCAAAAAAATGCCGCGTCTTCGGCATGGCGATAAATAATGTCCTGAATAATGGGTTTTTCAAGTAAAGGAAAGGTCATAGCGTTATCAATCAAACCGAGCCAACCATTCGTTAGAGGCTTCTGCATTGCTTTGTTCGTTTTTGTTGGGCGACTTTATCAAATAATGCCCTTCTGGAAAAATCAGCCGAATCGGTTTTAATTTTCGGGCAAGCTGTTGGTAGTAACCAGGAATATGCTGTTGATTGACATCGCCTAACTGGGGTGTTAAACCCGCTTGAATCAGCACGCCGCCCTCATACTCGTATAAAATGAATTCTTCACCCAAATCTGACAGCACCGCCTGTCGGCCGCCAAGCTGTTCAAAGCATTCATCATCCAGTGCCGTTAACCAATTGACACCTTTGATTTTCAAGATGCCACCACTCCCTCCTTTCATTCTGGATGCAATCGTACCAGGGTCATCAACATCCAACCCGGGGAATCGTTTGGCGAGAGGGTAAACTAGATGGTTTGTACGCCCTTTTTCTATCGTATCCATACTCTGAATTGCACCAAGGCCAACGTAACCGTGAAAGGGCTTGAGTACCTGGCACCAACCGTGAACCAGTTTTTGAAAGGCTTGCTCACCTTCTTTACCTTCCAGCCAACTAAAAGGCAGCACAACGGAGAAGTAAGCGGGTCTGTCACGAATAGGGGATGGCCGAGTGCTGGTGGCAAAAATATCCATGCCATAGGCCGCTGCCGCGTGGTAGTCTTCGTTACCAAAGAACCTGGGGGCAAAACATTTTTCTTCTATATTATCGTACTGCCGGACATAATCGACCAGATTGATGCCCTGAGCCGGATAGGACTTGGGTTTGCCAGTATAAATACCATCGGGTTTAATGTAACACTTCAAATGTTCACTGAATAATTGTTGATAGTGATCGCCACACTTTGCCAAAGCCATGCGCACTTCCAGACTATGCGGGTCTCGCATATACAGCGAGCACACCAACCCCAAGCGAACGCCTATGGTTCCTGCTGGCGGATTATCAGCTACAATCTGAATACTGTCCAAATCCTCAAGGGTGAAATTGTTAGGAAATGTCATCGGATGATTAATCAAACCGAGCCAACCATTCTTGCGTTGACTCTTCAGTGAAACCTAAAAACGGTTTGTGTTGACTGCTAACACGTATTGGCTTGAGCACTTTATTGACATCTCGGTAATGTTCTGGAGCTAATTGAAAATTCACATCACCTATTTCCGGGTGTTGCCCCGCTTGAATGATGATTCCGCCATCGTAAGGGTGAATGAAGATGTCAACATTATGCTCAAACTCTTGTTTAAGAGATTCAATGCCGCCTAACTTATCTACAAAATTACCCTTAATGCAGGTTAACCAATTAACGCTTTTTATCCCGTCTTGCAAATAAAGGCTGTGAGATGTGGGGTCGTTAAATTCCAGCCCGGGAAAACGCCGGGCAAGAGCGAAGGCATGAGGAGACATCCTGGATTCTTGTTTTGTATCCAACGAGGACACGATCGAAAACCCTGCTGACCCATGCCAGGGTTTTAGGATATTAGCCCAACGTGTTACCAATGCAACAGGGTCTTCCTTATCAGGGTCGGAAAACCAGGTTGCGGGAAAACCAACACTAAAATAACTGAGTTCTCGATCAGGGTCAGGATAACCAACCGCCTCTATACGATATGGGCTACATTCATCAAACGTACGTCCCCCATGAAAACACAATTGCCATACCACGGTTTCTTCCGGGTTTTCCAACACCCAATATTCAGGAGAGTGCTCTTTTGTGATTTTCTGCCAGTTAAAGGTAACAGGATGGGTTTGCCATTTAAGCTGGTCACCACAGAGATCCACATATTCATTAAAGAGTTTGATAACTGCTTGCCTATTTTCTATTATGTTACCATCGCCAAAATAAAATGTAATATGAAAACCGATAGACAATAAGGTTTTCCCATTTTGGACAAAGGGTATTGTGTCGGTTAAATATTTATAGCTCAGGGAATTCATTAATCAAACCGAGCCAGCCATTCGTTAGAGGCTTCTGCATTGCTTTGTTCGTTTTTGTTGGGTGATGCTATCAAATAATGTCCTTCTGGAAAAATCAGCCGAATCGGTTTTAATTTTCGGGCAAGCTGCTGGTAGTAACGGGGAATATGCTGTTGATTGACATCCCCTGGCTGGGGCGTTAAACCCGCCTGAATCAGCACGCCACCCTCATACTCGTACAAAATAAATTCATCACCCAAATCTGACAGCACCGCTTGTCGGCCGCCAAGCTGTTCAAAGCATTTATTATCCAGTGCCGTTAACCAATTGACACCTTTGATTTTCAGATCACCGTTTCCCCTCTTCATTTTGGAGGCAATAGTGCCTGGCTTATCCACCTCCAACCCGGGGAATCGTTTGGCAAGAGGGTAAACCAGATGATTTGTACGTTTCTTTTCTGTCTCGTCCATGCTCTGGATTGCGCCAAGGCCAGCATAACCATGAAAGGGTTTAAGTTCTTGGCACCAACCATGCACCAGTTTTTGAAAGGCTTGCTCACCTTCTTTACCTTCCAGACAACTAAAGGGCAGTACAATGGAGAAATAAGCCGGTTTGTCACGAATGGGAGATGGTTCAGTACTGCTGGCAAAAATATCCATACCATAGGCTGCGGCAACATAATGATCCTGGTCGCCAAAGAACATAGGCGCAAAATCTTTTTCTTCGATATTATCGTGCTGCCGGACATAATCAACCAGATTGATACCCTGAGCCGGATAGGACTTGGGTTTACCCTTATAGATTCCATCAGGTTTGATGTAACACTTCAAATGTTCACCGAATAATTGTTGATAGTGATCGCCACACTTTGCCAGGCCCATGCGTACTTCGGGGCTATGAGGGTCACGCATATAGAGCGAACACATCAGTCCGAACCGAACACTCACGCGCTTTACAGGGCGACTATCATCCACAATCTGAATGCTGTCCAAATCCTCAAGGGTGAAATTATTGGGAAATGTCATATATACCTCAATCTGTTAATTACCATGCTTAATTGGCAAATGCTGCGGTCCAGGTTGCTGCTGTAGCGGAACCCAATGCGGCTTCTCCTAATGGTCCATCAAATGGAATAACAGCTGCCACTACAGTTGCAAGACCTAATATCGCCGCCCCACCGATAAGCCACCAATTGGTTTTCGGTTCCGGTGCTTGCTCAGGCACTGTAACAGGCACAGGCTCGGAAACCGGTTCTCGTTCACCATCATCTTCTTCACAAATGCAGGTTTGCCCTTCTTCAAGCACCGCCACCTTCTCCTCGCCAAAAATTTCCTCATATGCCTTAATCTGCTTTCTGGATTGCACAGTATCGCCATCATCGAACTTCATCTCCACCACAGTGCGAATATTATCGAATGTAGGTGGGTTGCCATCGGTAATGATCACATCCGGGCGGCGATGGCCTGGAAAGCGAGCATACCACCGGGTGGACCGCCAAGGTTCATTGTTACTCATATACGGTTCGCGTGTTAAGGGATTATAAGGCACCTCAGCCTTCATTGTTGAACGGCCACCGGCAGCATCATCCATGGCCCAAAGTCTTGCGGCTATACGATCCTGTTTGCGCCCAGGCCCTTTTTCTTCGCACATCATATCGCACAAGATTTGCAGTTCCACTGCACTTTCGGCATGCTCCATTAATATAGCCGGCTGCAAAATACCGGCTAAACACGCCGTATTTCCATGGTTCATCAATAACTTATCACTTAAACGACACGCATTCCTGCCTTCCATCATCACATCAAAGGAGTAGGACAGCCAGGTGGCCTCTTTGAGTTGCGTACCGGATTTCACGCCGCCCGCCGTACCCGGTTCATCACCCGTGCAGCGGCTTAGTTGTGAGCCTTTCACCGCCGCCGGGTTGCCTCCATCCACCTTGACGGTTTTTGTCCCGTTTTTAAGGTCGGCAGAGCGTGAAATAATCACCGGATAAGGAATGGGTACCGGCCCACCGGGTGACGGGGTCTTGCAAACATCCGGCAGGGTACTTTTGACAATACCACCGCTGCCTTTATGCACTAATGAGAGGTTAGCGCCATTGACTTTAATTGTGACTGCCATAGAAGGTTATTCCTCAGTGATCGATCACCGCTTGTTTGAGCAATAAGGCACTGCGTAATTCCTGTACGGAGCTAGCCCATAGTAGCGTCAGCGCGTTGGGTTTTGTGCGGACCGGATTGGCCGTCGCCAATATCATGCCCAGCACCCCGGTTGCTGCCCCCACATCGCCCCAACAATCGGCGGGTGCTGTGTAGTGATCTGGGTTTTCAAAATGTTGGCTCAGACGGGTTAAGGTAAAACCATATTCATCACTGCGATGTGGTTCGCCATTCAGATCACAAATGACCTGCTGGATTTTCTGATCCGGCAGGCAGTGATGGAGTGTCGTTTGGATCGCTTGCGTCAAGCCCTGACCGGTACACACGCCTTGGGTGTGATGGATGGGTTCACATGCATGGGAAAATGCCACGAGTGTACCTAAACTCGTTAACTGATATTTATCCACGGTCTTTTGCGTACATAACAATACACAACCCGCCGCTTCGCCAGGGACGAAGCCGTAAGCATTGGTGGCATTGTGTACCAGTGAGTTCATCTCCAACCAATTAAGCGTGGCACTATCAACATAGCTATCGACACCGGCCAATAGGCAAAATTCATGAGCGGTATGCAAAAGATGTTTTTGCACCTGTTCCAGCGCTTGATAAGCCGCTGCATGGCCCTGGTAATACAGATCTTGTGAGGTTAACACCAGCCCTGGGCAATCACTCACCAGTTGTTGCGCTACCTCACGCACCTGATCGAAGCGAAAGGTCGGGCGTTCGTTTGGTAAGCACAAAACGCAGGGCATGGACGCAGGCACTTCCTCTTTTTCTGCACAACAATCGCTGAGTGCGTAATTAAGTAAGGCGTTATAACGCTTGACGCCTTGGTAGTCAGGATCAATATAGGGAGCTAAGGCCAGGACATAAGGCTCGCCTCGCAAGTCAAGCAGGTAAGGATGATCGGTGAAATTGGCGATACGGGCTTGCACAGCAGCAAGGGTGGCTGCGGTATAACTACCTAATGAGGTTGCTGCGCCGGTGGCTATTATGTGTAGATTATCACCGGCGGTTGTTTCGTTCAGTGCTTGCAAGGCGCTTTACCCTGTCCAAACCGGATTAGCGGCATCATTTGGGGGCGGTAGAATACGTTTTTTCAGTAAAATGCGGGTGTTCTCCAATAGATTAACGCGGTGATGACACGGCAAGTGACTGTGCCAGACCATCAAGAATCGGTGTTCGTCAGGCTCAATAATCACCGTATGTAATTGAGCGCGGTGTGCCTGTTTGTGGCCATCAGAAAACCGGGTGAGCAGGTGAAAAGACGCTTTAGGTAAACGAAAGGACAGCGTCGTAATGGGGGTTAAGTGGGTTAACTCGACCGGTTCGCCACCGTTTAAAAATCCAGGCACTTGCTGGTCCAACGGGGCACATTGAAAAAAACGTGGGTCAAAATCCGCCGGTAATAACGGATGACGTTGCTGTTCCCATGCCTGATCATAAGTGCCCGCAAAACCAACACGGGGTTGCCAGTGACCTGGGATGGCGCAAAACGCAGCGGGGGAAGGTTGATCTTGCCAATGGCGAATAGGCGAGGATAAATATTCGATATTGGGCGCAGGCAACTCAATGACAGCGGATTTATCTTGTGCGTAACCACGCCCTATGGGGTTAGGAGCATAAAATTGGGGTGCGTTTTTTGAACCCGAGGGGCTGTAACCGCCAAACGCATACGTGTAGCTAAGAGGCAGAGAGCGTATCGGCTTTGGCTCACTTAATACCGGCTCCAGGAACCCTTTTTGCCAAACGCGATCACCGCTAATTAAAAGCGACTTATTGATTGGCCCCACACGCGCATTCACACGCCATTGTTTTGCCGCAAGTCCATCCGGCGCATAGGCGGTGCCATTGATGAGCACATCGGTGGCGACTTTACACTCAGGCAAGTCTGTGTCATATCGCAGTGCCGTATTTGTTTCATCGGTGTACTCAGCTGCCATTGTGATAGCTTGTTGTTGCTCAGCTAAGATAACTTGACCTGTTGCGGTAAAATCAAAACTGGCCTTAATGGCAACCACCCAGATTTCCGCGCCGTTCTTATCTCTTACCCAGGATCGCTCAGCGACAAAGGGGGTAAGGTTATCAAGTGCCCACACAACGTTTCCCCAAGATTGGTCATTAAACAGATAGCGACAGAAAAACTCAGTTAATCTGCACAGAGCCGCCCTTGATGGTTTGCATGCCAGAAGCACGACTGGAAATATAATTACCACGTAGCAATATTTTCCCGTCTTCGGTCAGGGTGATACTGGAATCACCGCATTGCAGGGTTATTTGATGTTTTGCCGTTAAGGTGAGTGAATTTTGTTCATCGACAAACACTTTTGCAGGTGAACGCGATTGCTGTCCCTTAATGCTGTCTCTCACCAGGCCAATAATCATCGGTTGCTCGATATTGCCGTTCACAAAGACCAAAGCAACTTTACTGCCTACATTATCGTGGCTTAATGGCAAGGTGTAGGATGCCGATATGGCGGTTGACTGGGGGTTGTTCGAAAAAGCGACAAGTGGTCTGCCACCACCATCAAAGCCTATCAGCACACCTATGGTCGCATGCTGACTTGTGGTCATACTATTGTTTATAACATTACTTGTGTTTTGTGCCATTGGCAACGTCTCCCGAAGTTTTTCTATTAGTTTTTTATTAGACTTTAATTAGTAATGTAAAAAACCACGGCTGGGCGCGTGGTCAGAGTTCGACGGCTTTGCCAGTTGAGTGTTCCCTTAATATAGCTCGCATTGTTGTCCTTACAACGGCCGAAGGAATATTCAATAGGGTTGGTTTTACAAGTTATCACATTGCATTTGTTACTGCCAGCATCACTTGGTTTGGGCTGCAGTGAATTTGCTTTCTCCAATCATTTGTTGATTTTCAGCCGAAAAACCAAGGCAATTACCAATAAATTGGCGAGATAGCGGATAAAGTTAAGGCAAATTAGAAAAAGATGTGTTCTCAGATTAATCAATGGGGAGTATCGCTCGGCAGTAGTACGAGTGTTGTAGACAGCATTAATTGTTAAGCCATACATTCGGTTAGTTGAAGTGACAATGAGGGAAGGGGGAAAGGTGTTATTTAAGGGAATGGACTTATCATTAAATGGGTTTTTAATTTTCACAAAACTTTTTTGCTTGTTTAGTGTACGAACAATTGCCGCTAGCATTTCTACGATCTGTATTATAAGGACTTTTCTTTACTTGCTGAGCGCTGTACGTAGGCAGCGAGCCATTTCCGAAAAAATTTAACGTCATGCATAAAATAGCAACAGTTGAATGTTGTATTGTTTTTAAATTATCCAAAATTTGAGCATTGCAACTTTGGTATTAACAATATTGAGTAAGACTCAACTGCTTAAGTTAATAATCTTTTATTGCGCAATCGTAGTGGACTCATTCTAAAGTGTCTCGATTGACGCTTTTAGTCATGCAAGCAATACCAAGTGAACGAATACATAAATTAAAATTGTCTAATGTCTGTAGTGGTTATACTGTGCTGGCATTACTTTAAAGTCGATAGAGAAATAAAAATCCTTCATCAGTGAGTAATGAATCATATGATAGTCATACAAGAAATCCGACCCCTATGGTACTCAGTATATAGTATATTTCGCGATTTCCTTACTGATTTTATGCAACAGTAAGGTTAAGTTAGCTGTGAATGCGAGTAAGACCGGGGCGGCCAGTGAGGGAAAGCTTCATGCGGGGATTTGTGCAGGTGATGCCGGGTAACCGGTATACCAACCGCAATGTATATTAATAATCTTTAGACTGATGAGTAAATGTCATGGAAATTAAAGAAGAATTAATCAATATAGAAAATATTAAGCTTGAGCGCCTTAGAATTTATTCTAAATTCGCCACAAGTTTCATAGGATTCCTGTTTGGCACGATCGGAGTTACTTTAATAAACGCTGATATTCAGAACCGAAAGATAGCTCAGTTAAATAAACAACACGAATCAAGGCTAGAGTTACAGCAGAAGAAGGCAGATGCTGAGCAGAGAAGATCTGAAATGAAATATTTGGGAGACTATTTGAAATACGCGCTGGAGAAAGATGCGAATAGACGATTACGTTTTGCAGAGTATTTTTCGGCACTAACCGTGTCCACAGATCTAAAAATAAAGTGGGATGCATATTATTCTGTCATTAAGTCACAAATAGATAGAAAGAACATTATCGAAACTAAATTATACAATGCAGAGAAATCAGATAGCATAGAAAATACCGAAGAGCTTGTTAATGAGCTGACAAGTCTAAAATTGAAACTGGCCAATTTAGAACAAGAGAAATCGATTGGACCTGGTCTTAAAGGAGTAGTTAAATGGTTCAATGAACAAAAAGGATTTGGATATATTTCACTTGAAGATGGCGGTTCAGATGTCTTTGTGCATTTTTCAGCAATTCAAAGTAAGGGTCGCAGGATTCTTAGAGAAGGTCAAAGTGTTAAATTTGACATAGAGACAGGCCCCAAAGGCCCTCAAGCAGTAAATGTAGTAATTAATTAAGGTAAACCCCGGGCTTTGCCTCTCGATTGTGATGATGAATCCTACAACGCCAAATTCAACTATAGTTAGTTGGGGTTTTGCTTGATACGCAGCCAAAATATGCCGGGTTAAATGGAGGAAAACGAGTATAGGGTAAAAGGGGAGACTAATTAATTAGCGTAAATATTTGGCCAAAATGTTGGCTGTTTCGCGGCTATGGTGAAAAATGAGATTGTCCCCCCTATCTAAGGTCCTATATTTCGTATGTGATTTTCTGAGTACGGACAGTTGATTAGCACGCTGGTTGTAGATTGGATAGTTATACCGAGTCATAAAAATGTTTAGCACCTGTTGTTTGTGTAATAATATCGAATATTAAAATAACTGATTACCGGTTTGTCGTCGTCAGTAATAGTTATACAGGAAAGGAAATAAGATTTAACCAGCATGAGTTGTGTGAGTAATAACCATTGACAGGTCTTCTGTGTGACTGTTAACCATAGTTGGGGGTGCGGTTAATTTGCAGACAACCGATTTAGTTGGACAGATGCCCTTAAAGCAAGCGCAGTATCCTCATTGAAAATATCAGAAAAGCCATGAACGACGAATCAACGAATAAAAGCGATTTGGTAAACACTGGGTCCATGAAAGAAAGCGATCTGACCGGGAAAAAAGGCACGTACCTTAACGCGGGGGTGCTCAATACCGGTAATATTAACCAGCAACAAAACCGTGCTGAAACGATTTATAACCAATATTTCCGCGATGTCGTTGTTGGCTCGACTCATAAAGCTGGGTGGGATCTCACCGATCTGCAAGACAAGCCCGACTTTGGTGGTTTGAGAGGCCTGTTACCCAGCGTCTACCACCCCATGTTTCTAGGCCGAGAAACAAAAAGCACCCAGGGAGAGGCTACATACAAACCACAGGAAATGCCGGACACCGGGTGGCGGGAATCTCACCTACACGTTGCTGGCTTCGAGCGCCTTAGGGAAGCGAAAGTATTCGAAGAGTGGGTACATGCTGCGGGTGGGGGAGTCTATCTAATCCTGGGTGAACCCGGTAGCGGGAAATCCACTTTGCTGTCTCAATGGTATAAACGGGGTCAAAACAACCATCGCGTGGTTAAACCGACTGTATGGCTGGACTTAGGAAAAACAACCGAGGATGCGGTGAACCAATTGACGGGACTCAATAATCAATACCCGTTGATATTGCTCGATAGTTGGGATGAAGCCACTGACGTGGTACAAACTAAAATTAAAGCGTTATTGCCGGATCTGTCTGGTGTAGTGATTGTTAGCTGTCGGAGCGCGGTTTATGCTGGCGAGTTTGATGAACTGTGTTCAAAGCAGGGTAAACCCTATCACGTAATGGGTTTACAACCCAGCGACCAGAAAGTGTTTTTAGAGGATCTTGCCGCCGTGTGGCGTGAGAGTCGCCATGACGACTTGGTTGATTTAAAGTTCGCATTGGCCGATACGAATTGGTGTGAAACGTTGTGGCAAGCAATTCAGGTGCACCCACAAATAAGGCGATTGGCGGGTAGTCCTCTGCTGTTAACGTTATTAGCATATATGCACCCACCGCCAGATGTCACCCGAACCCAGTTGCCTGACAACAGACTGGCATTTTACGAACGGGCATTCGATTGGCTCTGTAAAAATCGCATCGACAGAAATTTGTCAAAAAAAGCAGTCAATGAGCTAAGACAGTTTTTGACACTCGTGGTTAATGAAACTGCTTTTAACAGTAATCTGGATGAATTGCATTTACGCACGGTATTCGAAAATCGATTTAAGGTGGCAAACAGAAATTGCGAACACAATTTTGAGGAAATTGAAGTATATCTAAAAAAGACAGGGCTACTTAAAAAAAGCCATGCCAGTGGTTCTTATCAGTTTTTACATAAAAGTTTCCAAGAATGGCTATTGGCCACTGCACTTTATTCTGAGGTGAAATTGGTAACTGCGGTGGGTATGTACTGGCAGGATAGAAATTATCGCAATACTCTGGCGTTAATGTGGAACCTGGCGACGCCAATTGAACGTCATTCAGCAACGATCTATTTAATTGCTCAAGGCTGTCAACAAAATCCTCATGAACTGAGTGGACGCAACCGATATGATAGTGGATTAAGAGCCGCCATTCATTTGTGGAATGCCAGTGGTCTGGAAATGGCACGTAACACATTTTCGTTGTTAAAAAAGAACATTTATGTTGGCCAAATGAGAAAAATAGCGGTTGCTATTGATACTGAATCCTGCGGCCAACTATTGGCAGAGTTGGCGAAGGACGATCATAAAGCAGTGCGCAGGGGAGTCGCCGAGAATGTTAATACCCCGACTTGGCTATTGGCGAAATTGGCAAAGGATGATGACGAGGCCTTGCGCAGGGATGTCGCCTTGAACGTTAATGCATCGGCTGAAGTGTTGGCAGAGTTAGCGAACGATGCTAATGCGTTTGTGCGCAAGAGTGTCGTCGGTAATGTTAATGCTCCTGTCGAACTATTGTCTGAATTGGCGATGTATGATCAAGAGAGTGAGCACAGAGGTTCTGTCTATAATGTTAACACCCCCGCCGAAGTACTAGCAGAATTGGCAAAGGATGATCATGAGGTTGTGCGAAGGTTTGTTGCCTATAACGTTAAAACGCCTGCCGAAGTACTGGCAGAATTGTCGAAAGATGCACAAGAGGTTGTGCGTTGGGGGGTCGCCCTTAACGTAAACACGCCTGCCGCAGTATTAGCGGAATTAGCAAAGGACGATCATGAAGCCGTGCGCAGAGGTGTCGCATATAACAATACTCCTGCCGAAGTTTTAGCTGAACTGGCAAAGGATAATTATGAGACTGTACGCAAGGGGGTAGCCCTTAACATAAATACCCCTGCTGAAGTATTGGTAGAATTGGCAAAGGATGATCATAAGGTTGTGCGAAGGGGTGTCGCTCAGAATGTTAATACGCCAGCTGGGGTGCTGGCTAAATTGGTGGAGGATGATCATCAGTATGCACACAGTGGTGTCCACCTTAACTATGATACGTGCCTGGAATTAATGTTCGATGTTGATTTATGAGGAGCGTTTTTTCTGGAGCGTAACAACCGAAACGCTAATATTTGAGTATTGTTAATCATGTTAAAAGTAGACGGTTATATCCGCTATTATAACGATAAAGGGTTAGATTCAATTATTGGCTATCTCACAGTGTGCTCCCAGAGTGTTGAGGTAAACTAATCTGCGACCGGAGTTATTTAGTTACTTTGTTATTTCTTGAGCAGATTCGAATTGATTGTGGCATAGCCGAGTAGAAGCAGCCTTTAAATATGTACCTGGTAATCACTGCATTTTTGGTGGTTGTTGGCTACGCTTTATGCAACATCGAAAGCAGTAGTATGCCTGATAATCAAAATTGATCCTGGCAACGCGACAAACACAGGGCGGTGTGGCGCTAAACTTCAGCTGATTAAGCTGTTTCTGTCCACGATTGCGAAATTGCAAATAATGTAATACACATTTATAGTTTCCCATGGCCAGTATGCTCGGAGGGATTATAATTGGCGAACAATAAATAAACCTGTCGAATATCAACAATGACCCAATGTGGGGCTATATCGATAGACCGTGGAGGTGTCCCCTGTGACAGAATAGGATATCCGGTGATGCCATCGATCGTCACCATGGATACCAATAAGAAACCGCTACTGGATTGGGCATTTCACCACATTTCATAGCCAAAATAAGTCGTATCATCAATAAAAAGAAAAGATCAGTTAATGCTGCTCCAATTGAAAACAAGAACAACAAATCAGGTCTGCCAGAAGAGCCATGAGCGACGAATTTAAGACTGACGACGACTTAATCAGCGAAAAAGACACCAATATCAGCGCGGGTGTGGTCAATACCGGTTCAATCAATGAACAGCATAACCATGCTGAAGCGATTGTTAATCAGTATTACAGCGATGTTTTTGTCGGCACGATTCAGAACATCAGTCAACGTGCGCAATCGCACACACAGGGCATACCCTATAAGTTCCTGGCGTCCTATGATTTCTCTGACCGCGATATTTTTTATGGCAGAACACCCACCATAAAAGCCGTGTTGGACACATTGCCCCGTTTTCACTGTGTGTTAATAAACGGTCGGCCTGGTGCGGGCAAATCATCGCTTATAAAAGCGGGCATCATACCCCGCTTAGCTGATGAGGGACATGCTTATTGGTATTTTCGTGACTACCATGACCCCATACAACAATTAAACCAATCATTGCTGCGCATGGAACCGAATTGTGAGGTTAGCCCACGCAGTAATCCATTGCTTCAGCTATATGGTCGCAATAACCATACCCCCAACAACCGCGAGACAAACAACAACTCATCTTTGGCGACACCAATTGTCGTTTTTGATCAGTTCGAACGTTTTTTTATCAATGTCACTTCAGATAAACGCATTCATTTTATAGCGGCTGTGCAATCGGTACTGGCTCAGTGTAAAGCGGCCGAGATCAATCTCATCTTTGCATTACGCAATGACTTTTTTGGTAGGTTCATTGATGAATTTGAACAACGAATCCCCGACTTTTTTAGAGAAGCCAGTTATCACATTAACGTACGCCCGCTAAGCCCACAAGAAGCAAAAGAAACCATCTTGCATCCCATCGACCGTATCCCCGAGGTTTATTATGATGAATCCTTTGTGGAAACGGTATTGTTAAATGATTTAATGCAGGAAAGTCAGCATCAACAACAAATATTTCCGCCCCATTTACAAATTGTGTGTCACCAGTTGTATGCTCACGCCCAAACCGTACTCTCAGAACAAAACAGCCGAAAAGTGGCGATTGATGCAAACATGTATGCCATTTTAGGTAAATCCAAGCGTATTTTACGCCGCTATTTGGATGATGTGGTGGATGCTATCGCAAAGGGAGAGGGGAAAGAACAGGCGGTTACCACCCTTCGCTCTATACTGAAATGCATGGTCCAAAGCCATGGCACCCGTAAGTTCGTGTCACTGGATGACCTACAGTCTGCCTTGCCGGATGTGGCAAGCAACGATATTCGCCGCGCCATTATTCAGCTACAAAACCAGCGCGTCATCGAAACCCGCATTAATAACGACCAAGGCCAACACTCCTTGTCCCACGACTACATGGTGGAAACCGTGCAAACCTGGTTTGATGAACGTGAATTGCAGAGAAGGAAGTGCAAGGAAACCTTACAGAGGGGGGTAGCGGAATACATAAGTACCGGAGCGTTGCTTAACGGAAAACAGTTAGCGTTTGTTAAACAATGGTTACCCAAGGCCAATGACAATAGTGACATTCAGCAACTAGTGACTGAAAGCGAATTGGCTGAAGCATCTCGTTTAGGTCATGCTCAGGCGCAAGAAAAGCGTGTAAAAAATTGGAAGCATGCGCTAAATGGCGTGATTGCGATGGCGCTGATTGTCGCTGCCGGATTGACTGGTTGGGCATTAGTCAGTGAACAAAATACGAAAGAAGCGTTAAGCATAGCCGAGGCAGCATCAACTAAAACCAAAGCGCTTGCTATCGCTAGTCAAGCAGTCAACATGATCGAAATGGATCCAGCATTGGCGTTTGAAATGGCAAAAGTCAGTTTGAATATGAAATACACCGTAGACGGGGAAGTCGCGCTTTGGAAAGCTTATAGTCAACCGAAAGGAAGCCCCCTATTTGAAAGCAAAGATGATATAAACGTTTTTTCCTATTCTCCCGATGGTGCTTTAGTTGCCATAGTGGCTGATTCTGAAATAATTCTTTTGGATGTTGCGCAACGCAAGGTATTACCAGTGTTGAAAGGACATACAGATTCTGTCTGGTCAGTCGCCTTTTCCCCAGACGGACGCACCTTGGCCAGCGGAGGTAGTTTAGGGGATAACACTGTGCGATTGTGGGATGTTGCAGCGGGCAAGGAGTTGCAGGTGTTGAAGGGTCACGATCGTGGCGTTAGGTCACTTGCGTTTTCCTCCGATGGCCGCACTTTAGCCAGTGCTGATTCATATACCCGCAATGGGCACAACGACTTAACTTATGATTATTTATCAAGCACAGTGCGGTTGTGGGATGTCGCACAGGGTAAGCTGTTGCAGGTGCTGGAAGGACATTATTATAATATTGATTTAGTCACGTTTTCCCCGGATGGGAAGACTTTGGCCAGTGTTTCGTCGGATGCTGTGAGAATATGGGATGTTGCGCAAGGTACCGAGTTGCTAGCGTTGGGAGGGGCTGATTCAGTGGCATTTTCCCCCGATGGGCGAACCTTTGCTGTTAGTTCAGGGGGAGGTGTGAAACTAAGGGATGTTGCCCAGGGCAAGGTTTTACAGGTAGTGAAACGGTACGGTTCACCTGCTCCTTCTGTAGTGGCATTCTCCCCTGATGGGCGAACCTTTGCTACCAATGAATGGAATGTTGTGCGCGTGTGGGATGTTGTACGGGGTAAGTTATCGCAGATATTTAATGGGCATAAAGGTACTGTTTACTCATTGACGTTTTCCCCTGATGGGCGCACATTGGCCAGTGGTTCATCGGATAACACTGTGCGCCTGTGGGATGTCGCAGAGGGCAAGGTGCTAGAAGGGCATGAAGATGCAGTTAAGTCAGTAGCGTTTTCATCTAGTGGGCGCATCTTGGTGAGTAGCGCAAAGGACAACACCATTAGACTATGGGATGTTGCGCAGAGCAAGGCGATGCAGATTTTGAAAGGGCGTAAAAATTATCTTAGGGTGGGGGGCGCGTTTTCTGCAGATGGGCGCATCTGGGCCGGTGCCACTGTAGGGGACCATACCGTGCGTTTGTGGGATGTTGCGCAGGGCAAGGTGTTGCAGGTGTTGAAAGAGCATAAACCTTATCTTATGTCTGTAGCATTTTCCCCCAATGGGCGCATCTTGGCCAGTGATGCATGTGATGGCAACGTGCGTTTGTGGGATGTTGCACAGGGCACGGTATTACGGGAATTGCAGGTGTTTGTAGGGCAGAAGAACGGCCGTAAACGCTGTGTTGGGTCAGTCGTATTTTCCCCGGATGGCCGCACCTTGGCCAGTGCTACTGGATGGGACAATACCGTGCGTTTGTGGGATGTTGCACAGGGTAAGGTTATGCAGAAATTAATTGGGCATAAAGGTAACGTTGGTACAGTCGCGTTTTCTCCCGATGGACGTATCTTGGCCAGCGGTAATAGTTATTCAGATAACACAGTACGACTATGGGATGTTGCGGAGGGCAAGGTGTTGCAGATTCTGAAAGGGCATGAAGATTATGTTAATTCAGTAGCATATTCCCCTGATGGGCGCACTTTGGCCAGTGCTTCAGGGGATAACACCGTGAGACTGTGGGATGTCGCAGAGGGTAAGGTGTTGCAGGTGCTAGAAGGGCATGAAGGTGATGTTGGGTCAGTAGCGTTTTCCCCCGATGGGCGAACTGTGGCCAGTAGTTCAGCCGATAACACCGTGCGACTGTGGGACGTTGCAACGGGCAAGGTGTTGCAGGTGTTGAAGGGGCACGATCATGGTGTTGAGTCATTTGCGTTTTCTTCCGATGGACGTACCTTGGCTAGTCTTTCGGGCGATTTTACAGTACGTATGTGGCACGCGCATTACAGTGTATTAATGGACTCTGTGAAGGCTCCAGTTCTCTCTGCGGAACAAAAACGAAAACTGAATGCTTTACTTGAAGAATAAAACCAGTTTTGAGCTTCGCCCGTTCGCAACCTACAAGTACGCCTATATCAATAGTCTTTACTCTGCAGGACCGCAGTTTTCCATTTCCTCGGTGTTAACTACGGCAGTATTTATAGCTGCATTGCTGTTTTAATAAACGATTGTTTTTTCACAAACCGTTCGTCATCATTTCTCAGGAATAGTAATATAGTTGGTTTGATTTTCAATATCACCGGTGTTCACCTGCCCAGCACTTTCAATATAGATTTTTTCCTTTTGCGCTTGGAGCGGGGTTTTTAATAACCACTGTTTAAATTCCTCGACACTGCCTTCACGAAATAAAACATCCCCGCTATGATCATAGTCGCGCTTTTTTTTCTTGAGCAATAATCCGTAGGTGTTTTGCATGGCCAAATAATGCTTGGCGGGAATTTGGCCCGCAGTAATATGATCGTTGCCAACTTTCCAGATCTCCAATGTCACGCACCTTTTTTCTTCATTGATCGGCAGTGACAAAAGGCTGGCTAAGCGTGCTTCGGTGTTGCAGGCATTGTTTCTTGCCAGCAAAAAAGGCAGTTTTTCTTTTAAGTGCGTTACCGTAACATATCCCGTGGATTCCGCTGGTTCGTCGGTTTGGGTTTTAGGCGCCAAGGTGTTTTCGAAATCGTTCAGCACATCCAGCCAGGTTTTTTGATCGCTGTGTATCAAGCCATTCTCTTTATTGTTCTTTTTATTGTACTTTTTGTTGTTCTCATTGTTAAGCAATGCCGCAATGCCGGTGAAGAGACGTTTTCGGGTCGTATTGGACGGTGTGGTTTTTCCGGTCAAGATATTACTGAGTGTGTCTTTATGAAGATGACAAAGATCGGCCAGTGCTTCCTGACTAATGGCGTAGTCATCCTTGAGTTTTGCAACAAATGTAGCCAGGGCTTGCGGTATGTGTGGTGCTGTCCAATCCGTCATCGCTGAATTCTCTCTATAGGTTTAGCACGTTGTCTACTTTAGGTTAATGACTATAAGTTATCTACTTTAAGTGATCTACCCTCAGTTATCCACCTTAACCCCATCGTTGTATAAATTTTCAGACCGTTGTAGCCTGGATGTAGTTTACGAAATCCGGGATGAACGGAGCCCAGGCGTTTCCGGGTAAAGCGGCGCTGCTAGGGGAGCTTGTTCACCAGTGGGCAAAACATTGAGCTCTGTGTTATTTAATGTCGGCCCTGGATTCCGCAGACTCCATCCAGGCTACCGGTTTACCGTTGTGTTGAATGTTAGGCTACGACCCGTAGGCGGGCTATTATTGACGAATCTATGATGAATGAATGGCATTTTGAAACGGTATTTTCAGTACTAGCATTTTCAAAGAACAACCATTTTTAAAAGAACAAATTATACAACGGCAAGATTAAGTGTAGTCGATCATTACATACTGCTAAGATGTTTATGGTTAGGTTAGAATCACGACCACTAATTGATCGCTACGTCATCAAAAGTACAGGCGGCCAGTGTATTGATTAGCCGCCTGCATACTGTATACCTTTGTCGTATACCCTTGCCATATACCTTTGACACATACCTCTACAAGGTATGACTCAGTGCCTCATGGTGCCGAAATGTGCACCCGATTACCGGTATAATGATTATTGTTTTCATTGGACTCAGGCACTGACTGCAGCGTATCGGCGATGATGCCCCAATAATAATCACCGGTTGGCAAATTGACCGGAATAGTGGCTGATCCCGAAAGTCCATCAGTGCATTGATCAGCACTGCCGAGACTGAACTGCGATCCCACTGCTCTGTCATCGGCGCTGATGATAGCGTCATCCGACAAATAGACCGTGCCAAATTGAAAAGGCAGTGCGCCACCCTCCTTGTTGCAGAGTGTGCCGGACAAGCTTACTCGCTCACCGAGGTTGGCATCGTCTGGTCCATTAAATGCGGTAACCACCAAATCCACCCTGGGTGCGTTTAACACAATGCGGTTTCCCGCCAAGCTGTTATTTGTCTCAATATCCTCAGGGACCACATTCTCCGTATCCAGGATAATGCCCAAGTAATACGCATCGTTGTCCGCTAAGTGCGCAGGAATTTTTCCCGATAGGCTGGTATTGGGATGATTGCAATGTTCGTTGTATAAAATGCTATCACCTGAACCTATATTTTCATCGCTGGCATTGATCTCAGTGTCAGTGGATAAATACAGGCCATAAGTAAAATCCCCCGAGGCGCGTATTCCCTCGTTACAGAAGTTGGATGACACGCTGATGCTACCCCCGAGGGTTGCTTCACCGGGGCCTTGCAGCGACTTAACCACAAGATCCGCTTGCCCTTCGGTAACCGTGAGCATAATACTCGCTGAGGTATTATTGGTTTCATCCCCTTCAGCAACATCATCGCGGTAATCGGCAATGGCGCCGAGGTAATAAAGGCCATGTTCATGCAACGGTAGAAAACCCCAGTAATCGCCTGAAACACAGCCATCAGCATTCGCGTTGCTAATGCGCGTGCTATGGGTGCCAATGCGGATATCATCGGTGGTTATCTCCTTATCGGGAGACACATACAATGCCGCATAAGAAAGACCCGGATGCCGGTCGCCAAGACTGCAAATCGTATCCGTTGCGCGTATCACGCCACCCGGTACCACCCTTTGTGTGCCGACCAGGGATGTGGGGCTTAAATCAACATAGTCTGCATCCCCCAGGGCCTTGGCGACATTAAGCCGACCCCCGGTGACGGTACGACCTTCTAATGCCGGTACCGGGTCCACCGAATCCAGTAATCGGTTTTTGACCTGCCGGTGGTTCAGGTTTGGAAACGCCGAGAATACCAGGGCGGCAGCGCCAGCAACATGGGGGCTGGCCATGGAGGTACCGTTTAATACGCCATAACCGGAGGGGGCCGTGCAACAACGTGCGCCACGGGTTGTCATGGTGGACAGAATATTCACGCCAGGCGCACCCAGGTCGACACTTTTCGCACCATAATTGGAAAAATAAGCACGCTTGTCGTTGTGGTCCGTGGCCGCAACGGAAATGATGTTATCAAGATCATACGCGGCCGGGTACGAGGGAGCGGTATCCGAGTTGCGGCCACTGTTGCCGGCCGATGCCACAAATAACGAACCTGCCTCATCCGCCGCTGCAATGGCATCGCGTAGGGCCGTTGAAAACCCGCTACCACCCCAGGAGTTGTTGGACAATTTGGCACCCATTTGCGAGGCATACAACACCGCCTCAACGGCATCCGAGGTCCAGCCACCGCCACTGGCATCTAAAAATTTAAGCGCCATGACGCGGGCTTGCCACGCAACACCCACTACGCCCAAGTCATTGTTGCCTTCAGCCGCAACCGTGCCGGCGACATGGGTGCCATGGCCGTGATCATCACGGGGGTCACCGGTGTTGTTAACAAAATTATAGCCGTACACATCATCGATGAAGCCATTGTTGTCGTCATCAACACCGTTATCCGGCACTTCACCCGGGTTGGTCCATAGATTGGCGGCCAAATCCGGGTGCGTATAATCAACCCCCGTATCAATAACCGCAACCACCACATCACGGCTACCGGTGTGCATATCCCAGGCTTGTGGCGCATTAATGTCGGCACCGGGTTTACCCCCTGACTGGCCATGGTTTTGCAGGCTCCACATGTCGTGGTAAAGCGTGTCATTGGGGCTGCGGTTAACCGTAACCCGGTAGTTATATTCCACATGATCAATTTGTGGATCGGCCACTAAGCGCTGGCGTGCTTGCGCCAAGTCACTACCGGCAGGCAATCCAACAACACACCAACGCTTCATGCGCTCAAGCGCTGCACCTTGGGACAAGGCGCCAAGGGAAGTGGCTGTCTGCAATGCCCGAATATTGGTTGCGCCGGTAATACGTTGGGATGTTGCCGCCATGGTGTTGTGATCAATATTGGGCGCAAATCGTACCAGAAGCGTGTCTGGCTGGTGTGCCAGAGAAGGGCTTGGCATCATGTCCGGCACAAAACCATAACCAGTAACAGGCGCTAAATCACCACCCGATAATACACCGGGGTTAATAGCCGTACTGTTTTGAAAAGAAGCGCTAGCCGCGACGTGGGGGTAATCATTCTCTGCCCCGGCGGTTGATAAATAGGTGGCACAAACCAGGGTGCTTGCTATTTTTACCGCCGTTGAAAGTAGCGTATGTTTCATCATCGTAACCTCTATGTGTAATGTATAAATAACCAGCTACTGAGTTGAGCTGGATGAAGTTTGTGGCCACGGTGAAAGTATATGAATCAGCCGCACTGAACCGCGACGGAAGCCCAGCGGAAAGAAGACGAAACGTCACTGAAACACGTCGGATAATGGATGCGTGGTACACGCACTTTTAGTGCGCGTTGTTCGAATGGTAGCCAGCCTGTCTCAATGGCTTGTGCAAAGTAAGCAAATAGGCTTTACTTAACAAAACAAGGCGTTATCAAATAACAGGGACAACAAGGGAGTGGTCATTCATGCCGGATTGGAATCAGACACAGGTACAAGAAGCGTTTGTACTATTTATAAACAAGGTCAAACACGACTATTCAATTAGCCAGGAAGGGATGGCAAACCAGTGCAACATTCACAAAGACACACTTGGAAATATATTAACCGGCAAAACCACCCCCGCCGCCAATACGCGAAAACGACTATTTACCGGAATCGCCGCAATCATAAACAAAGAGAAAGCCATACCGGCGGACAAAAAAATAAGCTGGTTGACTGTGCAGGACATGTTTGAGCAATCATTGAACTCAAACAGTGCCGGGGTGGTAAATGACAGTGAGTCCTTTGTTACAGTGACAGATTTTAAGAAAAAGCTGCCTTTCCTTCTGGCGAGAAATAAACAATACAATGACGAAACCAAATTAGCCATTGTATTGGGGCTTGCGCTGAACAACGCGGGTAAGGCCAGTGTTATCGAAGATTGGATGTCAGGGGGCGATCACCAAACGGCAGCACAAATACCGGTTATCCATTACCTGGAAATACAAAAAACCTATGGTTTATTAACCAGCAATGCAAAGGGAGAAACAATAAATACAGGGGATTTGTTGTTTCGCGAGGGAAGTGACGAGGAATTCAAAGACTGGTGTTTATCTTATCCAACCGTGGCGAATGAAAAAACAGCGTATATCAGTACTATAAATGAATCAAAAATAAGCAATCACGGTCTTGTGGTTCAGAAGAATAATGACGACTATATAGGTGAAATGTTGTACACAACATCCTTGGATCGTCACAATAGGTACCCACACGTAATACCTGCTGATCAAGGCATGTTACCGCCGTGTCCTTCATTGATTATCGGGCGTGAAGATGATTTCAGTGAGCTCAAACGCCGTTTTGGCCTCACTGGTGAGGCGGCGCATCCCTACACCGTGGTACGTGGATTGCCCGGCGTTGGTAAGACCACAATTGCGTTTGCGCTCGCTCATGATGAACATATCAAAACCGCTTTTCCAGACGGCGTATTGTGGACGCACCTGGATATCGTCAGTCGCGAAGCGCGGAATCGAGAGCAAGAACAAACCCAACTCATTAGCAAACTGGCTGACTGGGCACGTGTATTGGGCAGCAATGAGGTTCGACTCTCTCGCAAACCGGAAGAGGCAGCCGGATTGTTACGCTCTCTGTTACACAAAAAACGCATGTTGTTGATTGTGGATGATGTATGGGATTCAGCACATGGTGAAATCTTTAAGGTCGGTGGGCCAGAGTGTGTCACGCTGTTTACTGCACGCGAAACCAGGATCGCGGATGAATTAGTGGATTCACCTGCTGATGACGTTTATTTGCTAGGTAAACTTTCTGATGATAAAGCGCATGATTTACTGCAAATATTGGCGCCATCGGTGGTGAATGACTACCCAGAACAATGCCTGGAACTGATTCATGAATTAGAGGGTTTGCCACTGTCGCTTCAAGTGGCCGGACGACTGCTGAATCGGGAAGCCGCCAAAGGTTTTTCACCAACGGACTTAATAAACGCGTTGAAACAGGGAGTGGCATTATTGCAAGCCAAAGCGCCCGCTAATCGGCCGGGAACCGAAGAAGACAGAACGTTGTTAACAGTGACGGTTTTGTTGCAGAAAAGCACCAGCAGACTTTCTAAAGAAGTACGCATACGCTTTGCCTCATTAGGACCGCTTGCCCCCAAACCGGCAACATTCGATATAAGAGCGATGCAAGCCGTTTGGGTTGACGACCACCCTAAACCGACGGTCGATGAGTTGCTGGATCGTGGTTTATTAGAGCCAGTAACAATGGAGGGCATAAACCGTTACCAAATGCATGCCTTATTAGTCATGCACGCCAAAGACCTGCTCCAAGCGCTATAGGTGCCGCCATGATTCAATCTCTTGAATACCAATGTGCTTACCGGCTGGCAGCGCACTATTTAAACGTGCTGCGCGAACAAAATACGCTTTACAAAAGGGGGGGTGTGGCTAAGGCAATAAAGGAATTTAACCGAGACCATCGTCAAATAGCGAATTTCCAACGCTGGTCAGCACAACTGGCCGAGGAGGATGAAGGTGCAGCGAGTTTATGTTGTGATTATCCTGCCGCTGGTGTTCATATACTTTTCTTACAACTGCCCACTGAATCAGTTGTTTGGTTAGAACATGCCTTACCTATTAAAATTAGTACAATCGGTGAAGATCATCCAGAGGTGGCAACGTATTGGGGCAATCTGGGAGCGGCGTGGGACAGTTGTGGCGATTACGATAAGGCGATAGAATATAGTGAAATGGCATTGGCCAGTGATTTGATGAACTTCGGTGAACATCACGAAACGGTGGCGGCACATTGGAACAATTTGGGATCGGCGTGGGAGAATAAAAGCAATTACGATAAAGCGAGTGCGTATTACGAGCAGGCCTTGGTCAGTATTTTGAAGAGCTTGGGCGAAAATCATCCGAAGGTAGCAGCAATTTGGGACAATTTGGGAAGGGCGTGGGTTAGTAAAGGCGATTACGATAAGGCGTTAGAATATTGTGAAAAGGCCTTAGCCATTGGTTTGAAAACCTTAGGTGGAGATCATCCGAATCTAGCTACAAATTTGATAAACCTGGGATTGGTGTGGCACTCAAAAGGTAACTACGATACAGCCATTTACTATTATGAAAAAGCCTTGTCCATTGACCTGAATATCTATGGTGACACGCATTCCAATTTGGCAGTACGTTGGAACAATTTGGGATGTGCGTGGAAGGATAAAGGAAATTACGATAAAGCGATTGCGTATTACGAGCAGGCCTTGGTCAGTATTTTGAAGAGCTTGGACAAAGATCATCCGAATGTAGCAGGAGTTTGGAATAACTTGGGATCGGCGTGGTCTAGCAAAGGTGAGTACGACAAGGCGATTGCTTATTTTGAAAAGGCCTTGGCCAGTGGTATCAAGACCTTTGGTGAAGCGCATCCCAATGTGGCGACGACTTGGAACAACCTGGGATCGACGTGGTCTAGCAAAGGTGAGTACGACAAGGCGATAGAATATTATGAAAAGTCCTTAGCCATTGAATTGAAAACCTTGGGCGAAGATCATCCGAAGGTAGCTACACGTTTGAACAACCTGGGATTTGCGTGGTCTAGCAAAGGTGAGTACGACAAGGCGATAGAATATTATGAAAAGTCCTTAGCCATTGAATTGAAAACCTTGGGCGAAGATCATCCGAAGGTAGCTACATGTTTGAACAACCTGGGGACAGTATGGCAGTATAAGGGCGATGATGATCAGGCGATAGCGTATTTTGAGAAGGCCTTGGCCAGTGATCTCAAGACCTTTGGTGAAGATCACCCGTCTGTGGCGACGACTTGGAATAACCTGGGAGCGGCGTGGGACAGTTGTGGCGATTACGATCAGGCGATTTTGTATTATGAGAGGGCCTTGGCCAGTAGTTTAAAGACCTTTGGTGAGGATCATCCCAGTATGGCAACGACTTGGAACAACCTGGGATTGGTGTGGAAAAGTAAAGGCGATTACAACCAAGCGATTGAATACTATGAAAAGGCTTTACCAATATTTGAATTAAAATTTGGAACCACGCACCCTTATACGCTAGGAACAATTGATAATATTAATAGTATCAAGCGCTTGTTGGCTGAAAGACAATATTGATGTTTTGGTTGCTGGCTGATACGGGATGGAATAAGTGTGCAGGGTCAGTATTGAGTTCCAAATTTGAGTAGAGCTAGTGTATTGCGTACTATTTTGGCTATTTAACATAATCATTTTTATCCGTAATTAATTCTACTTTGTCACATTTAAAGCTATGAAAACACCGGAGATTGTTTATAATGCAAACAAATAGCGAAGTGCAAAAAGGATTATTATTAAAGAAACCGACGAAAAATTATTACCAACCAACAAAAGGCTAAACACATGGCATTTGTGCTAGATGACCTATTCTATAAATGGGTAGCCGGTAGAGCCTTTGAAGGATTCTTCGGTTATATTAAAGGCGAGCAACTTGACACAGACTTAAAAAACACAATCGGCGAATGGTTCCGAGAATTACCGGAACAATTGCGCGTTGCCGGACATGCCTTGAATCCGACAAAACTTAATGAGGACACCGGTCCAGCGATAGCTGCCCTTAACCAGCGCATAGAAAAAAAACAACCACCCACTAGAGCGCAGTGGCTAGCCGCACTCATGGAACTGTGGAGCAGGGCACAACAGCACACCCAAGCGGCTTTTTTCCAACAAGATAAAAACAAAGCCGAAAAACAATTAACCGATCTGGCGGCACGCCTGCACCTTGTTTGCCACCACGACAAGATAATTTTTCGCACTGGCGTGGTGGATAAATTAGAAAAAATTACAGAGGTTATCACGCCGTCACTCAATTTAACCCTGCATCAACATAACAGTCCAAATAAAGAAACCCTTTCAAAATTGCACTACATGTATCGGCAATCGAAACTCATCGGACGCCAAATCGAACTGCAACAACTCCGTGAATTTTACGAAGACAAAACCAAGCACTTTAGCTGGTGGGTATGGACGGGCTTTGGTGGTGTAGGAAAAAGCCGGCTTCTCCTTGACAGCGCCCTTAGCCTATCCAGCGATTGGGAGCGTGGCTTTTTGAAGAGCCATCAACTACAAACCCTCGACTTCAATCAATGGCGTCCTACCAAAAAGACATTAATCCTAATCGATTACGCGGCGACCTATACTGACAAGACGTGCCAACTACTCGATGCATTGATCGATAACCATCATCGCAACCTATATGAACACCCTGTTCGCGTATTGCTCATCGAGCGACAAACAGAAAACCAAAAATGGTGGCAAACCCTCTTGCCCGGCGCAATGACAAGCGTAGACCAAAGCAGAAGACAGTATTTATATAACGAACCCTATGTACTCAAGCCACTCAAAAAAAACCAGCAACGCGAACTCTTGCCGGAATTTCTGCGCGTACTGGACTCTCAAAAGGAAGTCAAACTGCCAGCGGAAAACGACAGCGACTTTTGGGAAAAAATTGGCCAACTAACAGATGAAGGCCGCCCGTTGTTCATCGCTATTGTTGCCGCCGCCATCACTGAGCACGGCATAGCGAGTATCCGGCAATGGCATACCGAACAATTATTGCAAGAATTACTAGAACGGGAAAAAGCAGCCTGGCGTCGCATCACCGGATTTAAGGAGCGGGAAAAAGATTGCGACACCTTAATCGCACTGGGCACACTCTGCCAGGGACTTGACATTGACCATAATGCTGACGCCATCAATCAAATCATTAACGCCTATCAGCTGATAGGCAGTGACCTGGAAACCCTGGCAGAACCTCTGCAACGGGTGGTCAGTGAATACAAATACTTTGCCCTAGAACCTGACATATTCGGGGAGTGTTTTCTATTACAAACGCTGAAAAAGCAAAAGCCAAAATTGGGCAAAGATCCTAACCGACACATAACTAGACTGCTGCAAGCGGCTTGGTCAATCAACCCCTTCGCCAATGCCGAAGTCATCTACCGGACCATTAAGGATTTCCCTCACAACAACGAACCGCTGTGGTGGATCGAATGCTTGCAAACAACAAATAGTGACTCCATGGCTAATAGCTGGCTAATATCCCACTATCTAGCAAACATAGCCACCGTGTATTGGGACAACCATGAACACGAAAAGCACCACAACGCACTGAATAGACTCCAGCAAATCGGAGATCAACATCCATATCACGCCAAGATTCAGTTAGCGCGTGCCGTGGGGCTTATGAATACCACATGCAATTATGGCGACGCCAACGACCTAAAGACCAGTGTGAACTATTTACAGCAATTGCAAGCACTGGCCGAGCGCTTTCCCACGCACGCCGAGATTCAATTACACCTTGCCATGGGGCTTTACAATGCCACGGCATTCTATGGCGACGCCAACGACCTAAAGACCGGTGGGGATTACCTACAACAATTGCAAGCACTGGCCGAGCGCTTTCCCACGCACACCGAGATTCAATTACACCTTACCATGGGGCTTTGCAATGCCACGGCATTCTATGGCGACGCCAACGACCTAAAGACCAGTGGGGATTACCTACAGCAATTGCAAGCACTGGCCGAGCGCTTTCCCACGCACGCGGAGATTCAATTACACCTTTCCAAGGGGCTTTGCAATGCCGCGATCCTCTATTGTCACGCCAACGACCTAAAGACCAGTGTGAACTATTTACAGCAATTGCAAGCACTGGCCGAGCGCTTTCCCACGTACGCCGAGATTCAATTACACCTTTCCAAGGGGCTTTACAGTGCCGCGGCATTCTATCGCAACGCCAGCGACCTAAAGACCGGTAGGGATTACCTACAGCAATTGCAAGCACTGGCCGAGCGCTTTCCCACGCATACCGAGATTCAATTACACCTTGCCATGGGGCTTTGCAGTGCCGCGGCATTCTATTGCAACGCCAACGACCTAAAGACCGGTAGGGATTACCTACAGCAATTGCAAGCACTGGCCGAGCGCTTTCCCACGCACACCGAGATTCAATTACACCTTGCCATGGGGCTTTGCAATGTCGTGGTCCTCTATTATCATGCCAACGACCTAAAGACCAGTGTGAACTATTTACAGCAATTGCAAACACTGGTCGGGCGCTTTCCCAAGCATGCCGAGATTCAGTTAGCGCTTGCCAAGGGGCTTTGCAGTGTCGCGATCCTCTATTATCACGCCAACGACCTAAAGTCCGGTGGGGATTATCTACAGCAATTGCAAGCACTGGCCGAGCGCTTTCCCACGCACACCGAGATTCAATTACACCTTGCCATGGGGCTTTGCAATGCCGCGATCCTCTATTGTCACGCCAACGACCTAAAGACCAGTGTGAACTATTTACAGCAATTGCAAGCACTGGCCGAGCGCTTTCCCAGGCATGCCGAGATTCAGTTAGCGCTTGCCAAGGGGCTTTACAGTGCCGCGATCCTCTATTATCACGCCAACGACCTAAAGACCGGTGGGGACTACCTACAGCAATTGTCTCGACATGCAAAAACGTATGCTGATAATGAAGCCATACTATTACTTGTTGACCAACTTACCGATATGTTGAAATCCATAGAAAGCGGTGCTGTCGAAGAGCAAGAAACATAAACCGGAAGGTGTAAATCCGCACCTCCTGGCCTGTGAAGACTAACTATACTATTAGACTGACTACACTAAATAAAAAAACGCGAAAACGAAATAAACGTAAGCGTCTATTTTCGACCAAAGCGGAAGCTGAGTATTAAGCACCGTTAACTGGCGGAGTACGCAAAGCGGACACTCACTAATAAGAAAAAAGCCATTTCCAAGCACAATATCAAATAATGTCTAAAACAAGAGATAATCACTATGTTCCTCAATGGTATCAAAGAGGATTCCTTTTAAATAATTCAAATAAGCTACATTACTTAGATTTAACCCCTGATACGAAACAACTTCATAATGGTCATATCATCACTATGAATGGCAAAAGCATAAGACCAACCTCTCGGTGCTTTTATCAAACAGATCTATATACCACATTTTTGGGCAAACATATCAACGATGAAATAGAGCGAATTCTATTTGGGAAGATTGATGATTCTGGTGCAAAAGCTCTTCGTGCATTTATTTCTGAGGATATAGCAGGATGGTATCATCACTTTACTGATTTTTTCTTATATATGAATTCTCAAAAGATACGAACTCCAAAAGGTCTAGATTGGATAAAGAAGCATTATCCCAATCTTACCCAGATTGATTTAATGATGGAAATGCAAAACATAAGAACGATGCACTGTACCCTTTGGACAGAAGGCGTTAGGGAAATCGTTACTGCAACTAATTCAAACGTTAAATTCATTATCACTGACCATCCAATAACTGCATATAACTATGCCTATTCACCGGAATATGAACAGTGCGCATATCCAAATGAACCATCGATCGCACTTAAAGCAACTCAAACTATTTTTCCATTAGATAAAGATCATTGTTTGATACTGACAAATCTTGAGTATGCCCAAGATCCCGTTAATCAGAATCCTACTGAAAAACGCACAAATGCACGATTCGTAAGAAATAGCATGGTAAAGACAGACGAATTTATGAGAACTCGACGTTTAAATGATAGTGAAGTAGCGACTATCAATTTAATACTGAAAAGACGAGCTCGAAGATATATTGCAGCACCAAACAAAGACTGGCTGTTTCCAGAAAATCATATATCCTATGAATGGCCTGATCTGAAATCGGTTCTTCTGCCACCTGCAAATGAATTACACCGCTTTGGTGGTGAAATATACGCAGGCTACGAAGATGGAACTACCTACTATCAAGACGCGTTTGGACGTGCTTCGCCAGAAAACAAATACCTCAGAAAAAATATTTCCGAGAAAGATATTGGAAGAAATGATCCTTGCGGATGTGGGAGTGGCAATAAATACAAAAAATGCTGTATGAACAAATCTGCTAGTAAAAGAACAACCTGGGAAGTATATAGTATACGGGAACGTAATCTCATTTTATATAATGGTGTGGAAAAAATACTTGGGTTTAATAAAGGAAAAACCTGGGATGATGTCAAGCGTGAACTAAGTAATAAACAAATTATAAAAATTTACGAACTTTACGGATCTCTCTGGCCATTAGAAACAGATATATTCAGTTTGTTACCAAGGCCAGATGGCACACTTAGGACTATTTATACAGGGATGTTAGACCCGAGAATAATAACTATTACAGCGTTGGGGTCTACGCCCTATTTTGATGAAACATTAATTCAACATCCATTTGTTAATCCTCGTTCTGTAAATCCAGGATTTAGCCCTGTTGATTCGCCTCACCAACATAAACACCAAACATTAAAGAATTTGTTGCTATTTTTATATTTACAACCATTTGTGGAAGCAGGTGTAGTTAATTTTATTCCAGATCCATGCAGTTTTGACAATCATCTTCATCGCGAAATGATGCGCATGGCGGAACGACGCCGGCCTAGTTATAAGATTGGTGGAAAAGAAGCAGAGCAATTTAAAATGTTACATGAGCAAGATTTTGCTCGCACTATTAGGGCATTACCCAAAGAGCAGAAAATTCACCAAATTCGTCGCGCCATACCAGGCATTACTCAGGATCAAATAGATGAAGTACTTGAGTATATGAGAGAGCAGAATGAACAAGATCCTCTTGCTTTATTACAAGAGGACATTTATGGTGAGGGCAGGCAACTCATGATGAGCAGTATGACACCAAATTTTGAGATGGTTCTTTTTATTGCTCAAGCAACAGGCTCAGCAATTCTTACCGATAGCGAAACTCGATGGAAAGAGCTAAAAACTGCACAGTTTAAAGAAAATGGGAATGTTTCTTATCCTTGGGCGGAAATAAGTAAGGTAATTAATACTCAGAAATATTTTTATAACGCAATCCCAGAGACTAGTTACCAATATAGAATGAACGGAGATTTTGGAAATATTCGGAAATCGCTTCGAGCAATATTTTCAATCGCCAAAAATAGCCAGCTTGTTCTTGATGATGGTGTAGAAGAGAGATGAAAGGCAGAATTATTAAAAGGGTGCGACCTCGCTAAAAAGGGTTTTGATCTGAATGCACAATTCAGTTATATCGGCAAAATGAATTTTCTTATACCTAGAGGAGGGTTTGTTAATAATAATGTACAGCGGCTACTTTTAAAATCAAGTAGCGAACACCATCTTGGATTCGCGCCGATGGTAATATTTGTTAATCCCGAGGAGCGTGATTCTCCGCAGCACTAGTGTCCGCTTATAGCAGAATTCAGCGTATCAATGTCAATGAGTCAGCTGCCGCTTTTGGCCGATTCGGGCTAGTGGCGCGCACATGGGCACCAAACTTTACTTTTGAGTACCACGTGTAACTTACCCTATTTAACATGATGTTGTTTATACGAAACTAAGCTGTTGATTATTAAGGATTATGGGTTGCGCTAAATCATGTGTCATTGAGATTACCACCCTAACAGCTCAACACCGCACGGGCCGGTTGGCTGTGCGTTATAGATTAAAAGAAGAAAATGACTGAAGCATTACTAATCGAATATCCTGAACAGCAAGTGTTTCGTTCGGCTGAAAAGGAAACGAAACGTGCACGTAATTCATTTCTAGTGATGATCGCAGTGGCGATAATTGGGGCGATCTTTGCTTTGCTTAAACCGTCCTTATCGCCGGCGATACAAATTGTGTTTGTCATTTCATTTGTTTCGGTCGGCGCTATTTTCATGTTGTGGATATACGTTGCCTATAAAAATGTGGAGCCGCTGGGGGCGCGTAACTTATACATGAAGCCACGTTGGGCGTTTTTGGGGTTTATTGTCCCAATTGCAAATCTTTTTGTTCCAAAGCAATTTGTCGATGATCTGTGGCGAGCGAGCTGGCCACTTGATCAATCCGGATTAGGTGATCCTAAATGGTCAAATACAGAAGCGCCGTCAATGATCACTTACTGGTGGTGTACCTATCTTCTTTATTTGTTCGTTCTTCCGAACGTGCTATGGCATGTCGCAGAGGGCACATGGTTGCGTACGCCACAGGCAGGTGTGGTAATTGCGGCAGTTACGCTTGTGGCAGGATCTACGTTATCGATAAAAATTATTGCATCAGTTTCGGAGCGCCAGGCAAGACGATTGCAGGAGATTGAACCCCCGAACGTTTATACGCGCATGGCGGTATGCCCCTCATGCAAGTTGCCACTTCGCACAAGATACGCAAAGCAATGCCAAAATTGCTATCTGGATTGGCACAATTAGTCTATGTGTCTAGCAGTGACGCACATGGATAGAGCGCAATACATAACAAAACACCTTAATATTGATATCGTAATCGACTGATTTATTATCTTATTTTTATTTGTGTGTCAAAGATGGGCTAAGGACAGGTTTATAAAAACAGGGGGATTACTTGATGTTGACAGCACGAAATGCATGATTACTGGCCAGTAAGAACGTAAAAACAATGACCCGGATTGAACGAATATGACCACTCACACGCCGGCTGATGCTCACTAAATGGCAAATTCCCTTAGACAGTTACACCCCAACACAATACAATCACCAGACGAATGAGGTTCTACGCACTATAATTAAAGGGGTAGCTGGAACAGGAAGGATCGGCCAGTATTAAAATCAAACAACCCGTGGCTCGTCGTATCGTCACCTATCGTTATAATGATAATGAACCAGATGAACAGTACAACACGCCAGCCTCAATACGACATTTTCCTTACCCATGCCGGTGATGATGCTCAAATTGCCGAAAAACTTTATGAATTATTGGATCCACATCTCAAGGTTTTTCTTGATAGCAAAACCTTAATACCGGGTGATGATTGGGAAATAGTGCTACCGCAAGCACAACGTGATTCTCTCGTCACGGTGGTATTGATATCGCCATCCACAAACAATGCCTTCTACCAGCGAGAGGAAATTGCCGCTGCCATCGCCTTGGCCCGTGATGCCCCTTCAACACACCGTGTCATTCCGGTGTACCTTGATGACGTCCTCAGTAGTAAAGAGCCCAGTGATAATGTGCCTTATGGCCTTCGTACAAAACACAGCATAAAGATGCAGGGAACTACTACGCTTGATGCCGTTGTACAACAGTTACGCGATACCTTAACACAACTGCAACCTGATGAACAAAAAACCTGGTTAGACGTGCAAAGAGGCTTTGAAAAACCCTTAGCGTTAAAAAGCAAAAACACTGTGCGGGGAGAATCCGCCAACTATGTCACCATAACAAAATTTAAAGAAAAATTGCCTTTTTTATTGTCGAGGCACAAACAATTTAATACCGAATCGACGTTAGCTATTCTGTTGAATTTAGCCGTGAATAATGATGGGACCTACCACCTCCTTGAGTCGTGGAAATCCGGTGATGGTGATCACCTAGCGGATCAAATACCAGTTAACCATTATGTCACAATGCAAGAGATCTACGGTTTACTTGCTAAAAGTACCCAAGGTGTAAATGATAACACGGGTGATTTGCTGTTTCGCCATGGAAGTGGTGAGGAGTTTAAAGAATGGTCTCTGTCACATCCTATCGAATCGGGTCAAAATTCCCCTCTTGTGGGAGAAATAAAGGAGGTGAAAGGTAAGGTCACAATTGGCCATAACATCTATATTGAAAAGGAAGAATACAATTACTAATTTAGCGCCAGGTTATCTATAAAAAAGAGCATGCAGATATTGAATAGCGATACGACAAAAAAAAATAGCCATATTAATGGTATTGAAAATATTAATGGGCCGGTGCATGTTGCTGAGACCATAACCGTTAAAAAACAGATCAATAACTATACACGAAAAATTAAATCACCGTGGGTGTTACCTTTTGTCGCAATATTCTTTCTGCTGGCACTCATGATTATTGTTTATTTTAACAAAAGTCAAGAATACGAAATTACTACTTATGGTGACTGCTCAAACCCGATTGTTAATAGCAATAGTGCCACCATAGACTGCCGTGTCGAGGAGAATAAATAATGAGCTTACCCGTCAAGGCATTTGTTCTTTTACTTTTCTTAACCTCTACCAGTTTTGCCGGCATTCCGGTCACAACAACAGGGGATTGCAGCGCTGTAGTTGTTGACTCAGAAAATGTATCACCTTCGTGCTCTAAGAAGCCCTCTGAGACAAAAAAAGTAGCCACAGCCAAGCAGGGAATTGTGACTCATGGATTCTGCAGTCCTGTTTTTATCAATTCTAAGAATATTCGATTTACGTGTGAGGGTGTCGATCCCAAACACTTGGATAAATTAAATGAACAATTGACGGAAAAGAATTGGGACCTTGTCCGTAAAACGGAAGAAGCGGAGAAGTTCCGCAAGGCTCACCTAAAGATTAAGCAAGAATTGGTATTGATTCAACGTCATGATCAAATAACGTATGAAAAAGTTAAAACCGCTTACGATAACGTGGAATACGATAAAGTCCATCGCCTGGTGGAAGCGTTCTTTAAAAAAGATGACCAACAATTATTGTATAAAGCCGCGATCGCGAATATTGACGGCCTGATATACACTCAAGAGTTAAATTATACGCAAGCCTTTGAACGTTTTAAAAAAGCCTCTGGTTTGGATCAAGGCAACATTGAATATGTGTTGAATGCAGCTGATAGTGCATATCAAATTGCAAAGTATGATAAAGCGATACGGTTATATGAAGATGCACTGGATAGGGTAAAGGAAAATAAGAAAGATAGTAGTAGCAGTACTAGTAGGAGTCGTATTTGGAACAACCTGGGATTGATGTGGGCCAGTAAAGGCGATTATGATCAGGCGATAGCGTATCATGAAAAAGCCTTGGCCAATGCCCTCAAGACCTTTGGGGAGGCGCATCCCAGTGTGGCGACGACATGGGGCAACCTGGGAACGGTGTGGGACAGAAAAGGCGATTACGATCAAGCGATTGCGTATTATAAAAAGGCCTTGGCCAGTGATCTGAAATCCTTTGGCGAGGATCATCCCAGTGTGTCGACGACATGGGGCAACCTGGGAGGAGCGTGGGAAAGTAAAGGCGAATACAACCAGGCGATTACATATTATGAAAAGGCTTTGGCCAGTGGTTTGAAAACCTTTGGTGAGGATCATCCGAAGGTGGCGACCCGTTGGAACAACCTGGGATTGGCGTGGGCCAGTAAAGGCGATTACGATCAGGCGTTTGCGTATTATCACAAGGCCTTGGCCAGTGACCTCAAGACCTTTGGTGAAGCTCATCCCAATATAGCGATGACTTGGAACAACCTGGGATTGATGTGGGCCAGTAAAGGCGATTACGATCAGGCGATAGCGTATTTTGAAAAATCCTTGGCCAGTGACCTCAAGACCTTTGGTGAGGATCATCCCAATGTGGCGAGGACTTGGAACAACCTGGGAGGGGCGTGGCTCAGTAAAGGCGATTACGATCAGGCGATAGCGTATTTTGAAAAATCCTTGGTCAGTGACCTCAAGACCTTTGGTGAGGATCATCCTAGTGTTGCGACGTCTTGGAACAACCTGGGAGGGGTGTGGCTCAGTAAAGGCGATTACGACCAGGCCATTGCTTATTTTGAGAGGGACTTGGCCAGTGGCTTGAAGTCTTTTGGTGAGAGGCATCCCAGTGTGGCGACGACATGGGGCAACTTGGGAACGGTGTGGCACAGAAAAGGCGATTATAATCAGGCGATTGCGTATTATGAAAAGGCTTTGATCAGTGACCTTAAGACCTTTGGTGAGGCGCACCCCAATGTGGCGATGGCATGGGGCAACCTGGGTAAGGCGTGGTACAGTAAAGGTGATTACGATAAGGCGATTGCATATAATGACAAGGCCTTGGCCAGTTTACTCAAGACCTTTGGGGAGGCACATCCCAGTGTGGCGACGACATGGGTCAACCTGGGAGCGATGTGGCTCAGTAAAGGTGATTACGACAAGGCGATTGCATATAATGACAAGGCCTTGGCCAGTTTACTCAAGACCTTTGGGGAGGCACATCCCAGTGTGGCAACGACACGGGGCAACCTGGGAGTGGTGTGGCTCAGTAAAGGTGATTACGGCAAGGCGATATCTTATTTTGGGAAGGCCTTGGTCAGTTACCTCAAGCAATAATTGAATTAAAACTTGGAACCAAGCGCTTGTTGGCTGGAAGGCAGAAATGACGTTTTGGTTACTAACTGAAACAAATGTGCGGGTCAATATTGAGTTCCAAATAAAGTGAGCTATTGCATTGCGTGCTATTTTTGCTATTTAACATAAAATACATTATGCGCAACTAAGTCATTGATTAATAAAGGTTATTGAGTGCGCCAATTATATAGGATTATATTGAATTACTATTGCCTTTACTCGATTGATTTCATATTCGAAACCGGCAGTTTCCGTTCAAATTTCCAAATAATATTATAATCGTATATTTTTTTAATTTCAGTAGCGAATTTATCACGTACCTTCTGTCGTTTCCATTTCCAACAACTGTAACAAAACCGGTTTATTTGCGACACTGAGAAAAACTGACTTTCCTGTAGGGGTGCTCGCATGTATATCTGGAGTATAGGGGTCAGTACCCTTAAGGTTGATCTGGATGTGCTCGTTTGGACCATTGCCAAACAAGGGAGGGTAGCAGATATATCACGTGAACTGAGGTTTTATGTGCCAGTGTGTACTGAGAAAATAATCGAGATCCCGTCTTCTTCGATGATGCCAACTATCAAGCTTATCTTGGTTGGCTTAATGAAACGGTCGAATGCAATCAATGTATTATTCACGTTTATGTACTTATGGCTAACCATGTGATAGCCACTCCAAAGGAACAAGTTTTGTGAATAGACCAATATGTGGGAAGATGTTATGGGCTGTACATTAATCATACCTGGGGTCGAAGCGGTACATTATTGGAAGGGCAATTAAGGTTGCCTGACCCATGAAGTTATTCTTTTGGATTATATACGTTAAATTGAACCAAATTCGGTGTGTGCCGGTGCAGTGAATGCGGCGTTGTATCGCAGGTCGAATTATGCATGTAATACCAGTCGAAAAAATCACTAATAAAGCCTCATAAGCCGTTGAAGTGCCTACAATGCCTTGTTCCGAGGTTATATTGCAAAATAAGTGGAAGAGAAAATACGTGCAGCGCAGTAGACAGGAATGTCCTTGTGCAATGATCGATTTAAGCAAAAGGCCCAATGACGTTTAAAATGATCTTAGGTTATGCGAAGCATGACCCCATTGTTCCACGTAGTAAAAGCGTTGCATTGATTGGCTATTGCATTTCGGCAGCCATAAAGCCTCATCGCATGCTATTTAACTTAAGAAATATTATAAGAAGAAGAGTTATTGATAGTTAAAGGATATAGGTTGCGCAATAAATATATAAAGTTAGGCCATATCGCATCCTAAATTAACTAACTCGTTAGCCGACATGCGCCATATGATTTGGTGGCGAAATTGGCATAAATGCGGTTAGTCACGTTAAAGTACCTCTCGCTCGGCCAGGTGGTTCAGCGGCACCATGCATTTGTGCAGCACGCCGAACACGACCAGTTGCCGCTCATGAACCACGTAGTAAATGATATGGCTTGCCTGGGGAAAGCTCAACACGTCCGATCCAACGTCTGGTCTTGACTTACCCAATAAAGGTGTTTCAGCCAGCAAGCGAATGGTTTGCCGAAGTTCTGACAAGTATTTTTGTGATTGCGCAGCACCCCATTGCTTAAGCGTGTAATGACGTATTTCGATAAGATCAGATTTGGCTTCTGGCGTTAAGCGAAAGCTAAGCATCAATCAATCGTACTGACCAGATTCCAAGTCATTAAAAAATGACTC
>Ga0316204_10002736_pt1 | contig 38541 bp, 37 predicted proteins | sample 6monrhotite_MG_2_FD_205661 | JGI IMG/M metagenome (GOLD analysis project Ga0316204, IMG submission 205661) | Microbial mat bacterial communities from mineral coupon in-situ incubated in ocean water Damariscotta River, Maine, United States -... | ecosystem: Environmental > Aquatic > Marine >...
ATTTTGACAATCACTCTTGTCTACAGTTACCACTTTCCAATAAATAGAATCTCCAGGTATAATACTATCAACTCCTAAAAGTCTAGGAATAGACCCTTCAAAGTTATTTCCAGGTTTTCTTGACAAGGCTAGGGTATCGTAACCCAAGCATTTCCAGCCTGGAGGATCATTCGGTCCTGCTGTATCTCTTTTGTGTTGAACAACAATATAAGCTGTATCAATTCCTAAATTATCTAATATTTTAGCATCAAATTTATAAGGTGGTGATTGATAAACTCTACCCTCATAACGCTGAACATAATCTCTAGGAGGATCTCTTAATTCTATAGAAGGTGGCACCAACTCACAGTCAGCTCCTCTAACACAAAAATCATCAATCCACCACTGATGTAGTCCAGTTCTTCCTGGAGTAGACCCTGGATCATCTCTCAATCCAAATCTTATCTGTAATGTGTCTACTCTTGTAGGGTTTCTTAAAATCAAATAGGTTAAATCGAAATTCTCTTTTACCCATGCATCGGTCGTTCTTGGAAAAACAAATGCGGTATCATCTGGCTGAGCCTTCCATAATATCGATTGACTTAATTTACTAAACTTAAAATCTCCAAGGAAATCATAAACCGAAGGTCCGTTATATACTTGCCTTATAATTCCATTATCATTAAAGGTAGCTGGAATTCGCTGCCAGGTTTGTCCTTTATCAAAAGAATACTCAACGATTGCATCATCAAATGCATCTATGTAGCAAATGTGATCAAACTCAATTCCCACACTACTATAACCAGAAACATCAATACAAGGGCTGGTTAGGTAAGAAGTACTTCTATCTCCAGTAGTATCTGTGGCAGAACCATAACTTTGCTCTTTGGTTAAAGTTGTATCTAACAAAAATGAATCTACCTTAACGATAGGCTCATTTGAACGTGTCATCCCCCATAAAGTGACCGTAGTATCAAAATTCTCACAAAACAAATCGTCTGTAATGTTAGGTGGTGGCGGTGGCGGAATAAGAACGCATTCCGACTGTGCCTGAACAAGACTTGTGTGAAAAACACTAAATAATAGAGTTATCAGTAAGGGGTATATATATTTCTTCATAATCTGTAAAAAAAACAAGTTCGCTAATTTAACTATTGTTTCACAAAGAACACAAGCTAAACTTAGCCAAAATTCTAGATCCTAATAATTCAAGCTTTTGACGTTTGTTTCAGTTTTTCCGTTGCATGTAATTCTTGAATAAACTTTATCTCCTACTTTTGTTTTTTCAATAATTTAATGCAAATGAATATGTCTTCAAATAATAGTTGGGTAGCGGTTAATGCTAATTCTGATTTTTCAATTCATAACATCCCCTTTGGAATAATAAAAAATTCAGGCTTGAAAGCCCGTGTAGCTAGTAGAATAGGAGACTTTGCTATTGACCTTCTTCAATTATTTAATGCCGGTTTATTGGATGATTTGGGTTTTGATCAAGCGGATTTTGATAGCAATACGCTCAATCGTTTGATGAAAAAAGGCAAATCTGGTACTCGAAAATTAAGAGAGAGAATTATTGAATTATTTTCTGAAGGAAATTCTGAATTGGCCCAAAATGATGAATTAAAAAAATTGGTTTTGTTGGATATTGATCAAATTGAAAATGAAATGCCGGTTAAAATTGGAGATTACACCGATTTTTATTCTAGTATTGAGCATGCAACTAATGTTGGAACCATGTTTCGTGATCCAAACAATGCTTTATTGCCAAATTGGAAGCACATTCCTGTTGGCTACCATGGTAGAGCATCGTCTATAATATTAAGCGGCACTGAAATTCACAGACCAAAGGGGCAACAAAAGCCCAAAGATGATGAACCTCCTGTTTTTGGACCTTCAAAATTGCTCGATTTTGAATTAGAGATGGCTTTTATTACCTATGAAGGCAAACCCCTTGGAGAGAGCATTTCTACCTCAGAAGCAGATGATTACATTTTTGGGATGGTTCTTTTTAACGATTGGTCTGCTAGAGATATTCAAAAATGGGAATATGTTCCCCTAGGACCATTTTTAGCCAAAAACTTTGCTTCTTCAATGTCTGCCTGGGTGGTTACTCTCGATGCTCTGGAGCACTTTAGAACTAGTGGTCCACAGCAGAACCCTAAGGTATTCCCTTATTTAGAATTTAATGGAGATAAAAACATTGATATCAATTTAGAAGTTCAAATTCAACCTGAGGGCAAGGAAGCTTCTACTATTTGTAATTCTAATTACAAGTACATGTATTGGAATCAAGCACAACAATTGGCTCATCATACCATCAACGGCTGCGACATACATGCAGGTGATCTTTATGCTTCAGGTACAATTAGTGGCCCTACAAAAGATTCATATGGTTCTATGTTAGAATTGTCTTGGAAAGGAACTAATTCCATCCAATTAAAAGACGGTTCAGAACGAAAATTCATTCAAGATCACGACACTGTCATCATGAAAGGGTATGCTGAAAAAGAAGGAGTTAGAGTAGGTTTTGGAGAAGTCAAGGCTAAGATTCTACCTGCTAAGTAGTTCATCTATTTTTAATGATGGCTTTCCAAACGGCATCTTTGCTAGGCGGGGGTGCACTGATCTTAATTTTTTCTTTCTTTACTGGATGAATAAAGCTGATTGATCTTGCATGTAAATGAATTGATGCATCTGCATTGGTTCTATTAAATCCGTACTTCACATCCCCTTTAATTGGGCATCCAATTGCTGCCAACTGACTTCTAATTTGGTGATGTCTTCCTGTTTTTGGATAAACTTCCAACAAATGATAATTATCAAGACTTAACAACACTTTATAGTTTAATTCTGCCTCTTTAGACCCCTTAACTTCCTTCGCATGAGCCACTGATTTATTCTTCTGAGGGTTTCTCAATAAATGGTGAATTAAAGTAGCTGAATCTTCTTTGGGTTTCTGTTTTACAACCGCCCAATAGGTTTTTTCAATCTCTTTGTTTTGGAACATGCTATTAAGCCTAACCAATGCTTTTGATGTTTTTGCAAACAGTATTAATCCGCTGGTTGGCCGATCAATACGATGAGGAACTCCTAAATAAGCCTCTCCACTCTTGCTGTATTTCGACACTAAATATTCTTTTACTATTTCGCTTAAGGGCTTATCGCCTGTTTTATCCCCCTGAATTAATACCCCCGAAGGTTTATTAATTGCAATCAAGTGATTATCTTCAAAAAGAACGTGAAGGTTGGTTTGATTCAATGTAACTGCTTTATTCGGGAATTAAGAGAATGATCATCTCTTTGATCGATTGAAAATCATTCTTATCTAAGAGTGTAAACTCTTTAGTGTACCCCTTAAAACCTGGAATTTCTAAAATTTCCACGGTATATTTTCCAGGAGGCAGCGCTGCAGAAAATTTTCCCGTTTTGCTATTTACTTTATAAATTCCTTCCAGATCAGTAGTTGCCGCATTGAATATTTCAACATTTACTTCTTCCGATATTAAAGTAGAATCTGTGCTTAATACTTTCCCTTGTAGTAAGGTATAGTTAGCCTTTTCTTTCAAAAAAGTTATGCGATAAATGTCTAAATCTCCATAACTATCTTCTCTATTAGCGGCAATATATGCGTGTCTTTTGTTCTTTGCAAATGAGATGTTATAATCGTCGTCTACCGTATTCACTGGATAGCCAATATTTTTTGGCTTGCCCCACTTGTCTTCCTTATTAAAGGATTTAAAAATATCTAAGCCACCCATTCCTTGGTGACCATTTGAACTAAAGTAGAGTGTTTGCCCATTGTCTATTAGAATAGGATATTTCTCATCTTTCGCTGTGTTGATAGGCTCTCCAATATTTTTGGGTACCCCCCACTTCCCATTTGGTAATCTTTGAACCATATAAATATCAAAGCCTCCTAACCCACCTTCTCTATCACTAGAAAAATACATTCTTTCTCCATCATTTGTCAAAGTTGCTCCTGTTTCTGCTGACTTCATATTTACTTCTTTGCTATCAAAAACCTTAGGAGGCATAAATGATCTTTTCCCCAATTGGCTCACAAATAAGTCGTTAAAAAAATCGTCGCTATTTACATTGTATATAAAATAATTCCCATTCTCTGATTTTCCTGCTGTCCATTCATTTCCATATGTGTTAGGATTTCCTATTGATCTAGCCCTAGAATATTTATTCCTTTTGTGTTTTGTTGTATAAATATCTGCTGTTTTATAGCCTCCATAATCATATAAGTTTCCTACTACCCCATTCCTTCTGGTAGTGAAGGTAATTATGGATTCATTAGGTAAACACAAAGGCAAAAAGTCCGGTGCGGGAGAATTGACATATTTCCCTAAATTTTCAAATGTTACTTCATTGGGATTGTTGTATATTTTTTTTGATATATCACATTGTTTAATCCATTGTTCTATCTCACTAAGTATCTTTTCATCTGAAGTATTTCCTTTGGCTAGTGTAAAAGTTTCTTTTGCCTCATCGAATTTGTAATTCTTAAAATATGCGATTGCCAATTCATAATCTGTCCCTTCCGGTTTGTTGCTATTTTGTGCTAGAATTTCCAATAATTCTAAGCCTTTCTTTTTATCGATAAAACTATTGTTATAGCTCCTCCCTAGCTTCAGTTGATATTCTAGATTATTGGGGTCTTTTTTTAACAATCCTGAAAATTGACGAACTGCCTCCTGATAATTCTTAATCTCCAACATTTTATTGCCATTCCCCTGAGAAATCGAATATTGCTCAACATACTGAGCCTCAGCAAAAAAAGACAGTAACGTCAGAAAAAGAAAGGCAATCTGAAATTTTGCTTTTTCGTTTTTAATATTGTTCTTTCTCATTTGGAAAGTTCTTAGATTTTACATCATTAATATAGTGCTCTACCGACTCTTTAATCCCATTAAAAAGATCATTATATCTTCTTAAAAACCTTGGACTAAACTCATGATTAATTCCTAGCATGTCGTGAATTACCAGTACCTGTCCATCTACTCCGTTTCCTGCTCCTATCCCTATAACAGGAATTGCAATATTCTCAGCCACTTTTTGAGCGAGGTTTGCTGGAATCTTCTCTAGAACAATTGCAAAACAACCCGCCTCTTCCAATGCTTTCGCATCTTCAATGAGTTTTTTTGCTTCTTCTTCTTCTCTAGCTCTTACCACATATGTGCCAAACTTATAAATTGATTGTGGAGTTAAGCCCAAATGCCCCATTACAGGTATTCCTGCTGAAAGAATGCGTTCTATGGATTCAATTATTTCCTCCCCTCCTTCCATTTTAACAGCATGAGCTCCTGACTCCTTCATAATCCGTATTGAAGAGGTTAAGGCTTCTTTAGAATTTCCCTGATAAGCGCCAAAAGGTAAATCAACTACTACTAAACATCTATTAATTGCCCTTACTACAGAGGCTGCATGATAAATCATTTGATCTAACGTTATCGGCAGTGTAGTTTCATGTCCCGCCATAACATTAGATGCTGAATCTCCAACTAAAATAATATCTATCCCAGCAACATCTACAATTTTGGCCATAGAATAATCATAGGCGGTAAGCATAGAGATCTTTTCCCCCTTATTCTTCATTTCTTGCAAAACATGAGTTGTCACTCTTTTTGCTTCAACTTTACTTCCAGTAGACATATTTTGTCGTTTCAGTGTCAAACAAAGCTACAAAATAGATTGACAATTTGATTAATGGTTAATTTCGCAATTATGAAATTTCTTAAAGCATTATTTTTTCTAACTACAACTCTCTGTATCATCTCTTGCGACAATGATGTTGACATTAACTCCGATTTTGAGGAGGTAACTTTGGTATATGGGTTACTGGATGTAAATTCAGACACTCAGTTTGTGAAAATCAATAGAACATTCCTAGATGATCAATTAAGTGCTATTGATTTGGCAAAACAAGTTGAAAGAACCTACTACGATAGCCTTACTGTTAGCCTTACTAATGAAGTAACTAATGCTGTAATTCCATTACTAGAAATCACCAAGCCCAAAAATCCTGGTATATTTTCTACAGAAGAAAATGTAATGTATTATACAGTAGAAAAGTTAAGTCCAAAAACAGCTTACCGACTTAAAATTGTAAAAGCTGATGGTAGCGAAACCTATGGCAGCACTACCACTATTGAGAGAGTAGATGTATTAAATCCAAAGGTTGTTAATGGAACTAACATAAGTAGAAATAACGTCAGCTTTACTAATAGAACATCAACAGCAGTCACTGATTATGTTTTCAAATTTAGACCTGATAGAAATGTGGGAGAGTTTGAGGTAAAAATGACTTTCTTTTATACTGAAGAAACTCCTAATGGAAATATCCCTGGTAAAGTAGAGATGAACATTTCACGATTTTTCCCAGAATTACGTGACCCTACAGACTTTTTACTCCGTGAGTTTACAACCCCATTTAAAGGTGAGCTTTTTTTTAGAGCAATTGAGGAACAAGTTCCCTCTGACGATTTTCCTACTAAGAAAGTTATTAAAAGCACAGACAACATTGAGATAGAGGTTTATGCAGCTGATCGAGATTATACTTTTTATAGAGAATTAAATGGACCTATAGATGGACTGGCTCAAACTCGACCAGAATTCACAAATGTTGAAAATGGAATTGGTTTGTTTGCTTCTAGATATAGCTTAATAGCCAAATCTCAAATTAGCGAAAGCACTACAAATTATCTTATCCAAAGATATAGATCATCAAGAAATTTTTCTACTGAACAATAGTTTCTTTTTTTGACATAATGACATTTTGTCAACTTTGATTTCTCAATTATAGCTTAAAACAAATGACAGATTTACCTATTCTGTCATTTTTCTTACATATGGCATATTGATTGACTACTCCTATTTCAGAAAATAAAACTGAAATAATAAAAAACAACGAATATGAGTAAGATAATTGGAATTGACTTGGGAACTACCAATTCTTGCGTTTCCGTAATGGAAGGTAATGAACCTGTAGTAATTCCCAACAGCGAAGGGAAAAGGACTACTCCTTCTATTGTTGCCTTTATTGAAGGCGGCGAAAGAAAAGTAGGTGATACTGCTAAAAGACAAGCCATTACTAATCCTGAAAAAACAATATACTCTATTAAGAGATTCATGGGTAGTAAGTACAGCGAAGTAAGTAAAGAGTCTGGAAGAGTACCTTATAAAATAATAAAGGGTGATAATGATACCCCTAGAGTACAAATAGATGACCGCAAATATTCTCCACAAGAAATTTCTGCAATGGTATTGCAGAAAATGAAAAAAACAGCTGAAGATTATTTAGGAACATCTGTTTCTGAAGCAGTAATTACTGTTCCAGCATACTTTAACGATGCTCAACGACAAGCTACAAAAGAAGCTGGGGAAATTGCTGGGCTGACTGTAAAAAGAATCATCAACGAACCAACAGCTGCAGCTTTAGCATATGGTTTAGATAAAAAAGCAAATGATGTAAACATTGCCGTTTTTGACTGTGGTGGTGGAACACATGATGTTTCTATCTTAGAATTAGGAGATGGTGTATTTGAAGTGAAATCTACTGACGGGGATACACATTTAGGTGGTGATGATTTTGATGATGTGATCATTGATTGGTTAGCTGAAGAATTTATTAAAGATGAAGACATTGACTTAAGAAAAGATTCTATGGCTCTTCAGCGTTTGAAAGAAGCTGCTGAAAAAGCTAAGATTGAATTGTCTAGTTCTACTCAAGCTGAAATTAATTTACCTTATGTAACTGCTACAGCATCTGGACCTAAACACTTGGTAAGAACATTAAGCAGAGCACAGTTTGAGCAATTGGCTGATTCTTTAATCAAAAGAACGATTGAGCCATGTAAAACTGCATTGAAAAGTGCTGGCATGTCTGCAAGCGAGATTGACGAAGTTATACTGGTAGGGGGGTCTACAAGAATCCCAGCTATTCAAGATGCTGTTAAAAGCTTTTTTGGAAAAGACGCTTCTAAAGGTGTTAATCCTGATGAAGTTGTTGCTATTGGAGCTGCCATTCAAGGTGGTGTTTTAACTGGAGAGGTTAAAGATGTTCTTCTTCTTGATGTTACTCCTCTTTCTTTAGGGATTGAAACTATGGGTGGAGTAATGACAAAATTGATTGAAGCAAACACTACTATTCCTACTAAAAAGTCTGAAACATTCTCTACTGCTGCTGATAATCAGCCTTCGGTTGAAATTCATGTACTTCAGGGAGAAAGACCTATGGCAAATGGAAATAAAACAATTGGTCGTTTTCATTTAGATGGTATTCCTCCTTCAAGAAGAGGTGAGCCACAAATTGAAGTAACTTTTGATATTGATTCCAATGGTATTTTGAATGTTTCTGCTAAGGACAAGAAAACCAACAAAGAGCAAAGCATAAGAATTGAGGCTTCTTCTGGATTAAGTGATGAAGAAATCGAAAAGATGAAAAGAGAAGCAGAAGAAAATGCAGATTCTGATCAAAAAGCAAAAGAGACTATTGACAAATTAAATGCTGCTGATAGCCTGATTTTCCAAACAGAAAAGCAATTGGAAGAATTTGGAGAGAAATTGCCTGCAGATAAGAAAGCACCTATTGATGAGGCTTTAGCGGAATTGAAAAAAGCGCATGAAGCAAAAGATGTTGATGCTATTGACCCTGCAATGGAAAAACTAAATACTGTTTTCCAAGCCGCTGCTCAAGATATGTACCAACAAGGTGGTGGAGCCGATGCTGGAGCTGAACCTACGGCTGATGCTGCCCAAGGTGCTTCTGACGAAGAGGTAACAGATGTTGATTTTGAAGAAGTAAACGAAGAGGAAAGCAAATAACTCACTTTTTAAAATTTGCTAAATGCTGTGTTTTTGATTACAAAAGCACAGCATTTTTATTTGCAGGCATTCAAGCAAAGCTTAATTTAGTCCACTATAATTTGCCACACATAATGCGTAAAAACCCCTTAATTTTAGTCACCAACGACGATGGAATAACAGCTCCTGGCATACTCAACTTAATTAAAGTTGTCAGGAAGTTTACCAATAGAATTGTCGTTGTTGCTCCTGATAGCCCACAATCAGGGATGGGTCATGCCATTACCATGAATGCTATGTTGCGCTTAAAAAAACAAGATATTGAGGGTACTGAGGCTTATGCTTGTAGCGGAACTCCTGTAGATTGTGTTAAAATTGCTACATCTAAGGTTTTAAAGGAGAAACCTGATCTTGTTGTTTCTGGAATTAACCATGGATCAAACTCTTCTATCAATGTTATCTATTCTGGCACTATGTCTGCCGCTGTGGAAGGTGCTATTGAAGGTATCCCTTCTATAGGATTTTCACTGTGTAACCATAGCATTGATGCTGACTTTAGTCATGTGCATTCTTATATTGAAAAGATTATTCATTTTGCATTAAACAATAGCTCTTCAAATTTTAGCTGCCTTAATGTTAACTTCCCAGCTGTTCCTTTTGATATGATTAATGGGATTAGGGTATGTAGACAGGCTGATGCGATGTGGGAAGAAGAATTTAATGAAAGACACGATCCTGCTGGGAATCCTTATTACTGGATGACTGGCAAGTTTGTAAATCATGAGCCTGAAAAAGAGGATACTGATGAATGGGCTTTAAGCCACAATTTTGTATCCGTAGTTCCCGTTCAATTTGATGTTACTGCTCATCAAAGTTTAGCACTACTGAAAGATTTAGAAAATGAATAGAAAAGCGGATAATTTTTGGGTTGGATTAGTATTCGGGATTGTACTTCCAATGATAGTGCTTCTTATTTTCTATCTTTCTTCTTATGCCTATCTAACTGTACCTAAGTTTTTAAGAACAATGGTTTTTCAATCTATTTTATTCAAATTACTAAGCTTGTGTGCCGTTATCAATCTTGGGGCTTTCTTTCTATTTTATCAAACTCAAAATGACAAAGCTGCCAAAGGTGTAATTTTTGCTACATTCTTATTTGCTTTTGCGGTAATTGTAAACCAAATTATTGGGGGAACGCTCTAAATGAAATATTACATCATCGCTGGAGAAGCTTCAGGAGACCTTCATGGTTCAAATCTTATCAAAGAAATCTTAAAGAAAGATCCTAGTGCTGAACTTCGCTGTTGGGGTGGAGATCTTATGGAAAGTGCTGGTGGTGAAATTATAAAACACTATAAAGACCTGGCTTTTATGGGTTTTATAGAGGTTGTTTCTAACTTAAGAACCATTGTCGGAAATATGAAATTCTGCAAAAAAGACATTGCAGCGTACAACCCAGATGTTGTTATTTTTATTGATTACCCTGGCTTTAACCTTAGAATTGCTGATTATGTAAAATCAATAGGGGTTAAAACTTTCTATTATATCTCCCCACAAATCTGGGCATGGGATCAGAAACGAGTTCACAAAATCAAGAAATTAGTAGATCGCATGTTTGTGATTTTACCTTTTGAAGAAGAATTCTATCAACGGTTTAACTACAAGGTAGATTATGTTGGTCATCCATTATTAGATGCCATCGAGGAAAGAGACACTTCAGAAGTAAAACTAAATGCCTTGAGAAAAGAATTTGGACTTACTGATAGTCCAATTGTTTTATTACTCCCTGGAAGCAGAAAGCAAGAGATTTCCAAGATGTTGCCTTTAATGTTAAAGCAAAGCATCCATTTTCCCAATCACCAGTTTGTTTTGGGAGCTGCTCCGAGTTTTGATTTAGAATATTTTGATAATGCACTAAAAGGACATCCCACTGTTAAAATTATTGCAAATAGAACCTACGATCTATTGCAAATAGCAGAAGCTGCATTGGTAACTTCAGGAACCGCAACCCTAGAAACCGCCCTTTTCCGAGTGCCAGAAGTTGTTTGTTACAAAGGAAGTTTTATCTCTTACCAATTAGCAAAACGATTCATAAAAGTAAAATACATTTCCTTGGTTAATCTAATCATGGATAAGGAAGTTGTTAGAGAATTGATTCAAAGCGATTTTAATGAAAAGTTATTAAAAGCTGAATTGGGAAAACTGCTGAAAGATTCTTCTTATAGGGCAGAAATGCATGCTAACTTTGATTTGTTAAATCAAACATTAGGTGGTGGTGGAGCTTCTGCTCGAACGGCACAATTAATGGTAGAAGCATTGCAAACTGCATGAAAAAAATCTTTCTTCTGTTCTTCCTTTTGAAAATTGGCTTTGTAAAAGCTGAATTCATCAACATTGGAATTTTTCATTCAAAAAAAATTAGCTCTTTCGAATTCTCAATTAGGGCAGGCAAATATGCCATCTTCACTGAAAGCGGGAAAGTAAAAGAACTAGATTCGAAATCTACCTTATCGATCCGTTTTTCTGAGGGTAAATTAATTCTCAAAGAGAATGGAAATCTTTTGGGGAGCTATACCAAAGTGAATTTAATGGGAATTGGTTGGTACAACCACTTTATGATTAAATCCATAAGCCCTAATGGCCTTGAAAGAAGATATGACGATAACCTAAAAATAGTTGCACTTAGAAAACAGATGCAATTGGTCAACAACATTAATCTAGACAATTATGTTGCTGGAGTAGTAGAAGCTGAAGTGGGGCGAAAGCCTCCCAAAGAGTACTTTAAACTGCAAGCTATCATCTGTAGAACTTATGCCTTGTCTAATACTCAAAAACACTTTGCCGAAGGATTTAACCTATGTGATGAAGTACACTGCCAAGCCTACCATGGGAAAACTTTTTTTGCCAATATTGTCGAGGCTGCAATGCAAACCAGAGGTGCTGTAATTGTAGATAGTGATATACAACTGATAACAGCCGCTTTCCATTCAAGCTGTGGTGGGCAAACCGTAAATTCTGAAGATGTGTGGAGCAAATCTCTTTATTACTTACGTTCAGTAAAAGATACTTTTTGCTTGAACAAAAAGAATGCTACTTGGGAAAAGGAAATTGATGCCAACAGTTGGCAATCCTATTTAACAGCCCGTGCTCCACAATTGAAAAATGATACTAGTCTTTATGGCTTCCAATTACAGGCACGCCAAACACATATCCCTTCTTCTAAAATCTCCTTTGAGGATCTTCGGCACCGTTTTAAGCTTCGTTCTACTTATTTTGGTGTAACACCTACAACTGACAATAAGGTGCTTTTAAAAGGGAGAGGCTATGGCCATGGAGTAGGCTTATGCCAGATAGGTGCAATGGAAATGGCTGCCCTTGGTTACAATTACTCTGAAATTCTTCATTTCTATTATAGCGGTGTGCATATTATTGACCTTTCTGCCTTAGATTTTTTTAGAGAAGATTAGTTCGTTTTCATCCATGCGGTTCTATTTTCAATTTGCTGCTTTGTTGGCTTTTCTAGCTTGCTGACTCTATTTACTGAAAAATAAGATTGTTCATCCAGCTTAATGTTTACTTCCTTTCGAACCCCATATGCATCAAATAACTCAAGTTTTATTTGGTCTCCTTTAAAATATTCTAGCCATTCGGATAGATCATCTTTCAACTGAAAGCCATTGATTGAAACTACCTTGTCATGAATAGATATTCCTGCCTTTTCAGCTGGCGAACTTGGAAACACCATAATAATTTGTGAAGTACTTTGCTTTATTCCTAGGTAGGCTTCTTCATATTTTCCACTTGGTTTACTGATTTTTTCTAGTCCGAGGTAATTCAAGCTTTCATCTAATTGAGATGATATATCAGCCGTCCCATTTACATAGTTGTCAAAAAAGCTGGATAACTCTTTTTGAGCAATTTCTTCCACTACCTCTTTGTAATCTTTCTCAGAAATTCCCTTTCCTTTTTTATAAAAGTCAGTATAGAATTTTCTCAAAACATCATCAAAGGAGCTTTTATTGTTTGTATTTCTTCGAATTTCTACATCTAACATGAAAGTAATCAAAGCACCCTCAGTATAAATGGAAGATTTGCGATTTGGAACCCCCATAGTATATCCATCCAACCAAGTATCAAAAGAAGAATCGGCTACTGAAAGATTATTCGCCCCAGGGTTATTGTAGTGTCGATCCAAGAGTTGATTGAATGTTTTAAAGTACTCTTCATCTCCAAAAACTTTTGAACGATATAACATCAAGTCTCCATACCATGTTGTTGCCCCTTCAGTGAGGTACCCCAATCGAGTATAGTTTTCCTTTGAAAAATCATAAGGAACCATTTCTATTGGACGAATTCGTTTTACATTCCATGTATGAAATAACTCATGAGAACTCACCCCCAATAGATCTTCATACCTCCCCTCTTTCTTCAAAATATTATACGATGGCCCTAAAGCTATAACTGTAGATGCTGAATGCTCTACCCCATGATACGCTGAATGCGGTAAAATTTGAAAAAGATAATGGTATTCTGCAGTTGGAAATCCTCCAAAAAGATTGATTTGCTCTTTGGTATATGCTACAAAATCATCTTCTAATTGTTTCCACTTTGGTTTAAATTCTCCTTGGAACCACAAATGAAAAATAGTGTGTTCAACTTTAAATTCATGGTGTTTCAAAGTAGGTGATGCTATAAAAGGACTATCAGCTAGCTCATCAAAATTTTTTGCTTTAAATACATTTTTCCCTAGCTCTGGCAGTGGAATTGCACAGGCGTAATTATTAGGAATGCTTAATTGGAGTTCACATTCTTCATCTATCCTTCCTTCCACATAAAGGAGGCAATTTACTGGATTAACGTAGAGTTGTTCTTCTGACAAAAATGTTGAGCCAGCATTTAAGTCATTAGCGAAATAGTTATATTTCACAATTACCTTTTTGCTGCCTTTACAATTCACCTCCCATAAATCTTTAGTCAGTTTTTTATATTCTAACTCCTTGCCACTTTCATTTTGTGCTTCCCATTTCTGAATATTTTTTGCAAAATTTCCTAGCTCATACCTTCCTGGGCGCCATGCGGGCAATTGAAATTGAATAGTCTCCGCTTGTTTTGTATCTAACTCTAGGCTTATGTTCAGGTAATGCGTTGAAGGTTGTTGATATGAGAGCGAGTATTTCATTGTATAAAGATATTCAGACAAAATAAGAATAAGCTGCTTGAGTTGCTTTAAATTTGAACAGATTAACAAAACCAAATTCTATCTACTTAATGAAATTCTTCCTTGACTTTCTAAAGTTGATTCGCTTTCCAAATTTGATCATTATTGGTCTCACCCAATATGCCATTCGATTAGGAATCATATATCCTTTCTTGCGCCAAGCAAATCTGGATTTATTTATTCCCGAGAAATTATTTGGACTATTGGTTTTGGCTACTATTTTAATTGCTGCTTCTGGCTATATCATCAATGATTATTTCGACATAAAACTCGATCTCCTCAACAAGCCTAAACAATTGATTATTGGCAAAAGCATTTCCCGAAGACAAGCAATGTTTTTGCATTTAACAATCAATATTATCGGCTTAAGCCTGGCCGCTTATGTGGCATTATCTATCAAACATCCAATGCTAATCCTATTTCAAGTAATTAGTGCTGCATTGCTATGGTTCTATTCTGTGAGTTTTAAAAAACAAATATTGATTGGAAACCTCATTATTGCTGCCTTAACAGCTCTAGTACCCTTTACTGCAGGTTATTATGAAATTGCAGTGATGTTTGATGAAGTAAAGGAAGTAGGCTCTTTAGAAATTGCTTCTTATAAGGCCCAAAGCCTAAGGTCTCTGCTGTTTAGCATAAAGTATTTATTGTATTGGATTATTGGGTATAGTATTTTCGCCTTTATACTAACACTCATTAGAGAAATCATTAAAGATTGTGAAGATATAGAAGGAGATAAGGCCTTTGCTTGTAAAACTTTCCCGATTGTTTATGGAATTCAAAAATCCAAGATTCTAGCAAATGCAATAACACTTCTTTTACTTTTTTTAATCACTATTTTAGAAATTGTTCAACTATTCTCAGAGGATTGGATTTCTCTGGTTTATTTTATTGTATTGATTTCTACGCCACTAGTATGGTTGCTGTTTAAGATCAAAAGAGCGACGAAAAAGAAGCATTTTTTCATCATCAGTCAAGCAATTAAGGTGCTTATGTTATTTGGAATTTTATATACTGGAATTATCTATCTCTTCTGATGTTAAACTTAAACCCTAAAAACTACAACATCATCCTTGCTTCTCAATCGCCTAGAAGAAAAGAATTACTTGAAAAACTAGGTTATACTTTTAAGCAAATAACTAAAGAGGTAGAAGAAAATTTCCCTAAAGAATTAGCAATTGAAAAGGTAGCTGAGTATCTAAGCAATAAAAAAGCTGCTGCTTATAAAAACGAAATCAAGACCAACGATTTGTTAATCACATCCGACACAACTGTTTGCTTGGAGAATGAAATCCTTGGAAAAGCTAAAAGTGCTGCTCAAGCATCACAAATGCTAAAGCAGTTATCAGGGAAAACACATTTGGTAATAACTGGTGTTACCCTAAAAAGTCATACTAAATCAGTCTCTTTCTCCGTTACCACTGAGGTGCAAATGAAACCCCTTTCAGCGAAAGAAATTGAATATTATGTTCAAAATTTTCAGCCTTATGACAAAGCTGGAGCTTACGGTATTCAAGAATGGATAGGTTTTATTGGCGTTGAAAATATAAACGGTTCTTTTTATAATGTAATGGGTTTACCTTTAAAAGAACTTTATGAAGAGATCATCAACTTTTAGTGATTTCTTCTTAATGAAATGATAACATTTCACTGTAAAATAAAGCTTCAGATGAAATTAAAAAAATGTTAGCTTTGTTGGTCTTAGATAATTCTTAATTATAGAACCATGAAAATTGGAATACAGTTAGCTCTATTAGCCCTCGCTGCTATCTTAGCTTATTTTATTTACTCAGGAATTCAGGATAAAATTGACTTTAGAGATTTGGCTAAAGAACGTCGAGAGGTTGTACAAGAAAGGTTAATGGCCGTTGCTACAGCTCAGAAAGAGTTCAAAACTGAGAAAGGCAGGTATGCTGCTAACTTTGATGAATTATTAACTTTTTTAAATTCTGATTCTCTAACAATCGTTAAAGCTATTGGAAATGTTCCTGATACATTAACTGAAGTTGAAGCAGTAGAGCTTGGGATTGTAATTCGAGATACCTCATTGGTTCCTGCTAAATCTATTTTTGCTGATGGATTTGCTATAGACTCATTAAGAATCATCCCATTTAGTGATGGGAATGAATTTAAAATGAAGGCAGGGGTTATTGAAAAAAATAAGGTTCACGTCAACGTTTTTGAGGCTTCCACTAAATTGGAAAATGTATACAAAGGGCTCAAGACAAAGAATGAGAATGTTAAACTAGACAACTTGCTTAAAGTTGGATCTATGACAGAACCAATTACAACAGGGAATTGGTAAACCCAACGAATACGCATTCCATTTTGGCTTTATCAAACCAACATTTGTTTGATAAAACATATGAAAACAATTCATCCCAATTACAACAATTCATTGAATTGGCTAAAGGATCTATTGCTGCTGCTCAGTTTGATTCATATAAAAATCAATACGTTGGCTTTGATTCTCACGATTTAGGATCGCCTGAGAACTGGTTTTCTTGTCTTAATAAGATCAAAGAACTTCTTCTAAACTTAAAGCAAAAGACAATACAAATAAATTTTGTAGATCCATTATACACTTTGGTTCCTAAAGCACTTTTCGAAGAGGAAAGACTTGAGACCTATCTGAAATTTAACCACGCTATTGATAGACCCAAAGACTATGATTTGCTTTTTGACAAAGTTGAAAATCTGCAATTAGTTATTGTATATGCAGTACCTAAGGAGATAAAGAATTTCTTCGATCAAGAATCAATTCTAGCAAAGTGGCATCATTTTTCAAAACCTTTATTGGAAGCTGCTTCTTTAAGAAATACAAAAGAACAATTGTTTCAAGTTCATATTCAAAAGAACAGATTTGATGCCCTTCTAGTAAAAGGGGGGAAGCTCCAATTTTTCAATAGTTTCAATTATGAAACTGTAGACGACTTTGTTTATTATCTACTTTATGTGATGGAACAACTTAAATTAGATCGAGAATCCGATTCAATTGAACTAGTTGGTGAATTTGAAGAACAATCTGCTCTCTATGAGTTACTATTCAAATACATTCGCCACTTAAAGATTGGTGTGCGCCCAAAAGCTGTGAATTTTTCAACTATATTTTCAAAGATTCCATCACATTATTATTTCAACCTGTTTAATCAACACTTGTGCGAATAATTAGTGGTTCCCATAAAGGAAGAAGGTTTTCACCGCCTAAAACCCTCCCTGTACGCCCTACTACAGACTTTGCGAAAGAGGGCTTGTTTAATGTCTTGCGAAACCGCAAAGACATTGAAGGGACTAGCATTCTTGATTTATGTGCTGGAACCGGAAATATGGCATTAGAGTTTGCTTCTAGAGGAGCTACTTCCGTTTTGTCAGTAGACGCTCACTATGGTTGTGTAAAGTACATTAACAAAATTGCCCATGAACTTGAACTCCGTCAAATTCATGCTCTGAAGGCCGACCTTTTTGGGTTCGTTAAAAAATTACACCAACAATACGATCTTGTTTTTGCTGACCCCCCCTACCAATTAGACGGTGTTCCTGAATTGCCTGACTTGCTTTTCTCTAAAGACTGTTTAAAAAAAGATGGGATTATGATTCTTGAACATGGAAAAGAGTTAAACTTTGAAGACCATTCTAGGTATTCTTTTAGCAAAAAATACGGAAATGTTAACTTTACCTTCTTTGAGTAAGTAACTATGAAAAAAATTGCTGTATTCCCCGGTTCTTTTGACCCTATTACTTTAGGTCATGTTTCAGTCATTAAGAGGGCTCTTCCCCTATTCGATGAGATCATTGTTGCCATTGGAAATAATTCTCAGAAGAAATACATGTTTGACTTAAAACAAAGAGAAGGGTGGATTAAGGGGGCATTTGTAAATGACAATAAAGTATCGGTAGATATTTATCAGGGACTAACTATAGATTATTGTGAAAAAAAGAATGCAAAGTTTCTATTAAGAGGCTTGCGCAATCAACAAGATTTTGAATTTGAAAGATCTATTGCCCAAATGAACCGTAAGCTAAATGATGAAATTGAAACAATTTTTTTATTTACCGACTTAGAATATGCTGCAATAAATTCTACCATTGTTCGTGATATTATTCGCAATGGGGGAAATGCGGATCAATTTTTGCCTGCTAATATTTCTATTTAACTTCATGAAAAAGACATTTCTTTTATTAAGTTGCTTTATTGCATCTATACTCCTGTATTCTACTGAAACAATAATACAAGGTAATATTTCTGCTTTCAATGGTAAAACGTTAAAGGTTTCGCTCATAAGTGACTACCTTACTTTCACTTCAGAAGAAGTTGCGAAAACTCTTATTAGTAAAGGAAAATTTAAGATAACTCTTCAATTAGATGATACTCAACAAGTCTTTCTAAAAATAGAAGACAAACAAACTAGTTTTTTTGCTAAACCTGGTGAGGTATACAATCTGAATTTAAGTTACGACGCCCAAGCAAATCAAGGAAGAGCTTTTGATAAATACCTTGACCTAAAATTTAGTTATCCAAGAACTGACGAGATAAACCAATTGATTAAAAGTTTTAATACTGCTTATCAAAATTTCTTTTCCAAAAACTACCAACGCCTTGCGATTAATGTTGCTCAAAAAGAAATCAATTCTTTTGTGGCTGAATGGGAACAAAAGGAAGCTTATAAAAAAGACCCTTTTACTACTAATTACGTAAGATATGCTCTCGCTAATTTAGAAGACATTAACAACTCTGCATCAAAAGATAAGCTATATGATAAATATTTAAAAAATCAACCAATCCTATACCAACATAAAGAGTATATGAATTTCTTCACTCAATACTATCGCCTTAGTTTTGAGCAATTTGCTTTAACAAAAAATGGAGCTGTAGTATTGAAAGCATTAATGCTTGAAGAAGACTTAGAAAAAACTATAGTTCTACTTCAAAAATTTAAAAACCTTGAAAATCCTGCCCTTGCCGAATTGTATTTAATTTATGGCTTATTCGAAGTTTACCATAAAAAAACTATCCAGCAAGAGGTTAGCCTTAGTATCTTAAATAAGATTAGTAAAAAAGGAAAAAATACTTTCAACCAAAGAATTGCAAAAAATGCGGAAGAATCCTTAAACCAATTTAACAATAGTAACATAGCCCCTCCTTTTACATTGAGTAATGAAAAAGGTGAAAAAATTGCTTTATCAAATTTTTATGGCAAACCCATTTATTTGAGCTTTTGGGCAGATTGGTCGATTCCAAGTTTGAGAGAATTAAAAGTGATGAAAACTTTAGCAGAAAAGTATGGCGAAAAAATACATTTTGTGAGCATCAATCTTGATGATAATATTGAAAAAATGAAAAAAGTAAAGTCCAATAACAACTATAACTGGACCTTTTTACATTTTGGAGAGGATTATGAGGTAAGAGAAAAATACAATATAAAAACTGTTCCTTCTTATTTCTTGATTGACGAAAAGGGCAAATTTGTTCAAGCTCATGCTGAGGGTCCAACAAAAATAGAACGGATGCTATATAATCTGGCTAAATAAAATTTTTCGGCTTTCAGAAAATACTATGAAAAAGTAAATTGCCGGTTGTTTTCTCATTTTATAGAATTTTCCTAACGGAAAATAGTTTTTTCATTTTGATTCTCGTTTAAGAAAATCTCATGTAATTCCATAACTTGAGGTAATAAGTCGCTTCGTTCTTCATTCAAAATGATAAAATCGGCCAATCGATTTCGTTCCTCATCTGAATATTGAAATCTCATCCTTTTTTCTACCATTTCTTTTCTACTATTGTCTCTTGCCATCACTCGTTTCATTCTTTCATGTTTAGGGGCAAATACATGGATAATTTTGTCCAAATCGTGATAGTTTCCACTTTCAAATAGAATAGCAGCTTCCTTCACTACATATGGCCTAATCGCATAGTCTAATATCCATTCATCAAAGCTATCATTAACTTTTGGGTGCACTATTGACATTAGTTTCTCTAATGACTTTGGGTCATTAAAAACAAGGTTAGCCATCCTCACTCGATCTAAAGTTCCTTCTGCATTGTACATGTCTTTCCCAAAAAATTTAATTACACGAGCAATTAACCCTTTGTCTTCGTTCAACAATCTTCTTCCCTCAGCATCTGAATCAAAAATAGGAACCCCAAGATTTCTTAAAATATTGCAAACGGTAGATTTCCCGCTTCCTATTCCTCCTGTTATACCAATTTTTAACATCTTATTTTTTTACAATAAATTCTACACTTTCAGGCTCTATTCTTAATAATCTTCCATAATCAGGCATTCCTGATAATTCTACTTTTAGTTTTTTTCTGTGAGCCATTTCATGATCAAAAGTAACCGATGCTGAAAGCATCTCTGCATTTAACACCTCATACTTGCTCAAAGGGACAATTAAAATTACTTTAACTTCATTTGGATAAGTTCTTAATTGTACCCCCTCAACCTTCATTAAGACTTTTAACGGCACTGTCAATTGTTTCTCCGTATACTTTTCAATAGGGATTGTAGCTTCAACATCTTGTAGTGCTAAACTTATTGACTCCTCTATACTATTTTTATCTAATTCAATATTTATTTGAACTGAATCAGAAATATTATTCAACTGTATTTCCTTAGTATTGACAAATTTTACTTTTTCTACACTCTCTTGTGGTCCAGAAATTAACACGCTATCTGGTTTAAGTTCAATACCTCCTCTAAGGTTATAACCTGCCGCATAGTCAATTTTAGTTACTGGAACTATATTGACTTTTTTGCTGATTTTTCTTTGGGTTTTAAACTTAATAGAATCCGTTAGAATTTTTGTCAAATTCAAATCTTTATCTAAAGCCTCAAGGATAGCGTCCCTTAATTTTACTCCAACTATTGCATAGCTTGTTTTATTGACTCTTCGAGCTTGATTTAGGTCTACTTTAACCTTTGAATGATTAAGACTTACTTGCTCTCCTAGTAATTCAAAGCCACTCCCTGATACTTCTATTTTGATGTGCTCATTTGGTGTGTCAGTCAATAAGAAGTCTTCAGCAACTTCATCATATTGGAGCGGGATAGTAAGGGTTGTATTGTAATTTTTAGAAAGCGCTGATAAAAACCAAAAAAAAGTAGATAGCAACAAACAAAAAAAGAAGATTGAGGCCCTTTGACTGAGCTTAATCTTCCCTTTGTTAGAGTCAAAAAAAATGTCTTTAATTCTATTCTTCACGAATCTAAATTTTCGTGAAAGTACACTATTCTTTCTTCTCTACTAGCTACTTAACTGTAGTCTGAACCTGATCGGCTGAAGAGAAATCTGAAGATATTGCAGACTTTTCCACAGTAATTTTCCAATCCTTTGCTACTTCTACAACAACTGTACTTTCTTTTATATCAGCTATTTTACCATGAATCCCTCCTATAGTAACTACTTTATCCCCTTTACCTAAGCTTTCTCGGAATTTCTTTTGGTCTTTCTGCTTCTTCAATTGAGGTCTAATCATAAAGAAATAGAATACAATTATAATTAGAATTAAAGGAAGGAAAGACATTATCCCACCTTCGTCCCCTGATGGAGCCATTAAAATAATAGTTGATAAATTCATTATTGTGCGTTGTTTGTTTCTGGGACTAAAACGTCTCCTTTAATTGCGATTACTTTAGTGTTGGGGATAGCATTTGTAACTAAGGTTACCGTTTTATGCTGACGTCCTTGTTTACCGTTGCTATCAAATACTACTTCGATCTCTCCTTCTTGCCCAGGTCGTATAGGTTGTTTTGGCCATAATGGCACTGTACATCCACAACTTCCTTTTGCATCAGAAATAATCAAATCAGCATTTCCAGTATTCTTAAATCGGAAACGTTGTTTTACCTTTTCTCCTTGAGAAATCTCTCCAAATTCAATTACTTCTTCTACAAATTCAATTCCAGGCAATTTTTCTTCGCCTTCTCCAGCATTTTCAGATGCTGTTGCAGGGTTATTGATTAAATCTGTGCTAACCTCAGCTTCCTGTCCAGCTTGGTTACAGGCAACTGATAAACTTAAAATTGCAATGCTTGCTAAAAAAGCTACTTTTTTCATTTTATTAATATTTAGTTATTGTAATAATCCCCTTCCTACTTTCTTTATTTTATTCTCTGTTCTAAATTCTGCCAACAACTTATCTAACACTCCATTAATAAATACTTTGCTTTTAGGAGTGCTGAAAAATTTTGATAGTTCAATGTATTCATTTAAACTCACTTTTACAGGAATAGAAGAAAAATGCAAGAATTCTGTAATTGCCATTTTCATAAACAAAACATCTAAAACAGCTATTCTTTCTACTTCCCAGTTTTTTGTTTTCCCGTCAATCAGTTTACTATTCTCTTCATTATTTGTGATGCATTTCCTAAAAAGATTTTTTACAAATAATTCATCTTCCTCTGGATCTTTATACATATCAGGTATAACTTTAAAATGCTCTTCCGATTTTAGTTTCCCTATATAACGCATTGCCATGTTAATGGCAAAATCACTGTCTTCAAAATCCCAATAAATACTACGCTCTTGAAATAAGTTATAAAAATCTTCATTTTCTAACACAAATTGAGCGTATACCTTTTCTACAAACTTTCTATGAGAACCAGAAAAGTCTTCTTCAGCTAAATAGTTTTTATATAGTTCACTCTCTTTGATCACTCTCCATAACTTCCGGATCATTTCATTATCTGCAGACCAAGAAATTTTTAAATCTTTTGCTTTACGTTGAAGTACAGCATTTTCTCTAAGTGACTTTACGAGATAACAGTCAACGAACTTTCTGTTAGGGTTAATGTCTTCTTCTGAAGGTAATGCCTTGTTTCTAGCTTCCTCCATTTGAACTTCAGCTGCATCAGCTAATTCAATAGGTAATAACAAGTAATACAAATAAAGTTCATACACTCTTTGTAAGCTTAGAAAAAGGTTTTTTTCAGCTTTAGCCATATCAATGCCTTCCGATTGGAAAACTCCATATAGCGCTTGCATAACCTTAACTCGAAGAAGTCTTCTATTCAGCATTTAAAGTGTGCTTTTCAGCTTAGCAATTGACTCAATTCTGGCATTTGCAATTTACATAGCTGCAACCTGAGGAGTGATCCCCTTCTCTTCAGACCACCTAAAGATGTCTTCTGTTGTATGATAGATATTTTCTGTTAATTCCATCGCCCGAGCTTCTGAGATTCCTTCAACTTCTCTATATACATTAATCAAGCCTCCAGCGTTGATCAAGAAATCTGGTGCATAAACCACCCCTTTATCCATTAATTTTCTGCCATGCGCACGTTCATCTTCTAATTGATTATTTGCTGCACCTGCCACAACACTGCACTTCAACCTTTCAATCGTAGCATCATTAATTGTAGCACCTAAGGCACATGGGGCATAAATGTCCATATCTACATCATAAATTCCATCTCCTTCGACTATAGTAGCTCCATATTCTTTGGCTACACTATTCATTCTTTCCAAATTAATATCAGAAATACTAACGATCGCTCCTTCTTTAGAAATATGCTTTACTAAAGTTTCTCCTACGTGACCAACACCTTGAACTGCAATTTTTTTGCCTTCTAAAGAATCGTTTCCGAATTGCTTTTTAGCTGCTGCTTTCATACCCATGTATACTCCATATGCAGTAACAGGAGAAGGATCTCCACTACCTCCCAATGACTTTGGTAAGCCGCTAACATGATTTGTTTCCATATTAACATACTCCATGTCTTTAGGGTTTATTCCAACATCCTCGGCTGTAATATACTTCCCACTTAAGCTTTCAACAAATTTTCCAAATCGCCTAAAAAGTGCTTCTGATTTTTGAGTATAAGAATCTCCAATAATTACTGCTTTCCCACCACCCAGGTTCAATCCACTAATCGATGCTTTAAAAGTCATTCCTCTAGAAAGACGCAAAACATCATTCAATGCTTCTACCTCATTACTATAGTTCCACATCCTCGTTCCTCCTAATGCAGGACCTAAGGTGGTATTGTGTATTGCAATAATTGCTTTTAAGCCGCTTGCCTTATCTTGACAAAATACAACTTGCTCATGCTCCATTTGAAGCATTTTAGAAATTACAGGATTTTGCTCAACTGCTAATTCTTCTATGTCTAAGACCTCTTCCATTCTATATATAAAGTTGATGTAACAAAATAGATTATCCTAAATTTGCTTGGCTTAAAAAAGCTGCAAAAAAGGAGTGCAAAAATATTGAAATAAACTAAGTATTAAAAGCTCAAAATTCACTTCATGAAATCTCTATTTTACCTTAACAAATACCTTTGGAAATACCGTTTTCGGCTAATCCTAGGAATTCTATTTGTGGTAATTTCTAATGCCTTTGCCATATTTCCTGCTGAATTGGTTCAAGAGGCTTTTGACGCTGTTGCTCAATCAGATGAATTAAAAAAAATAGTAGGCTCTTCTCAAACAATAACTCCAAAAAATAGTCCAAATTCAGGCTTCTTAGATCCTTTTACTCAAAATATGACCTTGGCAGAGGTTCTGTTGTTTTTTTCTGCATTAGTTTTATTAATGGCATTTCTTAAAGGGATTTTTACCTTTTTTATGCGACAAACGATTATTATCGTTTCTCGCTTAATTGAATACGACCTTAAAAATGAAATCTATCAGCATTACCAAGACTTAAGTATGTCCTTTTACAAAAGGAACAATACAGGTGATATCATGAACAGAATTAGTGAAGATGTTACCAGGGTAAGAATGTATCTGGGCCCTGGTATTATGTATACTATCAACTTAGTTGCTTTGTTTTTAATGGTTGTGCCAGTAATGCTTTCAAAAGATATTGAACTTACATTATATGCCTTAGCACCTTTACCTGTGCTTTCAATCTTAATTTATGTAATAAGTAATAAAATCAATAAAAAGAGTGAAGTCGTTCAAACTCAACTATCCGCCCTCTCTACTTTTTCTCAAGAGAGCTTTTCTGGCATTCGTATCATCAAATCTTTTGTGAAAGAGAAGTACATGAACAAAGTGCTAAAAAAAGAAGCCGAAGAGTATAAAGACAAGAATTTAGACTTAGTAAAACTAGAAGCCTTTTTCTTCCCCGTTATGATGCTACTGATTGGTTTAAGTACAATTTTAACTGTCTATATTGGAGGTATAAAAGTTATAGAAACTAAAGACTCTATAAATCCTGTTACTGTAGGTGACATCGCTAAGTTTATTATTTATGTTAATATGCTTACATGGCCTGTTACCGCTTTAGGCTGGGTAACTTCCATTGTACAAAGAGCTGCTGCTTCACAAACAAGAATAAATGAGTTTTTAGAAACCATTCCTGACATTCGAAATAGTTCAATTGAAAACACTGTTATAAAAGGTGAAATAGAATTTCGAAACGTATCATTTACCTACCCTGAGTCCGGCACAAAAGCGCTAAAGAATGCAAGTTTTAAGGTAACTCCAGGAGAAACTTTAGCTATTATTGGAAAAACCGGATCTGGAAAATCAACTATTGCCGATCTAATTTGCCGTTTGTTTGAAACTACTGAAGGAAGTATTTTGATTGATGGTCAAGAAATTTCTTCGATCAACCTGAATAGTTTAAGAAGTAATATTGGCTATGTCCCTCAAGAAGTATTTTTGTTTTCTGACAGTATTCGGAATAATATCTCTTTTGGAATAACTAATGAAAAAATTGACTTGGAAAGGATTCAAAAAGCTGCGAAAGAGGCTGCCATTCACGATAATATTGACAAGTTTCAAGAAAAATATGAAACTGAACTAGGCGAAAGAGGAATCACTTTATCTGGTGGTCAAAAACAAAGAATATCAATAGCAAGGGCTATAATTGATCGTCCTAACATCTTAATTTTTGACGATTGCCTTTCAGCGGTTGATACAGAAACTGAAGAAGAAATTTTAAGTAATCTAAAGGTGATAATGGAAAATAAAACTGCTATAATAATTAGTCACCGTATTTCTTCCGTTAAACATGCCAGTCAAATTTTAGTACTTGATGAAGGAAAAATTATAGAACAAGGCACCCATGATGAGTTAATGAAAATAGAAGGGAACTATTTCGAAACCCATCAAAAACAGCTATTAGATGAGGAAAAACAAAACCTTGCATAAAACGTCAGCCAATTAACAATCTTGAGATCATTTATTATCAATTGCTCCAAAACTTATTTCTACTTTTGTGCTTCAATTTTGAGATAGTATTGATAGCCTAATCCACCTATGAGCGATCAAATAAAACACGAATGCGGCATCGCATTCATTCGTTTAAAAAAGCCCCTTAACTATTACTTAGAAAAATACGGCACGGCCACATATGGCTTAAATAAGCTGTATTTACTAATGGAGAAACAGCACAATAGAGGGCAAGATGGTGCTGGTGTTGCTAATATTAAATTAGACATTGCTCCTGGGGAAAGGTACATCAGTAGAATCAGATCTAACAGCAATCAACCAATTAAAGAGATCTTCGAAAAAATCAATGAGAAACTTCAAGCAGTTGAAAATGAAAATCCAGATTTACTGAAAGATGTAGATTATCTCAAAAAGCATGTTGGATTTACTGGTGAAGTCTTATTAGGGCATCTTAGGTATGGTACTTTTGGCAGGAATAGTATCGAAAATTGTCACCCTTTTCTTCGCCAAAATAATTGGATGACAAGAAATTTAGTTGTTGCTGGAAATTTCAACCTAACAAACGTCGATGAGCTTTTTGATCTTTTAGTTGATCTAGGGCAGCACCCTAAAGAACATTCTGATACCGTTACGGTTTTGGAAAAAATCGGCCACTTTTTAGATATGGAAAACCAAAAGCTTTACAAAAAGTATAAGTCTTTAGGTTACGCCAAAAGTGAAATTTCTGAACTGATTGCTAAAAATATGAAGGTTCATCGAATTCTAAGAAATGCTGCTTTAGATTGGGATGGGGGTTATACTATGGCAGGTATGATCGGCCACGGTGATGCATTTGTGTTGAGAGACCCTTCAGGAATTCGCCCAGCTTTTTATTATCAGGATGATGAAGTAGTTGTGGTAACTTCTGAACGACCAGCTATACAAACAGCTTTTAACGTTCCTATTGAAGAGATACATGAGCTAGATCCCGGTCATGCAATCATTATTAAAAAAGATGCAACTGTTGGTTTTAAAAAAATCAAAGAACCTTTAGAAAGAAAAGCTTGTTCTTTTGAACGTATATATTTCTCTAGGGGAAGCGATAGGGATATCTATGAAGAACGTAAATAGTTAGGAAATTCTATTGTCCCAGAAATCCTAAAAGGGATAGGGAATGATGTTAAAAATTCTGTTTTTTCATTTATTCCTAATACAGCTGAAACTTCTTTTTATGGCATGATTAAGGGAATTGAAGATTACCTCAATCGAGTTAAGAAGAAAAAGATTAAAGCACTTAATAATCCCACAGAGGAACAACTTAATGAAATCCTTGACATAAGGGCAAGGGTTGAGAAAATTGCGATAAAAGATGCTAAATTGAGAACCTTTATTACAAAAGATGAAGCTCGTGATGATTTGGTTACTCATGTTTATGACATTACCTATGGAACTGTAAGGGAAGGCAAGGACAATTTAGTTGTAATAGATGATTCAATTGTTAGAGGTACCACTTTAAAGCAAAGTATTCTAAGAATCTTAGATCGATTGGGTCCTAAAAAGATTATTGTTGCTTCTTCAGCTCCACAAATTAGATACCCAGATTGTTATGGTATTGACATGGCAAAACTTGGTGACTTTATTGCCTTCCAGGCTGCTATTGAGCTATTAAAAGAAAATGGCAAGGAAAAATTAATTAAAGAAGTGTACAAAAAATGTAAGGCTCAAGAAAATTTACCTAAAAACCAAATAAGGAATTACGTAAAAGAAATTTATGCCCCTTTTTCTGCTGAAGAAATTTCATCAAAAATTTCTGCCTTATTGACACCTAAAGACATTAATGCTGAAGTCCAAATTGTTTATCAAACCATTGAGGGACTTCATGCCGCTATTCCAAATCATAAAGGAGATTGGTACTTTACTGGTGACTACCCTACTCCTGGGGGCAGCAAAGTGGTTAATAAAAGCTTTATTTATTACTTTGAAGGTAGAAACGAAAGGGCTTATTAACTCTTAGAGTTTATATACTAAGCTTAATATTACAGCACTTACTAACATATAAATTAAAGTTAGTGGCCAACCTATTTTCATAAAATCTTTAAACTTATACCCTCCAGATCCATATACCATGAGGTTTGTTTGATATCCCATCGGAGTTATAAAATTAGCTGCAGCGCCAAAAGAAACAATTAAAATAAATGGCACTGCATTTAAGCCTAATTCAAATGCAATAGAAATAGAAATAGGAAACATAATTGCTACTGCAGCTTTATTGGTAATGTATGCAGCTAATATATTTGTTACTAAGAAAATCAACATCAGAAAAAATATTGGGCTCAGGTATTGATTAAAAAGAAGGAACATTTCTGCAATGTACTTTGATGCTCCTGAATTGATCATTGCTTTTCCAAATGCTAAACCAAATGCGATTAACATAATTAAATCAAAATCTAAACCTTTTCTAATTTCATTTAAGGGCATAATGTCCAATAGAATGCCTAACAACAGCACTACTGATAAACAAATCAACAGTGACACTGATGTAACAGCCGAAATAACAATTGCGAGAATTAATCCGCAAAATACGAGTCCAACTTTTGCTATATTATCTTTAACAGGCTCTTCTGTATGAGATAAGACGTAAAATGCTCGATTGTTTTTAGTTCTACTTAAAAAATCTGACCCACTAAAGACGAGTAATACATCTCCCGCTTTTAACTCAATATCTCCTATTTTTCCACTTAAGCGTTCGCCATTTCGATGAATGGCTACTATTGCTGCATCATACCTAGCTCTAAAATCTGATTCTTTTACCTTTTCCCCAATTAATGATGAATTAAACGCTATTACCACTTCATTAACGCTAGACTTCTTATCCATCATCCTTTCAACAACCCTCGGCAAAGTCAGTCCCAATTCATTCTTGTTAAACTCTTCCAATGAATTTGTCTCTCCTGCAAAGATTAATACATCTTCTTGCTCAATCGTAAATTCAGGAGATACAGGAGTGATACTTCTATTCTGTCTAATAATCTCTACTAAGTATAAGTTCTTTAAATTTCTAAACCCTGCATTTTCAACACTTACTCCTATTAATTTAGATTGTTTTTTAACCATTGCTTCTACAAGAAACTCTCTGGTTTCTATTAGTGTATCAATGTTTTCTATTTCTGTTTTTGGCAATAATTTTTCTCCAAACATATAGAGATAAACTATTCCAATTATTAACATTGGCAGCCCTACCCAAGTAAATTCAAAGATTGAAAGTGATTCAAAACCTGCATCAACTGCTAGTCCGTTTACTATAAGGTTAGTACTTGTACCTATAAGTGTAACACAACCACCTAATATAGCTGCATAAGAAAGTGGGATTAATAATTTTGTAGAAGAAATCTTATTTTCCTTTGACCAAGAACTGACATAGGGCATCATCATAGCAACTAATGGAGTATTATTAAAAAATGCTGATAAAGATGCTACTATAGTCATCATCCCTAATTTAAACGATGACAGTTTTTTTTCTTTGCCTAAAACTCTTCTAAATACTATATTAATTACAGAAGAACTCCTGAGTATATCACTAATAATTAGCAATATAACTATTACCGCTAATTGCTCATTTGCAAACCCATTTAATGCTTCAGTAGGGCTAATCGCTCCAACAACAACTAAAAAAAGGATACTAATAAAAAAGGATACAGTAGGTCGAAACCATTCTAAATAGAGTGCCGATAGCAAAAATGTAATGGCAACAAGTATGTATATTATTGGAAGAGTGAGCATGTCTTAATATCCTGCCTTTGCTCCTCCAATTTGTTCAATTGGGTGCCATGTTGTTTTAGTCTCTAAGAAATCTTTGAGAAGATAAGGAGAATTAGCTTGGCTTTTTAAGAATGTATTTGACCATTTTCTAACTCTCTTTAAATTTACTGATGCAATCTTTTCTATTGAACTAATAGAAAAAGTATCTCCAACTAATAGAAGCGTGTTTACATCCATATGGCTTGAAAAGTGAGACTCTAACTCCGCAGCTTTTCCAGTTAATATATTCACAACTCCAGCTGGAACGTCTGAATGTTGTAATATTTCAGCAAACGAAATTGCCGATAGAGGAGCCTTTTCATCTGCTAAAACTATGATGCTATTCCCAGAACATGTAACTGCTGCTATTGCTGTAACAAAATCTTTAAAATTAGTGGTAGAATCACAAATTGCCGCTACTACACCACTAGCTTCTTGTATAGAAAAATTGAAGTGACTACTCGCTACTGGATTTACGCTACTAAAAAGCTGTTGGTATTTATCTGACCAACCCGCAAAATAAACTAATTGATCAATTGACTCTTCCACTTTAGCAACCGCCGCGGTTTTAGAAATCAACTTTTCTTTTTGAATCAATTTAATGAATTCTTCTTTTCTAGCTTCTAAGTTCTCCGCTATTCGATAGATTACTTGTCCAATGTTATATGCTGACCGTTCTGCCCAAGCTGCTTGTGCTTTTCTTGCAACTACAACAGCATTTCTAAAATCCTTTCTCGAAGCCAAACAGATATTTCCCAGCTTCTCGCTTTTCCCATTTTCAGGAATATAATATCTCCCCGATTCTGTTCTTGGAAATTTTCCTCCGATGTATAATTTATATGTTTTCAAGACTTCTACCCTGTCTGACATAAGTTTAGATTTTATAAGACAAATCTAATCAATTCAGATACAAAGGAAAGCCAAGAATGTATGCTATGCTGCCTTATAAATAATGTGGATGTTTTCAGGGGAGAAATCAACCTTTCCTTCTACGATTACATGCCATGATCCATCCGTCGGTTTCTTAAAATGACAATAGCTATCTTTTACATCAATGTACAAACCATTAAATTCAGTTTGTTGGCGGAAAGCGTTAAAATTCTCTTCATCTAATAACATTACATTATAATCATTTGGCAATTCTATACCAATATAGCCTGGATGGCTTCCTCTGATTTTGTGTTGTATTCTTTTCATTTTGCTAAATAGTTTAGTATTTGTTACTTTTACGATCCAAATATACTATTTATTTTAGTTTACTAATTTTTTTAGCATTATTATGACAAATTTTTTTGCCAAAAACCTTAAATATCTTCGTAAAGTCAAGGGTTTAACCCAGGGGGATTTTGCATTGAAGATAGGCATTAACCGCCCAAAAGTAGGATCTTATGAAGAAGGAAGAGCGGAACCCAACCTTGAAACACTTCAAAATATTTCACACTTCTTTAAAGTAAAAATTGATGATTTGCTTGAGAAAGAACTAAGTAATACAAAAAGAAAAACAAGCAAAGACATTGAAGGGAATGATTTAAGAATATTGCCTATAGTGGTAAATGACTCACAAGAAGAAAAGATTTCATTAGTTCCTATTAAAGCTGCAGCAGGTTACCTCAATGGATACTCTGACCCTGAATACGTTGAGCAACTCCCTAATTTTAACCTCCCTTTCTCCCAATTGACACAAGGAACTCATCGTGCTTTTCAAATTAAAGGAGACAGCATGCTTCCTATTGCTTCAGAGAGTTATATTTTAGGTGAATATCTGGAAAATTGGAATTGGATAAAAGATGGAGGCTGCTACATTATCATTTCAAAGGAAGACGGTGTTGTTTACAAAAGAGTCAAAAATTGTTTAGCGGAAAATCAAGAATTAGAATTGCACTCAGACAACACATCTTATGATGCATTTAGCATTCATGCCGATCAAATTGTTGAAGTATGGAGGGCTTTGGGATATATTTCTTTTGAGCTTCCAGAAAAAGAGAATGAATTACTGTCCGTAAATCAACTTTCTTCTGTTGTAATGCAATTAAAGAATGAAGTAGAGCAATTGAAAAATAAGTAAGATGGATTTTGGAAGAGTAGACAATATAAACGATGTAGATTTTACTTTACCTCCAACTCCCTCGCTATCTAAAGTCACATTTTCTAAGTTATCAATTTCCAAAACTCCTAAAGTATATATAGGGTGTCCGGTCTGGGCAGACAAAGGTTATGTGGGGAAAGTTTTCCCTCCAAAAACTCCAGCGAAGAATTATCTGCTAGAATATTGCAAACAATTCAATAGCATTGAAGTAAATGCCACTCATTATCAAATTCCTAAAGCTGATACTATTAAAAAATGGAGAGAAGTCGCTACCGAAGGATTCAAGTTCTGCCCAAAATTTCCACAGATTATTAGCCATAGAAGTGATTTTGATAATAAACAAGAATGGATGGACTTATTCCTTTCATCAATTTACGAATTAGATGAATTCTTGGGTCCTAGTTTTATCCAATTCCCTCCCTATTTTAAGCCAAATAGATTAGAACAACTCAATCGATTCTTTAAACAGTTACCTCATGATATGGATTTTGCTGTAGAATTTAGAAATGAAGCATGGTTTGAAAATGATACCATTAAAAAAGAATGGTTTGAACTCTTACAATCCCATCAAATAACTCCTGTAATAACTGATACCTCTGGAAGAAGAGATGTACTACATCAGTTAATTGTCAATGATAAAGTTTTCATCCGATTTACTGGAAATAACCTCCATCAAACTGATTACTCTAGAATCAATGATTGGACTCTTCTTTTATCAGATTGGATAAATAAAGGGATTTCCGAAGTCTATTTTTTTGTACATGAACCCGAAAAACACCTCTGTGCAGATATTGCTACTCATATGATTAGTCTGCTCAATAAAGGAGGAATTGTTCAATTGAAAGCTCCTCGTATATACAGCGAAGAAACCGGAAGGTTATTCTAAATACACTCTATGCTTCTTGTGGAAAGTCTATTTCACTCAAAGATTTCTTATGAATTTAATATTTGTCCCACACAACTACCTATTTATGACCCTGCTAATAAGTTGAAGGAAATTTGTACAACTATTCGGGAAAAGTAGTCTAATTAAAAGCTGTTCTGCAAGCTAACCTTTGCATTGCAATTTGAATTAATAACTAAAAACAAATATTATGAGCAAATTTAATGTACCTAGGAAAGAAGAAGTAAATGAAGCAAACAAAGCTATCTTTAACCAACTCGAAAGTGGTTTAGGATTTGTGCCTAATTTATATGCTTCATATGCACACAGCGAAAATGCATTGGCAGATTACCTAACCTTATCCAATAGAAAAACATCTCTTAGCGCCAAAGAAAAAGAAATTGTCAATTTGGTAGTAAGTCAAGTAAATAATTGTGCCTATTGCTTAGCAGCACATACAGCAATTGGGAAGATGAATGGTTTTACAGATGAACAAATTTTAGAAATAAGAGAAGGGTCAATTTCATGGGACGAAAAATTTGATGCCTTAGCAAAATTTGTAAAAAGTGCTTCTGAAAATAGAAGTAAAGCAAGTCAAGAAAGCATAGAATCCTTCTATAATGTAGGATACTCAAAAGCTACCTTAATTGATACCATAATGTTAATTGGAGATAAAACCATTAGCAACTACTTATATGGTAACACAAATATTCCAATTGATTTCCCTCTAGCCAAAGAACTAGAATACGCAAGTTAATAACATTATATAACACGATGCTGTACATCAGCTTCACTTAAAAAATAGACATGAAAAATTTAATTAAAAACTTATCTCTAATACTTACCTTATTAATTGGAGGGAATGCAATTGCTCAAGAAGCTAAAGTGATTCAACTAACCCAAGTTCAAGGAGATTTTAAAGAAAAGAAAGAACTGAACTTAAAGGCAGGAGAGGCCTATATCTTTGAGGTAACAAATGAAGGTGTGGATCATAAGGTTGGTTTTGTAATCACTCCTAAAGGGAAAACAACTCAGGAGCATCATATTCAAAACGCTTATGTGCAAGAAACAATTGAAAATGGGTCTTCATCTAGGTCTAAAGAAGTAATCCTTAAAAAAGGGGAATACGAATATTTCTGCCCAATGAACCCTACTCCTCACTATACAATAGTAGTTAATTAGCTTAGTAGTTTTTGAGTTCAAAAGGGGAGGCTTGAGGAGGTCTCCCTTTTTTTGTTTTAATCATTTCTTCAAAAGCGCTAAATTCGCTTTGATATGAATTGGAAAATATTAAAAGAACCTTATCCTTTTAACAATAGTCTAAAAAAAGAGATCATTTCCTCTTTCTTTTTTGGGTTATTTGTTTTTCTATTTTTATTCCTTTTTCAGCCATTTGGCCTCTCACAATACCAATCCCCTACTAAAACTATAGAATTAGCAGGTTATGGCCTGATTACCATGGTTGTCCTTTTCTTCAATAATTTAACCTTTACCCTGATATTCCCTAAGTGGTTTAATCAATCCAGTTGGTCTGTTGGCAAGAATATATTTTATTCTTCATATATGTTTTTCAGCATTGGTCTTGCTAACCTCATCTATTCAGTATATCAAGGCTATTTATCTTTAAACCTAAAAGGGTTCCTTTTATATCAAGGAATTACATTACTAGTTGGTTTATTTCCTTTCACTGTAAGCACATTTGCTATCTATAGCAATCGCCTAAAAAAAGCGATAAAAGAAGCCGATCATTTGAATGCATCATTAAGCCCCCAACATACCAGCGTTCAAAATTATTTTGAAATCCCTTCTCAAAATAAATCTGAGAATTTATCCATAGATATTAATGCTCTGCTGGCAATAAAAGCAATTGAAAACTATATAGAGATATATAGTTTAAAAAATGGCATGGTAAGTAAAACCATTATTCGGAATACTCTAAAAAATATTGAAGAGGCATTCTCAGGTTTTGATTTTATTAAAAAATGCCACAGGAGTTACCTTGTCAATCTTCAGAATGTGGAACAATTTTCTGGTAATGCTCAAGGGCTAACTCTAGATTTCGGAAAAGAAAATAGCATCGAAGTTTTAGTTTCAAGGAGTTTTGTTAAGGAGATTAAAATGTACTTAACAGGAAAATAGACTTGTTATTCATCCCAAATTTCTTGATGAAAAGCCAATAGCCTTGTTATTGGCCATAAAAACATGTTACTCATCAATTCTATTTAGAATTTAAAAACATCTCCTCTTCCTTTGTTTCATTGAATTTTAGAGATGAAAAAGGGTTTATTTATTATTGCCGCATTATTTATTGGATTTAGTTCTTTTGCACAAAAAGATAGGTATCGTTTTGCTGCTACATATTTTGGAATAGAAGGAGAATACATTCAAGAAAATAACTCTTTTTACTATCTAAATAATTCTGGCAATATTGATAAGAAAAGACTACCTAGTTCAATTAGTCCTCGTTTTTTGATTGGTGGAACACATTTTTGGGGACATGCAGATTTTTATATCTCAATTCCAATTGCAAACATTAAACTCAACAATAACAGTAATGCTTCAATTTCAAATGACGTTTTAACCGGCTTCCGACTTTTGCCTATCAGGCTAAAGTCCAATGCCTTTTCCCCTTATATAGGAATTGGTTTCAATAGTAAAGAGTATAGCCAAAAAGGGGCAAATGGCAAAGGCCCAATTTATACAAACTGGCAATGGTATCAGGAAATAGGGCTTGCTTATCAAGCAAAAAAAAGTGCAATAATTGAGTTAGGAATAAGATATTTTAGTGCCAATGCCTATAACAGCTATATCGATCGTTCCACTTTCAAAAAAACTGAGGTCTCTCCTTTTTCATTTTCTTTTTCTTATAAAAAAGTATTTGATTTTACAGCAGGGTATAGTTCAGAAAATGCGAAAAAATATATGGCAAAGGTTCACAAAAAAGCAGAAAAAGAAGGAGCGTTAAGCGCTTTTTCTCTTGGAGTAGGGTTCAGTGCATTAATTCCTCTAAAAAAAACAGAATTAGCAAGTAGACATTCTTTTTTTAATGATGAGATAGAAGGAAACTTATTCCCTGATTTGGGTATTGCATACTACTCTAGCCCCTTAGATGCCTCTGCTCGTTTATCTTTTCGCCCTTTAAAACAAAAGGAAAGTGCCTTTGATTATACTTATGAATTACGTCGAAATTCTTTTGCATTTGAAATTTTCAAATTTTTAGGTGATTATCATGGTTTTGTCCCTTTTATTGGACCTTATGTTTCTATTGATCAATACCAATTAATTGAAACCGATCATGGGGAAAAAATCATTGATAACATTGATACTAAACTCGGATACGGTGTAGTATTTGGCTGGGATATTAGACAAACAAAAGCCGATTACCTTGTCCTAAGAACTAATTTAAGATATACCCCCGAATTCAGCTATAAAAAGGGAAAATATAGGTTCACAACAGAACAAATCGAATTCAACTTTATTCAATTAGTCTTCTATCCAGAACGTTATAAAGTCTACAAAAATCTAACCCAATAATCTATGGAAACTATCATGAAAACAATTTTATTTTTACATGCTCTAGCTGGAGGGATTTCATTAATTGCTGGCTTTTTTGCTATTATTTCAAAAAAAGGACAACAATTACATATTAAAAGCGGATTAGTCTATTATTGGTCTATGATGGCCGTGGTTGTAACTGGATTAGTGTTAGGTGTTTACACAACTAATATTTTTATTCTTACGATTGTTGTTTTTAGTTTCTATATGGTTTTTACAGGTCGTAGAATTTTAAGTACAAAAAAAGAAATTAGTCCTAAATCGCTCGACTGGTTCTTTAATATTCTTTCCTTACTTATTGCCTTATTTATGATTTATTTAGCAATAGTAAACTTTATGCGAATTGGATTTTCAGGCTCCGTTCCAATGCTTTTAGTTTTTGGTGCCCTTTTACTTTGGATGGTTCTTCAGGACACTATAACTATGAAAAATAAAAAATTTAAAAAGGGGGCCTGGTTGCTAACTCATATTGGGAGAATGAGTGGCTCATACATAGCTACAATTACAGCATTTTTAGTTGTTAATGTTCAACTGAAACCACAGTGGATAATATGGCTATTACCAACTGTTGTTGGAACTCCTTTAATTATTAATACGAGTAATAAATGGAGAAAAAAATTAACTCCTGTTAAAAAGAAGAAATGACTGAACTTCTTATTGCATTATAACCTCTACCCTTCTATTCTTAGCTCTTCCTTTTTCATACTTATTTGGTGCAATAGGGTCTAATTCTCCTTTCGAAGAAAGCTCAACCGCTTTAATTGTTATTCCCATTGACTCTAAGTACTTTTTCACAGAATTAGCTCTTTCAAGACCTCTTGCTCTATTGTTCTCTACAGAGCCAATATTATCCGTGTGTCCAACTAATATGATTTTCTCTCCTTTTAAATCAGTAAGAACTTTTGCTAACTTTTCTTTACTTATCTCATCAATTTCATTGACTGCAAATTCAAAGAAAACAGTTGCTTTCACTTCCCCTTTTCCATTCCAGCTACCTACTATCTCATTATTATATATCTCTTTTTTCTGATAATTTATATGCTGTTCTTTTTTTGAGGCTGAAGCTAACAAGGCTTTCTTCTTTTTAAGCGGTTCAAAATTGAACGTTTTCCCTTGCATTTTAGCCTGTTGAATTAACTTGCCGTTCTTATCCTGAATATTGATACTCAAGTCGTTCAGATCCTCATCTGTAAGGTTAAGAGGAACAATAGAAAAATGTTTATCCCCTTCTAATAAAGTATAATTGAAATTCCCATTTTCATCTGTATAAATTGTATCAATTGGTAATCCATTTTCATCCAATACAATCAATGCAGAACTCTGCATCGGAAGTTCTTTGTAGTTAAACTTTCCAAACAACTCTATTTTTGCTTTGACATCTTCTGCTTCTTCACTAGTTAAGGCCATATCATCGCCTTTAAGCCTCACAAAATTGAATTTTTCCCCTATCAAATTCCCTTTTTGAACAACATTTCCATCTTTGTCTACTAAAAACATTGTTAGGTCATTCAATTCTTCATCATTTAAATTCAATGGAACAATTGAATACTTATTGTCATACGCTAACATATTGTATTTGAAATTTCCATTTTCATCTGTATAAATGGTATCAATAGGAAAGCCATTTTCATCTAATACTACTAGAGCAACTTTAGACATTGGTAACTCTTTATAATTGAATGTCCCTTTTATTTCTTTCGTTGCAAATATGTTATCTGCATCTAAAAATCCATTTTCTCCTGTATAAATAAATCGTTTTGTCTTCTCCCCTTCTTCATTCACAAAATAAATCTTGCTTCCAACAAAATCCTCTTCTACAAAGCCTCCATCCATACCTTCTAGAACTTTAACTATATAATTTTCATCAGCATTTAACTTTCTAAATGTAAAATTCCCATATACATCAGTTTGTACCTCATCAATTAAATTCCCGTCAGCATCAAAAATTTGTAAGGTGATCCCTTCAGCTGGAAGATTTGCATAGTTAAATATAGCTTGTTGATTGGCAAACTTAAATTTCCCAGTAGCACTAGATTGAAAAATATTACTGTGGATATCATTTCTGTCACTGGTAAAGAAAATATCTAAGTTGTTCCCCATAGTAAAATAAGC
>Ga0316204_10002737_pt1 | contig 38497 bp, 28 predicted proteins | sample 6monrhotite_MG_2_FD_205661 | JGI IMG/M metagenome (GOLD analysis project Ga0316204, IMG submission 205661) | Microbial mat bacterial communities from mineral coupon in-situ incubated in ocean water Damariscotta River, Maine, United States -... | ecosystem: Environmental > Aquatic > Marine >...
TGAAAACTTGTAGGCTCCGTTCTTCCCGGATTTCGTAAACTACATCCGGGCTACGGGTTAGGTTTTGCATTCAACGCAACGACGAGTCCGTAGCCTGGATGGAGCTTGCGGAATCCAGGGCCCAGCGTTGAATATTTCACGGTGGGCATTTTATTGCTGATCTTTAAGTTGCTCTGTTAGCAACGCTGCTATAACCCGAAAATTTGTAGGCTCCGTTCTTCCCGGATTTCGTAAACTACATCCGGGCTACGGGTCGGGTTTTTCATTCAACGTAACTACCAATCTTTAGCCTGGATGGGGCTTGTGGAATCCGGGGCCAGCGTTGAATATTTCACGGCGGGCATTGTATTGCTAATTGTTAAGGTGCTCCGTTAGCAACGCTGCTATAACCCGGAAACGTGTGGCTCCGTTCTTCCTGGATTTAGTAAACCACATCCAGGCTACGGGTCTGCCATACCTGAAAACGTAAAGGCTTCATTCTTCCCGGATTTCGTAAACTACATCCGGGCTACGCCGGACTAAATATTTATGCAGCGATGGTGTGAGCTATTTTAAATCCACCAATTTATTATCTATCGTCATAATTCGCCCGATTTATTGTCTACATTGACATGATTCGACCCCTGAATCACTAGACTCCTGCTGTTTAATTAACAATACGCTTTTTGCAAAACTATTTTTTTTTAACGTTGTTGCTTGTTCCTAACCGGGCAACAACAAGGAATAAACACAGGAGAACAATCATGAATTCAAGAAAACATTATTTGGCGGAAAAACTCATTGTTATCACTTTTCCCGTTGCATTATTTGCTGGCTGCGCTGGCAGCGGTGACATTAAAAGTATCAGTGAAGCCTACACCCCCATTGAGCCAAGCCATCAGGAATATTTGTTGACGCAAAATGATCTCGCTGATATATCGCTGGCATACACCGAACAAACCGATGGCGCCATGGAACAAAACCATGCCCCTGTTACACAAACGCTTGAAGATTCGTCGCCCTACACACCTTACGCGCCTGTTGAAAATAATTGGCCCGACCCACAGGTGGCGATGACGACAACGGAGATGGAAACGCTGGATAGCGATAACACTAGCCCGATGGATGAACTAAACAGTGTGGTAATATCCACCGAGAATCGCCTGCATTTTGAATCGGATAAATATGACATTAATAGTGGGCAGCAGGCGCTTATTAAGCAACACGCCGACTATTTAGTTGCCAACGCGCATGTAATCTTAACAATAAACGGGCATGCCGATATTCGTGGTACACAAACCTATAATCAGGCACTCAGTAATCATCGGGCGCAAGCGGTATTCCAGCAATTAGTGTCGCTGGGTGTACCACCAACACAATTAGTGATACAGGCCCACGGCGAAGACCGCCCCTTGCAGAATCAAAACAACCTGGCAGAAAACCGCCGCGTGGAATTTGAATACGGTGATGCCATGGTATTATCGGTTGCTCAGTAACGCCGCTACCCCTCTTCATACAACCATCGGCCAATGTATTAACGCATTGGCAGATGGTTATTTTTACCCACATTATCAATTGCGCGGCGTATGGCACGTACTGAGAAAAGTGGATTAGTCTTGCCTGATCTGTACAGGGAAACTTGCCGAACGGAGCTCGAGAAACGGGGCAGCCATAACACCTCCCAACCACCCGATGCTGAAAAGGCTTGCATTACCATAAAGTGATACTATACTATCACTTTATGAAAATTGAACTAGTAACTACTTTAAAACGCCAAGCGACTAAAATCTTGGCAGAACTGCATGACTCAAAGGAGCCTGTTCTGATTACGGAACACGGCAAACCATCAGCATATCTTGTTGATGTCAATGATTATGAGTTAATGCAAAACCGATTGCACATCCTTGAGGGTTTAGCTCGAGGCGAAATGGCTATTTTAGAAAACCGCACTTACACGCAAGCCGAAGCAAAAAAGAAAATGAGTAAATGGCTCAAATAATTTGGACGGAACCAGCACTATCTGATCTAAATGAAATCGCGGAATATATAGCACTTGATAAAATCAGTGCGGCTACTGAACTGGTTCAAAAAGTCTTTTCCAGTACTAATCGGCTTGAACAGTTTCCAAAATCTGGCCGCAAACCGCCAGAATTAAATAATTCCAGATATTTTGAGATTATAGTTGGACCCTGTTGGATTTTTTATCGGCACAATAAGGAAATTGTATACATACTTTACGTCATGCGAAGTGAAAGGAAGCTTCGTAACTATCTACTGGAAGCACGTGAAAGTGAATGTCGCTAACCGATTGCGCACCACAGGCTTAAGCCCCCGCGAGGCCAACCACTAAATACCCTTCAGTAATAAATCAATGACACCAACAATTTTGTGTCGGTATTTTTCGAAAGAAGTCGCTTTTTTATTGATAATGGATCTGGGAACGGAAGTCAGCAGGTGGCTGAGTAACACAAAACTTCCTGCGTCAATTTCTGTGATAGAGCAAAGTTTTCTGCCATAGTATTTTTGAGCGCTTCGAGCGAAGGTTAAGGGGTTATGATGCTTGAATTTAGCGTATTTAATAATTCGCTTTGCACGTAAACAAAATAAGGGCGGGGCTTTTTGTATTCTCGTTTTCATTTTTACATAAGGTGTATTGGCTCATCAAAACGGCCTATTTCCACACCTACGGGCCTTGCCTGATAAATCACTGTTTATACTTAGATTTGCTAATTTCCTGGGCGCGAATTCATCATGAATTAGTCGCGCTTATATTCCCTTTGATTGAAGACCCCCATCACTTATGCACAATATTCATCCAATGAGAGAGACGGAGTAGCCATGATACTACATGGATAATATTGTACGAGTAGTAACCCACTTATGCACTGTTAGTAAATACCGGCTTTCTCGCATGGGCCATTTTGAGCTATGGTAAGGTTTATGCATTTAGTCCAAAATCCGGTATTTGCCAGTAGTGGGTAAATGGCCAAACCACTCACAGAGAGTACTGGATTGAACGAATCCGTATTATCACTATCAATTCATGAAGCATGAATGCTTAGCGGCTTACATTCCTGAACATGGGCTCACCAGGCAACTATATGACTGCAAAACAAAAGGTTAAGGTATTTGACCTCCAAACGGAAAAAGATCACCTAAAGTCCATCATCGATACCATCGTTGATCAGGCCAGCGGTATTGTATTGGGCAAACAACATGAAATCCGGCTGGCACTTGCCTGCCTGTTCGCACGGGGCCATTTATTGATCGAAGACTTGCCTGGGGTGGGAAAAACCACCCTGGCCCATGTGCTTGCCGCCATACTGGGGCTTAAATACAATCGCATACAATTTACCAGTGACTTGCTCCCGGCGGATATTTTGGGTGTTTCTATTTTTGACCGTGAAACCGGTGGCTTTAGCTTTCACCCCGGCCCGATTTTTGCGCAATTGATTTTAGCCGATGAAGTCAATCGTGCCACCCCTAAAGCACAAAGCGCCTTATTGGAGGCAATGGAAGAACAGCAGGTGAGCATCGAAGGCGAAACACGAAAACTGCCAACGCCGTTCTTTGTTATTGCCACGCAAAACCCTACCGACCAGATTGGCACCTTTCCTTTGCCTGAATCACAGCTCGACCGGTTTTTAATGCGAATCAAACTGGGGTATCCCGACGAAACCGCCGAACGTGCCCTGCTCACCGGGTGCGATCGCAAGGATTTGATTAGCAATCTACAAGCATCGTTAACGGAAGACCAGCTTGCCACCATCCAGGATGCAGTGAGTCATGTGCATGCATCGGAAGACTTATTGGATTATTTGCAGGCCATGATTAGTCACACCCGCCGCTCCACTGACTATGTATCCGGCTTATCCCCCCGTGGTGGGCTGGCACTGCTGCGTAGCGCCAAAGCCTGGGCCTTAATCCAGGGGCGTGACCATGTTTTACCCGAAGACATTCAAACGGTCACACCACATGTGGTCTCGCATCGAATACACTTAAACCATGAATCCGGCGAATCCAATGCCAACACAATCGCTGAGCAACTGCTTGCTATTCCAATTCCGTAGTCGATGGTAGTCGATAGATAGTAGTTAATGGCGATCGTGTCTAGACTATACGCAATACGATTAGCAATTAGCAACGCGATCAGTTTATCAAATAATTTATCACTAAATTAAAACATACATTATATCTGCGCACCCCATCATGGCATCAAAATTCACAATCCCTCTGGAACGGCTGAACCTGGACCGTTTTTTTGTGGGCGAAGGCCCCTATGCTTCACCGTTAACATTGTCGCAACGACGAATTTTTATACTCCCCACACGGCAGGGTTTGTTCTTTGGCCTGTTATTATTAGTCATGCTGGTGGGGGCCATCAATTACGATAACAGCATGGGCTATCTACTAACGTTTTTGTTGGCCAGCCTTATCGTGGTCTCCATATTACACACCTTTCGTAATTTATTGCGCTTAACCATTTCCGTTGGCGCTATTGCGCCGGTTTTTAGTAAAGAAAAGGCAACGATACCGGTCATGCTCGACAACACGGGGCATCCTGCCCGTTTTGCCGTTGGTGTTGAAGTTCTGGAACAATCATCGGAAATTCATGATATTGCTGATAACAGCTGGACAACGGTGGACGTATCGTTCCCAACCACCACTCGCGGCAAACACCCGTTACCACGCATTACCGTCTGTACGGTATTTCCCCTCGGACTATTTCGCGCCTGGTCGCCGGTGCGTCTTTCCAATACATTTATTGTTTACCCCACTCCGTTGGGTGAATCCACGTTGCCGCAACACGCCCAGCTACACCAGCAACGCTTCGGCGGCAATCAAAAAGGCACGGATGATTTTGCCGGGTTTCGCAACTATCATGCCGGTGACTCCTTGCGGCATGTCAACTGGAAGGCCTATGCCAGACAGGGAAGTTTACACACCAAACAATTTGGTGGCGGTAACAACCGGGAGCTGTGGCTGGACTGGCGCACCGTACCGCTTAACAATACGGAAGCCGTTTTAAGTCAACTCTGCAAATGGGTGATCGAAGCGGATAAATCCGATGTGGACTATGGCCTATGGTTACCCAACATAACCATTAAGCCAAACAACGGCCTCGCGCATAAACATCAGTGCCTTGAAGCATTGGCCTTATATGGGGCCAACGTAACATGAGGCTAGGCAATATAAGCTTAAGTAACTTGAGGTTAGCTAACCTTACCAAACAGTTACACCAGACCAAGCCCGCAAACCTCTGGTTGTTATCCGGCTTACTGCTGGTGATGCTGCCACACTTGTTATACCAACCCGTACTCCTGATTGTTTGCACCTTTCTATTGTTGTTGTGGCGTTTTTTACATGAACTGACCATTGTGCCATTACCACCACGATGGTTACGCACCCTGCTCGCCATTGGCACGTTTATCACCATTGCCTTCATCTATCACACTATATTTGGCAGAAATGCCGGTGTTGCGCTGTTAATTATTATGTTGTGTTTAAAGTTACTGGAAATGCGCAGCTCCCGTGACTTTACCGTCGTCATCTATTTGGGTTATTTTGTGGTCATTACGGGATTCCTATTCAACCAATCCATACTCATTGGCTTTTATATGATGGGCGTGGTATATTTACTGACGACAGCGCTCATTGCCCATAATCAGACAGGCGCTCAACGCATTCCCCACCAAACCAGACCCAATAACAAAAGTGCCCAATTAGCCTTTACCCTGCTGATGCAGGCGATCCCACTAACAATTTTGTTGTTTTTTCTGTTTCCACGTATGCCCGGACCACTATGGGGGCTACCCGAGGATGCCTTTGACGCCAAAACCGGGCTATCAGAGAGCATGGCCCCGGGGCAATTTACTGAACTGGCTTATGACACCTCACCGGCATTTCGCGTAACCTTTGACGGCGACATCCCTGCGCCGTCCAAACTCTATTGGCGTGGGCCGGTGTTCACCCATTTTGACGGCTTCACCTGGCAGGAATTGCGCCACTCAACCAAACGATACTTTAACGGTGAATGGATTTCAGAAACCATTCCAATGCCACAAGTTACCCAACAAAGTGCGATTGAGTACACCGTTACCCTGGAAGCCAGTAATCGAAACTGGTTACTGGCACTGGACCTGCCAACAACGCTACCCAAACAAAGTTATTTGACGGCCAACTATGAACTGCTGACCACGCAGCCGATTAAGACGGTGCAGCGCTATCAATTAACCTCTCACACCGAATACAAATTGGGGGCGCATGAATTTCCTGACCACCAGGACTACCGGCAACTGCCTGACTTTACCGCACCACAAGCACGTCAATTAGCCACCCGGCTATTAAACAAAATTGACGATAAGAACAATTTTGATGCAGCATTTGTGCAACTGGTCTTAGACTATTTTCGCAACGAACCCTTTTATTACACCCGCAATCCGCCACTAATGTTAAACAAACCGGTGGATCAGTTTTTATTTGATGCCAGGCGCGGTTATTGCGAGCACTATGCCTCGGCCTTTGTGGTGCTAATGCGCGCCGCCGGCATTCCCGCTCGCGTGGTTACGGGTTACCAGGGGGGTGAATTTAATTCCGTTGGTGATTATTTTATTGTGCGGCAATCTGATGCCCACGCCTGGGCAGAAGTCTGGCTCACCGGACAAGGCTGGACACGGTTTGACCCCACCGCCGTGATACCACCCAATCGTATAGAGCAAACTGAACTGCGGGAGCGCTTGCAACGCACCAGCGCCGGTGCCGGTTTCGATCTTGGATGGCTGGGATCATCGTGGAAAAACCTGAAGTACGGCTGGGACAATGTTAACCACCTGTGGAACCAATGGATCATCGGTTACAATACCAGTAAGCAGTTTTCATTTCTGCAGGCCCTGGGGCTCGGCGCTCTTTCCTGGAACGGACTTGCGATTGCCTTATTTGGCAGCATTGCCATCCTGCTTATTATCATCGGCTATTACATTGCCCGTGAAACCAATATAAAGTCGAATCCTGCGCGTTTGCTGTATGAACGATTCTGCCGGAAGCTGGCTAAAAAAGGCCTGGTTCGCCGACCGTCGGAGTCTGCGCAACATTTTGCCCACCGGATTAATCTCGCCCGGCAGGATATCGCACCACAGGTTAATGACATTACGCAACGTTATAACCACTTGCGATACGCCAAGACACCATCGCAGCAATCCCTGCTCGATTTTAAACAACGGATAAAACAGTTTAAGCCTTAAAAACAATCCTTGAAAAGGCAACTCTGCCTGCCGCTCTGATGAAAGCGCTTCTGATAAAAACAGTTAAGATGACAACCTTGCTGATTAATTTAAGATTATAATTACTCCGCCAAACTTAGCTAAAACAATTTAGCTAAATCAATAAGGGCTAAGGCAAAAACAGCTCCAGCAAGTCATTAAGGTATTGCTTGCCCCTGTCAGTTGGCACAATGGAATTTAACGTCCAGTCAATAAGCTGTTTTTGTTCTGCCAGCTTCAGTGGCTTTTCAATACAGATAATGGGCAACCCGGCCCGTTCGGTAAAAAGTGACGTTGCAAAGCCGTCTGTCAACCGCAACGCGTTCATCATAAACTCTATCCCCATTTCCTGCTGAGACAATGCCTGCTCTGAAATAACGACACCGCCCTTTGCACTATTATCCATGTAGGCAACCGGGTGTTTTTGTTTTGCAAAGCGAAATACTTTTTGTTGCTGCATGTCGGTAATTTTACTGTGGGCACCGGCCCCTATGCCTAAATAGTCGCCGAACTCCCAATAATTGCGGTTATGCACGCACTCACTATTCGCCGTCGCATAGGCGGAAACTTCGTATTGATGATAGCCATTGCCAGCCAGCTGTTGCTGTGACTCTACCTGCATTTGCCATATTAAATCGTCTTTAGGAAGAAGCGGGGGATAACGATTAAAGTACGTATTGGGCTCAATGGTCAGTTGATAATAAGAAATATGCCGGGGCGATAATTCAATGGCGGTACTGATATCATGCGAGGCCTGCGCAATACTTTGATCCGCCAAACCAAACATCAGGTCAATGTTTATGTTGTCAAACCCTGCCTGGCGTGCCTTTTCAATCGCCTTAATAGCATCGTCGCCATTATGTACCCGTCCCAGGTTTTTCAGATGCTGGTTATCAAAGCTTTGCACCCCAACAGACAGCCGATTAATGCCCGCTTCACGAAAACCGAGAAACCGGGCATAGTCCACTGTGCCCGGGTTTGCCTCCATAGTGATTTCCGCATTGGCATTAATCATTAACCGCGCGCGCAACTCAGACAATAACCGGTCAATAGCATCGGGGGTAAACAAACTGGGCGTGCCACCGCCAATAAAAATACTCTGAATGCGTCGGCCCCATATTCGATACAGGTCATGCTCCAGATCACGCATTAAGGCATTAATGTAGTGTTGCTCAGGTACTTCTTCGCCTGCAGCATGGGAATTAAAATCGCAATAAGGACATTTACGGACACACCAGGGTAGATGCACGTATAACGACAATGGCGGAAGTGACTTAAAAGTTAACATATTGGTTTTTTTACCCACCTTCTTTATAAAGATTTACCCATTATTAAGGAAGTTATTGGTTTGCTTAACGTAATCAAACAAAAAAACATGAAGCACTCTGCATTTCAGCGAATAATTCGCTTGTTTTTTATACACTCCGATACAGAGACAGGCATTGTAGCGAATTGACAACAGTGATGACATCCACCCCGGACAGGCACTGAATTTATTGGCCAGCGGCATCAATGACAAGTAACGCCTTAATAAGCAGCACAACGCCAAAAATAAATAATGTGACATATTCACCTAATTTTAACGTCTTATTACTTTGAATCAACAGGCGGATTTGCAGTATGATATGCCAATTATTGGGGTCTCAACAATAACAAATCAGCATTCCTTCTGGTTTTGTTACCCGGAAACGGCCTAATGGCATTAAACCCAGGCGTAGCCCTATATGAATCAATTGAATCTAATGCATTTAATAATACTGACAAGGAGATATACTTAATGAAAAGATCCACAATTATGACAGGCACCGCGGCGCTGCTGTTCTTCTCATCCATTGGCAGCAGTATGGCTGAAATTTCCAGCGATATCAGGGTCACAAAATCCGGTAGCCAGGGCGCAGGCTTCTATCTTGGCGCGAAAGCAGGGCTTGCCAACTATGATGAAGCAGACGATTCCGATGCGGCGTTTGACCTTTTCGCGGGCATCAATCTAAATGAAGTTCTATCCATCGAGGCAGGCTGGACCGACCTGGGTAAAGTCTCTGACGCAGGGACATCCGCTGAAGTATCGGCGTTTCACGTTGACGTCGTTGGCAACATGGGCGTTCGCAGTGACATAAGTTTGTTTGGTAAAATTGGCCTGGCAAGCTGGGATCTCGATGTGAAAAATTCTTCTTTTTCCGACAGCGACTCAGGTGTGGATTTAACCTTTGGCTTTGGCGTTGACTACAACATATCCGGCCGTTCATCAGTGCGATTCGGCCTGGACTTCTATTCGATAGACGGGACAATCAATAATACGGATTCCAGTGAAGATATAATGGTATTTTCAGTTGGCGCCAAATTTGGGCTTTAACAACCTCGGCTTTCTTTATAAAGCCTAAGCATTTATAAGGCATAAGCAGAACCTCAAGTAATAGCCTCAAACAGCTGCTCCTAACAATAGCAGCAAACAATAAAAAAGCGGACATCACGTCCGCTTTTTTATTATCCAACTCTTAATCCTAGATTCCGCCGTTGAACACGGATTTAGCGTCATCCCTCATCCGCCATGGTGGATGAGGGACGGTGATAAACCGTGTAGCGACTCACTTTTTGAGTGAAGGCCAGAGACAGCACAATGGTTTTATTTTTCATCGTGTTGGCCCGAACTCAGCGCGGTCAACGGCGGAATCTAGGGTAATCAACCTGCTAATTCATCAACCAGCAAGTCATTTAAAACCCAAACATTGATTTTTTCTTGGTCTTACGAATTTCCTTCTCATCTGACCATTCAACAATGCCGCTCTCAAGGTGCATAACTTTTAAGGTAAATTTATAATAAACATCTTTGTCACCACCACCACGCTTAACAATGCTGGATAAATTACCATACATCATATATTCAGCACCAATTTGACGCCCCATGTTCACCGCAGTGGACTCATTGACCATACCGCTATCACCTTGATAGTCCAATTGCTTCTTGACCGCATCCACTTTCGTCATATCAACAAAACGGAACTTGCCGGAACGCAACACTTTATTTGAAATGGTATCAGTAACCGACTCGGTATCGATGTGCTCAGAGGTTTTATTTTTAATGGTATCCACAAACATCACCGGACGGCGTTGGTTGGTTACCTGCACAATAGGCGGAAATGTTAACAGGGAATCCACCATCTTCGCGGCAATTTGCTGCAAATCAGTGGAGCCAAAATCCGTAGTAGTGGTTTCAACTGCAGTAGCATCGCCATACTGAACGTTGCTGCCACCAAAACAGCCGGCCAACGATAAACTGACCACACTGGACGCGATGATTGTGCCTATTGCTTTGCGACTAAACAGATTATTGCTATTGATTTTTCTGTTAACAGATTTGTTATCGAAAAAAAACCGGATTGATTTCATTATAACTCCCTCACGTTTATTTTATAAGTTGTTACCGAAGCATTTGGCGCCACCGCTTTCATTTGAACCGTGGATTTTCCATTTAATGTCGTCGGCGTCCAGGGCTCACCACCTTGCTCAATTTCAAAATTATCATCGCCATACCATGAAAAACGGTATTGAATCTGTTTGTCTGAACTGGTCAGGTTTTCCAATACAACACTGACCTCCAGCAAATTACCCGTAACACGTGTATTCATTTGGGAGATGATAATTTTATCCGCCAATGGCTCATTGTGTATGGCAAGATGTTTGGCAAATTTTGGGTCACCATGCGGTTTTCCCGTAGCCTCAAGACCGGATGTTGCGCAGCCCGATATAAAAATAACCAATACTGCTGACAGCAGGCCTGTCGTTGTCCATTTTTTCATATTAACCTCCAATCAATTGTCATTAGTTTAGCTGTCTTTATAATGTTGTTGCTTCAGTATGTAATGTTGTACCGGTCGCAATTATTCGAACAATGGTTTTCTTGCCTGGCTCCACGCTAACCGATATGGAACCCGACGCCGTACCATTGTTTAATAATAATTCGTGCTCTCCCGCGGGTATATAAGCACGAAATATCTGGGCGTCATTTGGCAGAGTCTGCCAGCTACGCTGATCGGCATTTTCAGTAATGATATTCAGAATCCCCACCGCCAACTGACCAAAGCCGCTTGTTTTGTCAACCATCTGTTTTTTTGATGCAACCCGCAATACTTGTCGGACCAGCATCGAGGGAAGACGTTCTTGTAACGCTTTTGCAGCAAGCGCCTGAACATAAACAATAGGGCTGGTTTTCCCCAACGCAGACCCATTACTATAGCTCAGGTTGAGCGGCGATGTACTTTCCCAGATATTACCATAAATCGGGAAAGCGGCTGTATGCACTTGCGACCCAATAAAGAATGGCACCTTTATCTGCTGCTTCACCGGCGCAAATCCATGCTCAAAAAACACGATGATTTCGCCTTTGTCATCGCCCGGCGGCTCAAGTTGCACTGAAAATGTTTTTTTAAACCGCTGGTGATCTTCCCGCATACCCAGCTGTTTTGACAACCGTAAGACATCCTGTTGCAAATACGGATTATCTGGAAAAATCTCCAACGCTTTTTTATAGTCAATGTAGGCATCATTCAGGCTGCCCAACACTTCATAAAGCACGCCTGAGGCATAAAACGTATAGGCATTTTGAAAAGAATTCTTAACTCGGCCCGCCGCAACATCCAAAGCGGCAAATGACGACATAAACTTACTGTCATTCTGCGCCCGCTTTTGCTCTGCGTCGGTAATTTCATCCTCATGCTTGGTAAAAGCCAGTTTTTGCTGCTCATTAGCACGTCGCACCTCCACCAATGCACCATTGACATTATCGGCAAACAAATAGTTCATTGCCTGGAAATGATGCACGAACACCCTTTCGTATGCATCGCCACTATATGGAATGGCATTGTCATTGGTTAACAAAGCCGTACCCTGACTCGCAGTGCCAGACAGGCTAATCCTGGCTTTTTCTTCATTTGCCTCCATGGCGGCAATCACTTGCTTAAAATCCTCAATGCTGCCTTGGTGGTCCTGTGCTATTTGCGAGATTCTGCCTCGCTCCATCAGGTATAATATTTTATCGTTATCGGAGCGGTGTTTTTCGAGCTTATCCTGCGCAACTTTATATTGCTTGTTAATCACCTGTTGTTTTAGTGGCAATATTTGCGACGGGTACGATGAAAAAATGGATGTGGTCGCACAACCGGGTAACACGACGACACTAAATATTAACAATAAACCGACAAGGATACGCGGTGACGCGGTTCCCTTTGCTCTTTTGATTATCATTTACGCAATCCCCTAACTTTTCCCGAAAAAGCAGCCATCAGCATCTGGGCGAAAGCACCAAATTGATGGCTAAAATACCACGCAGAGTGGATTATGAATTTATTAGACTAGGGTCTGAACAGTGAACAAACCCAATTGTCAACAGACCCTAGCATTGTTAACGTCTTTATTATAACTACACGAGGTTACAGTATATTTGCCATTAAATTATCACGCTAATCGCCGACACAGCCTGCATTACCAGTTAACAGGCTTGTCGCTGGAGCCGGGGGTTAGTTCTCGGGGCTGAAAATGCGCATTGGCATCGGTATCCTTCAGCCTTACAATGGCCCCTTTTTTTATTTTCCCGCCGCCAGTGACAATAATGGCTTTTGAAAATTTCTGCTGAATTTCACTTACCTGAATGGTGCCAATTTCCTGTTCGGTACTCCCCAAAGACTCCCCAGTATCCGGGTCTACCAAACTTTCTCCCTGTACCAGCACGGCCAAAGTGCTGCCAACCTCAAATTCGACGCCATCGCCTCGATTTAGATACACCTCGTTGCCGGTAATTTTAATTATTTTTAACGGAAACACACCACCCACAACACCATTGACTATATGTTGAACAGTTTTATCTTTCAGGGCGATTAAAAAATCGTCTGGCGTTACTTCGTTCTTATGGTTCTTATCCTCATGCTCAACAGAAAATTTGCTGGCGGAAACTATCTTACCACCTCGGCTGTCAACAATTCTAACATTGACCACCATTTTCCCTTCGTACTGTGGCTGAATACGGTCGGTATAGGGAATTTGTTTTCTTTCCAGCTTTGCCTTTACCTGCTCAATTTTCCCCATCACAAAATAATCGGCGCCAATCAGTTTACCCATTTTTACGGCACTCTCCGGTGACAAGTATCCAGACTCACTAAACTCCTGCTCCTTGAGCAAGTCTGCCATACGATCTCGCTCTACCACATTGAATTTGTTCGTTTTCACAAGATATGTCAGTAAATCCGAGGATAATAACTTAGTGGTATCATCAACATTTTTCACCACAACAAAGCCATTACCGAAACTGACCTGCTCTTTGCTAACATCAAAGTCCAACACCGCTATTGTAGGACGCGCTGCTAGCCCCGGCACCGAAAATACAAGCAAAAACAAAAAGATGGCGGTGTAATTCAATTTTTTCATAATAGTTTCCCTGGTGATCGCAGAACGCAATGGCATGAGTTAATGCACCTGATTCCAACCAACATTATTGTGACGGCCAAGCAATGAAGTCGCTTCGAGCCAAAAAAATAGTCTTTTTGAAAAGTATCCGGAATTTTGAATCAAAAACCCATTTTAATCAAAGTAAATATTACCGTTTCTTTTTGTTAAAAAATACGCTAGGCTGGTCGGCGTTTTGCGGTATGAGATTAAACGGGTAATCGCTGCGTATAAAATGAATAGGCGAACAAACCCGGATTTTGCCGGTAATTAAGCAAACGCGGGCAAGTAAAACGCAGGCATTCTAAAACGAATCTAACAGTCGATACACATAACGTTTTTCACCAACGTACGGCAGCGAATAACCCAGTGTTGCAGTATGAAAATACACGTATTTTAATACCGCATTATCTCCCGAACCCTAACTTAATATTTCGGCAACCAAAACCGATTAGCGTCCGTTACAACCTAAATGACAACCAAAGTGCCGCATATCAAGATGTTACGGCACGCTTATTGTTAGTAAACCGCCAATTGCTTGTTAGCAAACTAACACCACTTACATGAGCTGAATAGGATGCCCCTTCCTCCAGCCCAGGAATTAGCCATGAATATCGACTACAAAATTAACGCACCACTTTCAACACAAGCATTTATTGACGTGTTGCAACATTCATCATTGGCAGAGCGACGTCCGGTTGATGACCGGGATTGTATCGCAGGCATGCTGAACAACAGCAATCTGGTCATTTCTGCATGGAATGCAGATCGCCTGGTGGGCGTCGCCAGATCAATGACCGACTTTCATTATGCCTGTTATGTTTCCGACCTGGCCGTAGACAAGGCATTTCAGCGCGCGGGTATTGGCAAAAAACTACTGGCGCTAACCCAGGAGCAGTTGGGTGCACGCTGTAAGTTAATACTCATTGCAGCACCCGCCGCTAACGCATTTTACCAACACCTTGGCTACGCTAACAATTCCCGTTGCTGGGTGCTTGAGCCGTAATTTACACGCTGACGACGTAACGATTAACCTCGGATGTTTTAACCTAACACATCAGTTGGATCTACTGCGGACGCCTAATGCGCTGAAGATAGTTGTAACCTGTGGTACTTAATCGCAGGCATTTAACCGCGACACTCAGTGGTCCCGCGCACTAACCAAAAGACTGGCCGCTTACGTTACTTATTAATAACAAGCAATTGATTGACCGCAACACTATCGATGCGTGTTTCAGTACTGTCTGGCCACCGAACCACAACACTATCCACAGTGTCGCAATCCGCCACGCCAAAGTGAAGCAAATACGAATTTTGCGAACTGAAATTACTACCGGCGTTAACAACCCGAATCTGCTGACTTGTTCCGCAGGAGACTGTTGCTTTTGCACCAATGGCAAAACGATTGGGTAATTCCCCCACCAGTTTTACACTCAGGTAGTTACTGCCGCCATTCAGGTTATTGCTAAGCAGGTTATTACGAAACAATGTTGGCGCGGCCTGATTGTTTGCGACCAGAATATCGATGTCGCCATCCTGGTCATAGTCAAAACAAGCCACACCACGCCCCTGCCCGGCATCCGAGATACCCAGGCTAACGGCATTTTCTGAAAAACGACCATCACCATTGGCCATAAACAAGCGGCTCTTATCCGCGTAATACTCTGATGCTCGATGATCGGTTGGCATTTCAAATCCATTAACATGAAAAATATCAAGATACCCATCGTTATTCACATCGGCGAAACAACTGGCCCAGCCCCAGCCTCCGTCCCGTACATTGGCACTGTCGGTAACGTCTGTGTAGGTACCGTCACCCTGGTTGTTATACAAGCGATTACCACTGACACCCCAGGTGCCTTCAGGTATGCCATTGGGGTCATAAATACTGGTAACAAACCAGTCCAGATCACCATCGTTGTCATAATCAGCAACGGCAGCGCCCATGCCGTTTTCATCACTAATCGTTGCATTGGTGGTGTTGTCGAATGTTCCATCTTGCTGATTGATAAACACCTGGCTGGTTTCAAAGTCTGCCGCAACCAGCAGGTCACTCCAGCCATCTGCATTTATGTCAGCAAAATTAGCGGCAAACGCATTCATCGTAACCGCCGCTATCCCCGCATCAGAACTGACATCTTCATATTGATTCCCGCCCTTGTTTTTCCATAAATAACCACCGCTGCCGTTAGTTAACCAGTGTGAAATATACAAATCGGGCAATCCATCGTTGTTATAATCGCCACTGCTGGCGGAAAAACTGTCAGTCAGGCTGGCAAGGCCCGAGTTAGCGGTAATATCACTAAACCGCCCGTTGTTATCATTTAAAAATAATGAAGCCGTCGTGGCGTTAATACCACCGACAAATAAATCGAGCGCACCATCGCCATCACTGTCAAACAACAATGGCCCCGTGGTAGGCTTGTCGTCCAGCGCAATAGCCGGTGATCGGGTATCTTCCGCAAACGTACCATCTGTCTGGTTGATGAAAAGGCGATTGCGGCCACTACCGCCGTGAGCAATATAGATATCATCCCAACCATCACCGTTTACATCACCAATGGCGACCCCGCCTGCAATAAGTTGCTGCTCACCGATCAGCTTTGGCGATTTTGCTTTACACTCCACGACATACCCAAAACCTGCTGCCGCGCTAACATCACTAAATAACGGGTTGGTAACTAACGGATTGGTAACACCGGGATTATTTTGCGCAGGAATCCGGCTGGCACTGCAACCATCATTAACGGCGTTATTATCATCGGCATTGCTACCTCCACCCGAGCATCCTGGCATCATCGCAATGGCAATTACCGCAAAACTCATTTTCATCAGGGTATTCATAAATCAAATTTTCCGGCTGCAATCAAGCTGGAATCGGTATCAATGTTGAGTGACATCAGCTCGTTTAAGTGTCCGTTTTTTTCCGCGACTTGAAAAACAACCAACTCGTTATTCAGTTGATCAATCGCCATCAGCAAGCCATCCGTTGCCACAACCTGAAGTGCCACAATGTTGCGCTTTGAGACATCAATATCCTGAATCAACGCAAGCTGACCGTCACTTTGTTTTATGCTGTAGACCACCAGTCGCTTCGGATTTTCACTCAAGGCGTATAAAACCGGTAACGCCGGGTGAGCCAGCATTTTTATTGGTGCCGCGTCAGGTGCAATCGTTGATAATGCAATTTCCCGCACCAGACCACTTTGATGATGAATTTGATACCCTGACAAATAGGGCGCCGTCTGATGACTAATATACAGATACTGACCGGATGGCATTATCTGCACCGCCAACGGTGTCGCCGTTAATTTAAATGGAGTACCGGCCCTTGCCAGGTCATCAACCAGGGGGCTGGCGGCGCTCAGGTAGCGGTATACTGAAAAAGACTGGTGTTGTTCATTGGTAACATACGCGTAACGTACCGCGTTATCCAACTCCAGCGCTTTAGGCCCTGCAGGCGTTGACAATGGTGATCCCCGTAACTCTGATAACGCATAACGTTCCGGGGCAATTGCAAACACACTCATGCAGTCGCACCCATCCGATAACCCATAGAGATACCAGCCGTTTTTGTCGATGGCTATGTTCCGAAATATACGCTTGGCGTTATTGGGATTTGTCGGATCACCTTCCACTGGCTCAAATTTATTCGTATCTGAACTAAATCGAAAAGCCTGTATCCCCCCGGTGGTTGATGACGCAATGTAAACAATGGGACGATAAGGGTGAAACGCCAGGGCACTGGGCGCTGCCGGTAATTTTATTGAGGGCATTGCCTGAAAGTTATTGTTACCGGTCTTTTCCAACACCTTCACATTCGCACTACCTGACCCTAGCAATACAAACGTTCGTTCATTATCCTGTCGACTGATTTTCCCCGACAAGGCAATATCGCGCACACCGGAACGCGTCTGTATCGTACTGCTATGGGACAATTTGCCGCGCTCGCCAACATCAAAAACCGTAATATTGTTGGTATGATAGTTGGCAATAAATAACCTATTACCATCATCATTGAACTGCAGGGCAATGGGTTTTTCACCCGGATTGCTGAAACCAAGCTTGGTAATTGGCGTAAGTTCGCCGGTGACTTTATTAATTTCATAACCGCCGATGGTGTTGGACAAATAGCTGCTAACGTAAACGTATTTTCCGTCCGGGTGTACCGCAATCGCATAGGGGTTAATAACAGATGCAAAAGGGCTGCCTTTAATGGCTGCCAACTCACCACTGGCCTGATCAATAGAAAACACGGAAAGGCTGGCCGCCCGGAAGTTGGTCACGTACAAATACAAACCACTGGGATGAATGGCAACATAATACGGCATGCCGCCCGACTCCGGTGGCATATCCAGTTTGGTGTTCAATTCGGAGCTGACGCCCACATCCCCGGCATCAAAGGGTGATTTTTCGATTTGGGTCAACACACCGGTATTGGTATTGACCTGATACACCGACACACTGTTTGAGTGAGCATTTACCGCAAAAACAAACTCACCACTCGGATGGACCGCCACAGAGCGAGTGCGTTTTTGTGCAGGAAATGGCGAACCTTTAACCGCGCTAAGCACTCCGGTCTCTTGATCAACCCCAAAAACGGAAATGCCGCCACCCCGCAGGGGAGCATATAACCAGTGCTTTAGCGGACTAAATACCAGGTCTTGGGGCGCACGGCCTGCAGGTACCGTGTAATTGCTTAATTGCCTGAGGCGACCGGTGCTGGCCTCAAGTTCAAATACATCAATCTCGTCCGTTACCTTGGAACTGACATAGACGAACTTGTTATTGGGATGTACCGCAATTGCAGTGGGAAATTTATCGGTTGGCTGATGCCCCCGTGCATGCAATACATAAGGGTCATTCTGCACGGCAAATACCGCAGCACTGCTATCAAATGCATTAACACCGAGCAGGTACTGGCGGCCCTGACCATTAACTGCCTGGGCAAATACCACCACGGCGATAGCAACGCAAAACAAAACTTTTTGAGACCACATAAGACAGATATATTCGGGTCGTGTATTAAATTCGGGTCGTGTATTAAATAAAATACTCAGTACAGGGGCAGTTTATGGAAGGTTCATGCAAGCTTCAGAGCCAAACGCCATCCAACTCACGCCAATTTGCCCATTGCCAGGCGCGCCAGAAGAGCCACAATCGCCGGGGGTCCAATTGCCGCTGGTTGCGAAACTGTGAATTTTAAGCCCTGCCCGATTATAATAAGGGCCCTGGGTATACCCGCCAGTTCCAAAACCACCACCTCCACCAAATCCACCGCTGGCATTCCTGACTTGCGTACCTGGCTGTAAACCGGCTTCTATACCCACATCATTTAGATTCACCAAAAATGCTTTATTCTTCCAGCCATGGGGTACCGCCACATGGCAAATGTTACAGCGAAAATTCTGCACTACGCCGGCATGATAGGTATGCAGGTTATTGAGGCTTGAACCACCGCAGTTAAAACACGCCCCTTGCGTGGCGAAGCCACTGTCCTGCGCCCCTCCGCCACCGCCGAATCCACCGCCGCCGCCACCACCGAACCCGTTTGAACCGGCGTACTGATCATACTCGTGACATTTAAAGCACAGGTGATCCCGAGCGCCTTCACCGGTTCCGCCAAACCGATCACCACTCCAGGGGCCTTTTAACAAGAAATTATCATTGGACCCGTGAGGCCCCCAGGGTGAGCCGTTTTCGCCACCATTAGGCACCACGGTACCCGCCGCGGTACTAGAGCCATGACAATCACTGCAATACATGGTCTGGGTACCAACGGCACGGTTAAATGGTGAAATCCAATTATTCTCATTGGCCTGACGTATTGCCGGCGTTCGGCCGGTCCGGCGCATAACTGGATGCCAGCCACGATGATTGTTACTGGCATAGTTCACCGAATAATTTTGCCCTGGCGGCATCCCAGAAAACGCCCCACTTGGCGTGCCCGAGGTACCTTCCTCCATATGATCGACTGGTGATTGATATTCCATTGCCTGATTGGTGTAACGCGTCATGCCGTTTGTACCCGAAGGGGTACCCCCTGCGTAATACCCCAGCTCAGGCGGTAAATCACCATAGGCATAATTTGAATGGCATTTTAAACAAATTTGGTATTCGCGGGTAACATAATCAAAGTTATTGGGATCTGAGTTCGCTAACACCGGGACGGACTGCGGATTGCCCCGCTTTATACGAAACCCCGTTGGATTGGTGCCAAATGCCGTACCGGCGCCATAGTCTGGCTCCACACCCCAGATTCCGCGCAGTACGCCAGATGCGAGATTGGAATGTTCCGCGGCATCATGATCATGGGTGCCTGCAGCGGCGGGAGTCGCCGGGTCATCATAGAAGTAACGGTTTTTTATCACCCGGTGAGGATTATGGCAATCGGTGCATTCCGCATGCCGGTTAACGGGCGTGGTACCACGCCCTAATTTTCCCGCACTTTCGATAAAATCCTTACCAAGCCCGTCAGTGCCTTGAGGGCCATAACCGCCAATGAGCAGCGGGTCCACCAGGTCATGGGTACCTATGTCATGGATTTCAGTGGCCGCCAGTTGCTCGTCATTGGTTATCGGCATGTGACGGTCCATGAACAGAAAATCATATTTTATATTGGGCACTTCAAAGGTATTATCCGCTGAAGACCTGAATTGCCCCACCAGTGTATTGGCATCGTGGGAATGACAGGCGAAACAGGCTTCTTCGATAGCGGGCAAGCCATCACCAAACTTGATGGCCGCGCCGCCGGCAGCCGTAGTGACCGTACCATCCACGCCCTCGCGTAACAGACGCCGTGATCCTTGGGCGGTATGGGTATCATGGCAGGCCAGGCAAGCGGATTCCCAGACTTGGGTACCAGGCGCAAATTCCCGAACTTGCGCCGCCTCGTTGGTATAGGCTTCATTGGCAACCGCCGGATTTGCATGCGCGGACCCCACCCACCCTGCTTTGTCATGGCAAGCCAGGCAAATAATGTCGTTTTGTGCTGAAAACATCGTGCCCACAGGCTCAACCTTCTGGAGTCTGTTTAAACGCAGGAACTTAATATTCTCGTTTGATGTATCCCGGATATGCGGATCATGGCAACTATTGCATTGCACCAATCCACCGGTTGTTGTCGCCGGGGTATGTTCGAGCGGAATTTCCGTGGTGGCAACATAAGTACCTCGCTGACGCACTTTGATATGATCTTCAGCATCTGGTGAACGCATTTCACCATCTTTAACCACCAGATTCTGGTCAAACACCAGTGAGATGGGGTGGTCATTGGTTAAATCAGTCCCCAGATGCCGAGTGAACCCGGAGGTTGGTCCCTCTCCCGGCGCCATTGTGCCGCCAGGCCCGGTGCCCTGCATTCGAATATCTTCAGTAATGCCCGATTGGTCAGTGCGAGTACCATTCAGCACGTTAACAGCGCCAATTGCCAGGGTGCCGTCATGACAGGATAAACATAATTTGGAAATACCATTGGGCTGATCAAGCGCCGTGCCGGGGGCGACGGCATCGATGGATGCGGAGCGGTAGGTGTCGTAGGTGGCACCAGACATTTCCCGGTTCCAGAGTGGACCCAGCTCAGGATTACCGGCATGTGGTGTGTGGCAAAACACACAAATCTGCTGCTCAGCCACTGCTGTGACATCACGGGATTGCCCGGTGGGTAACTCAGTTCCAAACGTAGGTGAGGCGGAGAAATTATGCTTGGTATTTGCTACATCGGCCACCCGCTCTGCAAATGCAGTGAGGGGAAATATCACCACAAACACCAAACCACTAAAATACAGCTGCCAACTATATAATCCAGTCGCTTTCAATTGTTTCAATCCCTAACTAATAATTTACCTGAAGCAGTTACCACTTACCGATTTTTGCTTCCCTAGCATTTATTTTTTATTGAAACCACGATTGAACAACATTCTAATTTCTCGAAAGCCAACCAATTAGAAATTCTCTCATTACAATAAAAATTACTTGCGTTATAGCAAATATAACTAATGAGCTATACTTACGCATGTTGCGGGGAAAGTCAACCTGACATCCGTAAGAGCTTCCCGCTAAGCTGCGCATTTTTAGACAACTAATGCGCAATCCTAATTGGGGTAAATCAATTCCCAAACAACACCATCCATTGCTGCTGTCGCTCTTTTTTCATATATTTCAAAATACTAGTAAACACCAACACATCAAGACCAGTCATGCCATCATGCTTTAGTAGACGACTGCCTACAAATACTCCAGCAAAAGCGCAAACCAAAACAACCAATTCCACTACCAACGCCGTAACCCAACTACAGCAATAAAACAAGCCATAACTCATTCAAAATAATATCAATTAACCTGGCCGCCATATTTCTTAGACTGCGTAAGTAATTTGTCCGCAGGAAAAGTGGCTTATAAGCTTAAGCTTATAATATTAAGTAGCGTAAAAAATGCAGCTTAGCATATTCGGATATTAAAAACGATGTTCACAACAATGCAACAAGCCGATGATATTTACGTTATTTCGCGATCAGGCCATGTGCATAAGCTCGCGAGTCCGCCATTAAGCGTTAAACCTAGATTCCGCAGTTGACCGCACCGAGTTCGGGCCAACGCCATTAAAAATCAACCGTTGTGCTGCCTCTGATGTCCACGTCAAAACGTGAGTCGCTACACAGTTTCCCACTGTGCCTCATCCACCATGGCGGCGTTGCGACGTTTGCTAAGGACGACGGCCATTAGCGGCAAGTCACGCCTAGCCATGGCAGATGAGGCATGACGCTAAATCCGTGTTCAACGGTGGAATCCAGGTTAAAACTTCTCCACCTGTCAGACTGACCTACGGCCGATTAACGGCTCACTGGAACCAACACAACCAACTCTGTATCATGACATTCAAGTTCGCAGTTCAGCTGTATCTCAACCAATGTCATTCGTCGCGCAAAACCAAATGATCAATCGCCATATCAAGTTAAAAGGGGCTCATAATTTTCGAGATATTGGTGGGTATATGCTGGCCAATGGACAGCGCATTAAAACAGGAATGATTTTTCGTTCTGATCGCCTCTCAAAATTAACAAAATCGGACTTGAAACGCTTTGAGGCACTTAACATCAAACTCATTATAGATTTAAGAGATGAACAGGAACGGTGTACGGACCCAAGTCGTCTGCCTAAAAACAAGACCCCAGACATCCACGTTTTGAGCCTCCATAATAATATACCCAAAGCGTTTAGGATTTAGGCTTTATTGCTGTCCTATTTCTGTCCTGGCGGCGTTGAAATTCCTCGCAATAGACCAGCTATTACTCGTCATTTCGCCTTTCTTAAAGAACCTACTGTTGGTGCCAGAACAAAAATATAACACGCACTAAATACCTAAATCCCAAACGCTTTGGGTATAGAGCTGACATTAAGGCACTAAAAAAGAAAATGTTTGCCGGCAAATTAGGCGAACTGGATTTTCGCCAATTCCTGTTATCAGAATACCGGCATTACATCACCCAACATCACAACGAACTAACAAAAATATTTACCTTATTATTAAACCCTGGCAACTACCCAGTGTTAATCCATTGCAATGGCGGAAAAGACAGAACGGGAACAGTAACAGCATTAATACATTATTCGCTCGGTTTGCCAGAGAAGGCGATTTTTGAAGACTATCTGTTGTCGGGTGGTTATCTGAAAAACTTCATTAGAACAACACTCATCAAAATTAAAGTATTGTCACTATTTCGGGCAGACATTCATCAGCTGAAACCCTTACTCGAAACACGCGCCGAATATTTACAGGAAGCGATCAACACCATGGAACAACATTTTGGTTCTATTGAAGCCTATCTGGACAAATTAGGCATGCACCACCAACGCAGACACCAACTAAGCAATCTTTTACGCCATCCCTCCTGACATCGACCTCAGCATAGGCATAGTGCATTAAGAGTATGGCGCACTAAACATTCACTCACGTTATATCAGGCGCCCTGCATTCACCATAAAAATCGTAATATTCTATGGCCTCGAGTATACCGCGGGCGTACTTTCCATCTGAAAAGTAAACCCGCTCCATTTCGCTTAGGTCAGATAATTCCTCGCGGTGAGGATTGGCAATGACAACACTCAGGGTGTTGCCGCGCATCATGTCCTCGTCGCCGGCCGTGCCACCAGCGACCAGAATACGTTCCAGGGGAATATCCCATTGTTGCGCAAAATAACGTAATGCAAAACCTTTTGAAGCCCGCGCAGGAAGAACATCCAGAAACTGCCCAAATGAAATAAATGCATTGACGTTTTCTTCATTCTGGCGAATCAGCCGGTTAATTTCGTCCAGGCTGGGTGCATTATTTGAATCATAATAATAACTGACCTTGTAACGCAATTGCTCACTTTTTGGCTGCAAGGCCACCCCCGGCACATCAGCCAAAATTCTGTGCACGGATTTTTGGTTCCATTGATGGTCAATATGATTTGTCCAGGCAATGTCAGCCGTAAGTTGCGGCGCATAATACAGCTCTGTCCCCATGCCAATGATCAGCACATCCGGGACCGGAATACCAAAGCGTTTCAAAATCTTTAACGTTGGCTCAAGCCCTCTGCCAGTGACAATACCAAAGCCGGCATCGCCCCGGCGATCACGAATTAATTTCAATAATTCCTGCAAGGACGCAACATCACCCAACATCGCCTGGTCTAATTCCACCACAATGGCGCGATCATGATATAACAACGGCCGGCGAGGCAAGGGGCCTTCTTTTCGCCGTTTCACACCCTGTACAATCGGGGTTATGTTTTTAATGTAACTATCGGCATGTGCCACCCAGGAATAATGGGCCTGCACCCCGACAATACCATTGTCACGAAACTTTTCCCAAGTGTGCGGTTCACTAAGCACGGTTTGCAATGCCGCCGCAATGGATTCTTTGTCCAACGGATCAATAAGCAAGCCATTATGGCAGTTGCCAATAATATCCCGTGGGCCACCATCTTCAGTGGCCACAATGGGCAGGCCGCTGGCTGCTGCCTCGATTAACGTAAGGCCGAATGGCTCTGTTAATGCCGGATTAACAAATACCCCCCTGGAATCAGCCACAATACGATAAATAACCGCAACCTCGTCGGCCCGGTGCTGTTTCGGGTACGCCACCTTGCCATATAAATCATAACAGTCGATAAGAATGAGTATTTCACTCAACACGGACTGCGACCCCGCATCCATTTCCCGGATGTCTTCACGATTTCCTGCAATGATCACTAAATTTGCCATTGCCTGGAGTTCCGGCGACTCGCCAAATGCCTTAATTAATGTTGCAATATTTTTACGTTCATCCGGCCTGGACAGCGCCAATATCATTGGTTTATCCACATCAGTCAAAAAACGACAGATTTGGGCATAAATGGGTGCCTGCTTATCCTCTGTTGTGGGTGGATGAAAACACTCAAGGTCAGTCCCTGGCGGGATGACGGTCATTAGTTCGGGGCGATAATAATCATACAGACCGTATTGCTCATCAATTTCATTTGACGTGCTGGCAATAACCAGCTCCGCCGCTGCAAGGGTTTCCTCTTCCGCTTCGACGCGGCGGGAAATATTGTAGGTGGCCTCTATTTGCTCCCCCTTTAACCCCGTTGCCAGCAGACGCCGCCGTTTAACGCGGCCCAAAGAATGCCCCGTGTGTATCAATGGCACGCCAAGCATATTCGAAAGTCTCACACCGACGTAACCCGCATCGGCATAATGGCTGTGTATAATCGTTGGTGTGATCCCCAAATTTTGTATATATGCCAGCGCATCATCAGCAAAACCATCAAGATGATCCCATAACGCTTCTTTACGTATGTATTCATCCGGCCCGGCTGGCATTCGAATGATGCGCACGTTTTCACACAGCAACTCCTCCGGCTGGGAATAATCTTTGCTGACAGCATTGTCATTAACCATACGAGTCAGCAAATCCACACGCCCAACGTCAGGGTGCCTGGCAAGCGCCTCAGCAAGCTCCACCACGTACTTGATTTGTCCGCCAGTATCGGCATCCCGCCCAAGCTCAAGGTCATGGTGACGCACTAATCCATGGATACTAATTAACAGTAAATACAGGCCATCATTCTCTTTACTCATCAACAGAACATCCTTTTAATCCTCAGGAAAAAGAAATCAATTGATTATTAGCTCGCAATTAACAGCAACTGAACGAACACACTGGCAGACATACCTTGCAGGCTAACACTTGTGTCGTTACTGGCTCACAAACCTACAACCCCAACACCTTAACGGTTAAATAAAAACCAAGGGCAGCAGGCCTCACTTAATGAACCAGCGGACATTACGCCAGCGACATCCAGTGTAATGTATCTGGCAAATAGTGTGCTACGCCTTCCAATACCCCGGCACTATAGTTACCATTTAAGCCATAAAAATCACCGCGTGCCACGTAGAGCCGGTCACTTGCATTAAGTTTTGACATCGCCTGTCTGGCCTCAGCAATTACATCAGTGTGAGCATTTTTCACCAGCACCGATTGCAACCTGCCACTGGTCATCACGGGGAGATCATTACCACTATCGCCGGCAAACACACAATGATGCACACCAAATTGCGTATACTCCATTAAGTATTCAACCGCATGCAGCTTGGTAGCCGAAGCTGGCAGTACATCCAACAAACCTACATGCGCCACTTCATCCACACTCCAGATATAACTACACCGAAGCCCCAATGGCTTTAGCCTTGTCTGCATTTCATGTATCAGGGCCTTGCTATCAACATCCACCCCGGTGTAATAGCTAAGTTTAAACGTGCTCTGTTGCTCCGGCGCCTGTAGGCGCAATTCGTCCACATCACGGAATAAGGCAGCAATATCATTGTTGCTTGCGCCGTTCCAGTCTGGTGCGATCATCTCTTGCCACGCCAATACAGAATGCCAATTGCCATCGCGTATTTCATAAATTGTGGTTCCAACATCACCGACAGCAAATTGTGGCAGGGGAAGGGAGTATTCATTAATCGCCTGCATAAGCAATCGCTTGTCTCTACCACTAACATAGACAAGCATCATTTCCGGGCGAGCAGCCAGTGCGTGTAATGCGGGGCGTGCCTGCTGAGATTCGGGCTGCACCCCATTGGGAAGTATAGTACGATCCAGATCGCTGAACAGTGTGTAAACCGGCCTCATAAAGAAGAGTAGTCATTTGAATAGAAAGTTATCACCGATAACGATGCGTGACACCCAACGGCGATGCTCATTACAGAATATTTAATATCAATGTACATGCGCTGCCTGGTTAGAACCGCTCGCTTAAAACTGCTTGTTTAGAACCGCTTATTTATAAATTCATGTTACATATTATAGAAAATATAAAAAGCCATTAAATCACCCCTAAGGCTTATACCCACCAACATACCCCGCGCATTCATAATTAGCTATCGACAATATCGCAATATTGCCTAAATAAACCTCACTATAAGCCGCCTTTTGGTGCACCCAATGACATCTCACCGCACACAAAACCATGCTATCTGAAGGGCATTATTGCTATCTTCAATATGCAAATTAGGTTCTTAATTAGCAAATAGGCATTAACTAAAGAATTAGCTCAGCAGGCCGTCAATTAAAGCGGAGGAGCATATTGCACCAACTTGACGGCTATTCCTCCGGCAGTCAACGATTGAATGCATTATTGTACAGCGAACCGATAAACTAAATACCCATGGCGCCAAAATCAAAAAAAATTCGCATCAGCCTTGGATACAAATTTGTATTATTGGTTGTCACCATTTTGGCGATTACCTTAAGCACTACCACAGGGGTTGTCATTCATGCTCAAAATAAAATATTTGAAGACCAACTCACCGAGAAAGGAAAGTTGCTTGGATATTTTGTTTCATTAATCAGTCCCGAAGCCATTTTTACCAGTGACTTTTTTATGTTGGATAATTTCATGAAAGATATTTCCCAACAAAATGACACAATTTATGGCGTCATTTTTGACCCCAACGACAATAATATCACTAATTATCTAAACAAATCCAACCCCTATATTGAAGACGCCATTACCACCGTTGGTGAAAACACAAAATCGGTGTTAGCACATTTGCAGCAAAACACATCCATCATTCATATGCGCTTTCCAATCGTGGTTGATGATGAGCGTTTAGGCTATGTGCTGGTGGGAGTAAGCAAACAACGCTTGAAACAACAAGCCAATGACATGTTAAGCAAATTGGCTACTGGCAATGTCATCATCATCATTTTTTTAAGTGCCTGTATATTTCTGGTGTTTCGTCACAATGTATTACGCCCGGTTAAAGTGTTAATGCAAGGATCAAACCGTGTTTCCGAAGGCAATCTGAATGAAAGCATAAAACTGCACACCCAGGACGAATTAGGCCAGTTAACGCAGTCCTTCAACCTGATGATGGACCGGCTTAGGAATACCCTACAGGAAAAAGATGACGCACTGAATAAACTGCAGGAGCTTAACAGAACACTTGAGGATCGGGTAAACCGAAGGACAAACGCACTGGAACAAAGCGAAACAAAAATCAGAGCCATACTTGATAACATTCGCGATGGCGTGATTGCCATCAATGAACAAGGCCTTATTGAATCGGCCAATCCTGCCGCCTGCAGCATATTTTCGTATCAGCTCGATGAAATGATGATGCTACACAATATTTTCCTGATATCGGATACACACACGACCCCATTGGCGACACTGGCAAATTATAGTGATGAACAGGATGGTTTGTTTAAAGTGACCCATTCAAGCCAACCTGAGGAATTACAAGGCCGAAGGCCCGATAACAGTGAATTCCCAATGGAGGTTGTTGTAAGTCCCATGCAACTGGGTGGAACCAGACTCAGGGTGTGCGTTGTACGGGACATATCACGGCGCAAAAAGGCGGAACAGCAACTGGCAATTGCGCAAAGCCAGTTACTTGAAGCCGCACACGGCGCAGGCATGGCCGAAATCGCAACCGGGGTACTGCACAACATACGCAACATACTAAACAGCGTGAATATCGCAGGAACAGAGATTCAGCGCATTGCCAAGAATAGCAAAATAGCTGGCTTACAAAAAGCAAATGAACTTTTAAAAAACAACCTGGATAACCTTGGTGACTTTTTCACACTGAACAAAAAAGGCCGATTATTACCGGAATACTACGTTAAGGTCGCTGACGGGATTGAATCTGAACTACAGCAAATCCTTAAAGAATCCGGCAATCTGAATAATAAAATCACCATGATGAACGATGTCATCAACACTCAGCAGGAATACGCCAGATCAGGACATTTCTCAGAGGAACTAACGATTGAAACCCTGGTAAACGATGCCATAAGCGTGCAGGAATCCTCTTTACAAAAATGGGGGGTTCACGTTAAAAAACAGCTGGAAGCTAACCTGGCGATTACCGTAAATAAATCAAAAATACTCCAAGTATTAACCAATATCGTTAAAAATGCAAAAGATGCCATGCAGGAAAATGACATTTTAAACAAAGAAAAATTACTGCAAATAAACGCCGAAAAACTAAATGACAATTACATTCTCATAAAAATAACCGACAACGGCTGCGGCATAACACAAGACAAATTAACCAGTATATTCAACCATGGCTATACCACTAAAAAGGATGGGCATGGCTTTGGCTTACATAGTTGCGCAAACGCCATGACAGAAATTGGCGGCTCCATCAAAGTTGAAAGCGACGGCCCCAATACCGGCGCAAGCTTTATTATCACCCTGCCAATAATGGATAAACAACTAAGCGCCGAGCAACGCACGCATGAACAAAAAAATGAAGGTATCAATGTAACCACATACCAGACAGCAACCGGTTAAGGCCCAACACAATGAATTTTAATAATCGAATACTGATCGTCGACGACAACACATCCATTCATGAGGATTTTAAAAAAATTCTGTGCTCTGCCACCACTGACCTGGATGCCGAACTCGATGACCTGGAGAGCGACTTATTTGGTGATGATAACGAAAACAACCAAAAAAACCAACTTAGAGAATACATAGTGGACTCCGCCTTCCAGGGGCAGGAAGCTCTCGAAAAAGTACGTGATGCGGATGCCAGTAACCAACCCTACGCATTGATTTTTATGGACGTTAGAATGCCACCGGGTTGGGATGGCATTGAAACCATTTGCAGGATCTGGATGGAATTTCCATTTATTGAAATGGTCATTTGCACTGCCTACTCTGATTATTCCTGGGACGAAATCACGCATAAACTAGGCGCAACAGATAAACTGCTGTTTCTAACCAAACCATTTGATTTCATCGAAGTCAAACAAATGGCGTTAACACTCATTAAGAAATGGAACTTGGGGCAACAGGCCCGCGGCTATGTCGCCAATCTTGAGCACGACGTTAAAGAGCGCACCCTGCAACTGGAAGATATTTTGGCAGAGCTGGAGGACAAAAACCAGCAATTACAATTGACCAACAAAGAACTGGAGAAGGCGGCCCTTTATGACAACCTGACAGAGCTACCAAACAGGGCGTTATTTAAAGACCGGTTGATTCAAAATATTAAGATTGCGAATCGTGACAATCATACCTTTGCAGTGCTGTTGCTTGATGTCGACAGCTTTAAGCAAATCAATGACACTCACGGGCACTATGCTGGTGACACGGTACTTCAAGTAATTGGCCAGCGCCTGTTTGATGTGCTGCGTAACAGCGACACAATAGCCCGGCTTGGCGGTGATGAATTTGCCATAATACTTCACGCGGTATCCAGCGACGTAGCAATCAAGGTGGCCGAAAAGGCATTAAAAGCCATTGAACCTCCCATAATCATTAACTCACCGAACGTAAGCATCATGACCGGCGTAAGTATCGGGATTGCAATATATCCGGAACATGGCGAAGACCAGGATACATTGTTAAAAAATGCCGATATGGCGATGTATGACGCTAAATTTTCCGGCGCCGGGTATAGTTTGTTCAGTGCGCTGGAAGAAAGCGAGCGCACCAATAGACTTAAGCTGGTTAACGACCTGAGTGACGCGATTAACAATGACAACGACGATCTCTGCCTTTTTTACCAACCGGTTATTGATTTCTATACTAAAAGAGTCTGCGGGGTGGAAGCACTTTCGCGCTGGCGACATCCCACCTATGGAAATATACCACCGGATCAATTTATACCGCTCGCGGAACAAAAAGGACTGATTCAGCCCTTAACCATTCGCGTATTAAAAACAGCCATTGCACAGTGTGCCCAATGGAACCGGCAGGGCATTAACATTGCAGTTTCCGTTAATTTATCCACGCGCAATTTCCTAGACCCGCTCATTGCAACGACGCTAAAACAATTGTTGAATGACTACAACGTCAATCCCAGCAGTATTAAGCTGGAAATCACTGAAAGCATGACAATCACTGACCCGGATAAAGCCCTGGGCATCATTGAGGGCCTAAAGGCAATCGGCATCGAAATGTCCATTGACGACTTTGGTACCGGGTATTCGTCACTGGCCTATCTTAAAAAGCTACCGGTTGATGAACTAAAAATTGACCGCATGTTTGTTGATGACATGAATAATGATAAAGACACCAGAGCCATTGTGCAATCGACCATCGAGCTGGCCCATATATTGGGGCTTTACGTAGTTGCAGAAGGAGTCGAAACCCTGGAAGTACTAAACCTGTTACGCGACATGGGCTGCGATAAAGCACAGGGGTATTACATGTGTAAACCACTGCCCACGAATGAAGTTACGGACTGGCTGCTTGCCTCTGAGTGGAAAGTGCAGAAATCTGCCTGACAAGTTGATTTGAATGACTTGGCAACACGCCTTTGTTACTGAAGCGCAAACCCTTCAATCGAATTAAAGGCCAAACACCAGGTGCCGCTAATTACCTATATAAACAATGTAAATGCTGGAATTCACCTAAGCGTAAGGTTATTAAAAATGCGTACTCGAGCAACAAAACATATTGTTTTCGTTTCACTATTGTTAATGTTAACGTCTGGTTTTGGCAATCATTTCGGCGGTATCAATACGGTTTATGCCGCTGAAGCACCGCTCATTATGGGCATTTTCCCTCGACGAAATGCCACGGCTACCATTAAACTATTTAGACCCTTGGCCAAATATTTATCACTGCAATTAGGCCGAGAGGTTAAATTGCAAACCAGTAAAAGCTTCGATAGCTTCTGGGATGGCGTTACTGAGCAACGTTATGATATTGTGCATTTTAACCAGTACCACTACATACTCTCCAATCAAAAACACCAATATCAGGTTATCCTAAAAAACAGCGAACTGGGAAAATCAACCATCGCAGGGTCAATCATTGTCAGAAAAGACAGTGGCATTGAAACAGTAACAGATTTAAAAGGTAAACGAATTGTTTTTGGTGGCGGTGAAAAGGCCATGCAAAGTTACATTGTTGCCACTTATTTACTAAAACAGGGCGGACTGCAACCGGGTGAATATATTGAAGACTTCGCCAAGAACCCGCCGAACGCAATATTTTCTGCTTATTATAAACAATCCGCTGCCGCGGGCGCAGGAGACAGCTTGCTAAACCTTGGTGTCGTAACAAAACGCATTGATGCCGACAAACTGAAATACCTTGCCAGAGGCGAGCAACTACCCCATTTGCCCTGGGCGGTAAAAGGCGGCATGGATGCCAGCCTGAAAAAACAAATTCAGGATATATTATCCGGTTTAACTGACACCCCAGAAGGCCAGAAAATACTGAGCCATGCAAAGTTGTCAGGATTGATAAAGGTAACCGATCAGGAATATGACCGTCATCGTGAAATCGTTAAGTCGGTATTTGACGATTAGGTTTAACTTGCAGCCCCACCATCTCCGCTTGCACCTTAGTACGACCCGGCTTCCAACGATGGAGCGGGTGAAGGGAATCGAACCCTCATTAGAAGCTTGGGAAGCTCCTGTTCTACTATTGAACTACACCCGCGAGAGTGTCGGCGAATAGTGCCCACCAGCTATATTCACAAGCTATACCCACCAATATCGGCTAAGTAAACTCCGCCAGTAATCCACAAGGAATCCGCAAGTAACATCCCGAAAAAACCACAGCACTACAGAATTTAACAGACAACCAGGGAATGGAAAAACAAATAATGCGCCTTTGTTACCACCACGCCACTAGCATCAATAGGCATAGAGTAAAGGCGTAATGCTGACCGGGAGGGTATCCCGGTCAGCCATTGCCACACCTGCTACGGTCAATCGCGTTTATAGCCAGCCGCTACGACAAATAACTGCTTTTATAAAATACCGCATTAACCCAGTCAGGTTACAACGGTGCCACTATTTAACACAATTGGCTAACGCAATTGGCAATTACTACTTATTACGCTCTTTTGCTTCTTTGATGACTTCATCTGCCACCGATTTCGGGCATGCCATGTAATGTGAGAACTCCATGGAAAACTGGCCACGCCCGGAGGTCATAGTCCGCAAATCCCCAATGTACCCGAACATTTCGCTCAACGGTGCATCGGATTTAATACGAACCCCGGTTGCGCCGGCTTCCTGCGACTTAATCATGCCACGGCGACGGTTCAAGTCTCCAATAACGTCTCCCACATGATCTTCAGGCGTAAAAACGTCCACTTTCATGATGGGCTCCATCAATTGTGGACCGGCCTTGGGCATGGATTGACGATAAGCGGCCCTGGCAGCGAGTTCGTACGCCACGGCGGATGAATCAACGGCGTGGTAACTACCGTCTGTCAACGTAACCTTAAAGTCCAAACAAGGATAACCAGCCAATACACCTCTATCCATGCTCATCTCAAAGCCTTTTTTCACCGCAGGCCAGAATTCCCGAGGCACGTTACCACCCGTCACCACTGATTGGAATTCGTACCCGCTGCCAGTTTCACCCGGCTCGACCACGTAATCGATCTTGGCAAACTGACCAGATCCACCGGTTTGCTTTTTGTGGGTGTAACTGTCTTCAATACGCTGGGTAATCGTCTCACGGTAAGCAACCTGAGGCTTGCCAACTTCAACATCAACCCCATGGGTACGGCGGAGAATATCCACCTTGATATCCAGATGCAGCTCGCCCATGCCTTTAAGGATGGTTTCACCACTGTCTTCATCTGTTTCAACCCGGAATGAGGGATCTTCCTGAATCATTTTACCCAGTGCGATACCCATTTTTTCTGAACCGCCCTTATCTTTTGGCGCGACAGCGATGGAAATAACTGGATCAGGGAAAACCATCGGCTCCAGGGTAGCAGGATTCTTCGGATCACACAGGGTATGCCCGGTTTGCACGTTCTTCATGCCAATAACGGCAACAATGTCACCCGCCTGGGCGCCGTTAAGCTCCTCACGGGAATCAGCATGCATTTCAACAATTCGGCCAATACGCTCAGTTTTACCCGTGGCTGTATTCAACACGGTCATGCCCTTTTCCAACCTGCCGGAATAAATACGAATAAACGTTAGCGCGCCAAAGCGATCGTCCATAATTTTGAACGCCAGTGCACGTAACGGCTTGTCAGGATCAACGGTTGCCACTAAGCCGGTTTCGTTACCTTCCAGATCAACCTCTGGTTGAGGCTTAACATCCATGGGGTTTGGCAAATAATCCACAACCGCATTCAGCACCAGTTGCACACCCTTGTTTTTAAACGAGGAACCGCAATAGGTGGGAAAGAAATCAAGCGCAATAGTACCTTTGCGAATACAGTGATTAAGCTCTTCCAACGATGGCTCTTCGCCTTCAAGATAGCGTTCCATAACCGCGTCGTCCTGCTCAACCGCCTTTTCGATGAGTTTTTCGCGCCATTCCTCGATGAGGTCTGCCATTTCGGCGGGGGGTTCCTGAATTTCATAATTCATCGGATCACCAGAGTCATCCCAAACCCAGGCTTTGCGGGTCAGCAGGTCCACGACACCACTGAATTCTTCCTCGATACCGATGGGCAAGGTCATCACTATCGGATTTGCACCGAGTACATCTTCAACCTGCTTGACCACGCGGTAAAAATCAGCGCCTATACGATCAAGCTTATTAACATAGATCACACGAGCGACTTCAGAGTCATTGGCGTAGCGCCAGTTGGTTTCAGACTGGGGCTCAACACCACCGGAACCACAAAAAACGCCCACACCACCATCCAGCACCTTCAACGAACGGTACACTTCGATCGTGAAATCAACGTGTCCGGGAGTATCGATAATATTCAGCCGATGTTCATTCCAAAAACAAGTCGTCGCAGCAGATTGAATGGTAATACCCCGCTCCTGTTCCTGATCCATGAAATCCGTCGTCGCCGCGCCGTCATGGACCTCGCCCAGTTTATGGATTTTACCGGTAAGTTTGAGGATACGCTCAGTGGTTGTTGTTTTACCGGCATCCACGTGAGCGAAAATGCCGATGTTTCGGTAGTGTGATAAGTCTGTCATGTTAGTACTCTAAAGTTAGTAAATGATGATGTTGGTACGCCATTGCGCATGCGTCAGGCATCCGGCTTATACAAATTCAGGAACACAGGAACCAAAATTCGTACCAACCTCTGCTGTTATTAGCACTGGAAAACACCTAAAAACCATGGAGATCAGACGGCCGTCTATAATGCGCACACTAAAATGCCCCGGATTATAACCTAAAGCGAAACAAGAAAGTGAAAGAATAAAGCCCTCAAATGGGGTCAAGTCTATGTTTCATATAATTGACGCCGAATTAATTTGGTTTTTTGCTCCAAATCCCTATTTTCCCGGCATTTACGCTTGTATCGTATAATCCCCGATGAAACGCTCACATACTTAACGTTAAATACCTGCGCAATCTCGGTTAAGGAGTGACCACCCTCAAGCCGGCTTAACGCCATCGCTACCATCCGGGGCTCAGCATTTCCTTTTCGCCCATCCATAAGCAACATATCTGGCGCTAATTGATATGCACTGGCAACCAACTTAATTACAGCCTCCACCGTTGGCTGCGCTCGCAATGCCTTCCTTTCGGGCACTTCTTCCCAGGTTTCCTCAGACGCGAGTGTTTCGTTGAGTGCTGCGATAAAGTTATCACTACCTAATATCGGTAACTGTTTATTTTTGCTATAAAAGTCCTGGATTTCATGGTCAACGCCTTGCTCGACAAAGTGCCTATAACCGTCAGCCTGATTTCGTTGCCCTATCATACCTAACACCTTTTCACAGTGAAGCCATGTGGGTGCGTCAGCCTTGCCAATATAAGCGTTGTAACTGGACCACTGATACGGGCCAATGTGCTCAACCAGTCCGGCTTCTAACGGATTGCGATGAATATACCGGCTAAGCTGCAACAGATAGGCGTCGGCATCGACCAAAATGGCTTTGTAACGCCCTCGAAATAACGGCCCATCTCTTTTAACATCCCGGTTAAAACGTTGTGTGTAGACGCCATTTATATGCCGCATTACCCGGCTTAAATTACCCAAGGGAGTATGCAGGAGTAAGTGGTAATGGTTATCCATTAGACAATAGGCATGGCATTCCGCCTGAAACACTGATGTCGCGTCAACCAATGCGCCAATAAATAGTTGGCGATGCCCGTCGGAAAGGTACACAGCCTGTCCTGCCAAACCGCGATTCATGACATGATACCAAGCTCCCGGATATTCTATGCGCAATGGTCTGGACATGCCGGGAAGGGTACCATGGCAATAACCATAAACATAGACATGACCCCATCTTCATCTCTAGAATAGGAACACGGCTCCCACCACGGCGGTAACAATACTGTCTTCATCTACGATTGGGCTGTCCGTAATACCACTGCCCAGCGCCTCGTACTTCACCTGCCCCAACAACTGGATGTGTTTACCGGCATCCCATATCGTGGTAAGTGACAGATGGTAGTTTGTGCTGCCATTGCCGGAATATTCGTTACGATTGGCAGCAACTTCATTGGCCTGCACGCCGTAAAAATGATCCACCAGATCAGCATCCTGATACGTAACCCCCACTGCCGGCACGATGGTGAAAGCCGGACCTAATTTAAAGGCTTTGCTCGCCGTCGCGATAATTTCATTACCTTCACTTTCCGGAATATCCGCGAGTGCTTGCAGCGTTAACGTGGCCGGTTTGAGTCGGTATTGTGCCGATACGCCAAATAGATAAGTAGGCCGTGTTTCACCAATACCATTAAGCTCGCCATTATCAGCAAACGTAGACTTTACTTCGTAGAAACGGGGTGTCGCCAGGAACTCCACAGACATATCCTGTTTATCCAACAGCTTATAACCAACATTGAGCCCTTCTATATAAAAGTTTTTATAGCCAAATACCACATAAGGCAATGAGGTGGATTGATTATCAACACCGATAAAGGGGCGTTGCGCAACAGAAGTCGTAAAACCCAGCCCAATATTAGTGTCGGCGCGCAACGATCGATCCAGGGCTGAAGTTTCAACCGGGACCGGCGCAGCAAGCACAATATGAGAACAAAACAGAATACTGCCGCCCACGATTCCCTGAAAAACCCGATTTACTGCCATTGACCTTAGCATTTATTGCTCCCCGCTGATTACATTAATGAAGTTAACCAAGCATTACAAAAAAACAGATGCAAATCCTCACGAAACTTTCACATTTTCAGAAACATTGGGATACTTTGAGAAAAGATTGCGAATCGGAGAATAAAGCCAAGCCCATTAAGCGTCGATGATTTAAAACATAGACGCGACTTTTTTCTTTATTGGTTAACATTAAAATCAGTTACACGTGTTTTTCACCGACTGAATTTGTTGGTTATATTCCACTATTCATAGTGAGTCCACAAGCGAATAATTTTCACAATTTTTTCTTTTTCGTAGACTTGATAAACTATTCGGCGTTGAATATTAATTCTTCTAGAATACGCACCAGATAGATCACCTACAAGGTTTTCATACGCAGGTGGATTTTGGAAAGGGTTTTCAGCAACGAGTTCGAGCAATTCCTGGGCTTTATTTCTGAACCCAGATTGACTTAACTTCTTTGCATTTTTTTGATGCTTGTTTCGTATAAACCATTTCTCAGTTCACCACTCAATATCCTTGGAACATGCCGAAATATCTTCTTCTAATCCTTCTTTTATGGACTCACGCAACCCAAGAATTGACAGCAAATAAAGAGTTTCATTTATTGCATTCCAATCACTTTCTGAAATAAGCACAGCATTGTTACTTTTACCCGTAATAACAATGGATTGATGAGACTCTGCCACCTCATCTATTAGATTACAAAGATCTGACTTCACGTCTGTTGCCTTGATAATCGACATATTGCACCTCTATAGCACTGTGTCGTACATTTTTGCGTACGCTTTAGAAAGTGATATTTTTTGCACAAGATCCATTGGAATTACAGCGTCAAATCTTTACTTATAGCGTCTAATTACTTGGCAATTTTCTGGTCGTTTTCAGTTAAACGCATTCACCGAGATATCGTTTGCGATACCGTACAATAATGACTAACGCCGAACGTTTTGCCATTACGCCATCCATTAATGTTGGTGATGGCGTTGAATCGACTTGCGACTGCTCATCCCTTCACGGTAGTTGCGAAGATGTTTGGCGTAAAATACATGAGTGTTTTATCAATGACTATAATGATACAAACGAAAGCGCTAAGAAGATGGCGAATTAAAGAATAATATCAAACTAATTAGGTGTTAATTATATAGTGCATAGACGTGCCTCTTTTCTTTTTCAAAATTTCAGATGCGGCAATGCAAGACCTGACCCTCAGCTCTTTCATTGCCGCCAATTAACTAGATCGAGTTTTTCCACTCTTGAAAATTCTCCGCCATTCGCTGTTACTAATGTTAGCCCATGTTCAAGCGCTGCTCCTGCA
>Ga0316204_10002738_pt1 | contig 38494 bp, 34 predicted proteins | sample 6monrhotite_MG_2_FD_205661 | JGI IMG/M metagenome (GOLD analysis project Ga0316204, IMG submission 205661) | Microbial mat bacterial communities from mineral coupon in-situ incubated in ocean water Damariscotta River, Maine, United States -... | ecosystem: Environmental > Aquatic > Marine >...
AGAGGGGGTGACTTTCATTTTGATGGTCAAAGCGTTCAAATTCCAATAAACATAAAAACTGTTGGTAATGTTGACGTCACTACAGACATTGTTGTTGATGTTGTTGTACAAGATCAATTTCTTACTACTGTTGGAACTTTCAACACAACTATCATTGGTGGAATCGCAATGGGTAATGATTCAACGGTTCAATATACTTGGATACCTTCTGGCTTAGGTCAATATTCAGTTCGAACAGTAGTCACAAATGTTGACGACATTAATATTACAAACGATACACTGATAACTGAAATAGAAGTATTAGATCCTGCTCCAGTTCCAGGACGTTATTCATACATCAATGAAACTGACGTTATGCAAAGTACTATAGCATGGAATTCAGGTAATGATGACGGAGTAGGTTCTCGTTTTGTACCTAATTCTTACCCGGTTGTAATAGATTCAATTGGGGCCTTTGTAGGTGGAGTTGGTGATGTAGTGCTCGAGCTATATGCTGATGACGGAGTAAATAACTTGCCTGGAACCTTATTGCATACTGAAACTTTCTTATCAGGATCAGTGACAATGAATGCATGGGTTACTTCAATTTTAACGACACCAGATACGATTTTCTCTGGAGGGTTTTATGTGGTTTGGATTCAACCTAACACAGCAACAACAAACTTAGGAACTATCTTAACTCCTCCTTTTTCAAGAAGAAATGTTGAGCTTGTATCAGGATGGGAAGTTTATAGAGATAACGAAACACAAGAATTTATGCTTGAGGCATGGGGTAACGCACTTTGTTCTTCATTGACTTCTACCTCAACTTTCACATCTGTGAGTTGCCCAGGTGGAACAGACGGATCAATTGATTTAACTCCTGTTGGTGGATTACCTGGTCTTGCCGGATATAGTTTCTCTTGGACAAATGGAGCAGGAACAGTAGAAGATCCAACTGGATTAGCTGCTGGTTCTTATGAAGTAACAGTGACAGATTCGGTTGGATGTGAACATGTTTCAACAATCATTCTTACTGAGCCAGTAACAATCACAGGAAGTTCTACAACCACAGATGAAATTGGAGGTTCTGACGGAGCAATTGATTTAACAGTAATAGGAGGAACACCTCCTTACACTTACAGTTGGGATAACGGAGCAGGAACTGATGAAGATCAAACTGGATTAGCCGCAGGAATTTATACAGTAACAATCACAGATGATAACGGATGTACAAATACTTATTCTGATACCGTTCACAGTCAGTTAGGATTGACAAATGAAAAACTTGATCAAAACTGGGCTATCTTCCCGAATCCTTCTGAAGCTGATTTTGTTATCAGATTAGACAATGGTTTTGATACCAATACTCAGATTGAGATTATGGATGTTCAAGGAAGAATTGTATATAAAAGTACAGCCAAAGCAACACAGTCAGTTAGAATTAAAGAGGCTGGTGTTTACATGGTAGTGTTAAGCTCGCCTGAAGGTAAATCAGTCAAAAGACTGGTCATCCAATAGCAACTTAAACAAACTTATTTGAACGGGAGCTTTCTTTTGAAGGCTCCCGTTTTTTTGATTTCTAATAAATGCCTAATTTAATGGTATGAAAACGCTCCTTTCTCTTATCACCATATTTAGTCTAAGCCTTTTGAATGCACAAAAAAAACCGATCGGATTTTCTGTAAAATTTCAAGACGGTTTGAGCTATTCACAACAGAATGAACTTTTGAAAAATCTTGATGGTATTCAAGAGCTCGACCAAGAGCATGTTTTAAAAGGGTTTGATGTCAGCTTCGTACTATTGAATGAAGACAATCAAAACCATCATGCCCTCGACATTCAATTAGAGTTAAATGAACTTGAAACAGTTCAATTTAGTTCACTACTTTTTGAATCTGAACAACATGCATTTGCCGCAGGCTTGAACGAATTATTCATTCAGCCAAAGAATCAATGGTCAAAAGAAGAGGCAAAAAGTTTTGCAGCACTCTTCAATTTTAAAAATGTAAGCGAATATCAGGGGATGCCGAATACTTGGAAGTTGAGCTTTGATAAAAATTTGAACGTTAACTACAGAAGTCTAATTGCAGAAATGAAAGCATCAGACAATTATAAGTTCGTTTGTCAAAACATGATCTACTCAGTAAGAGCTACAACAAATGATCCTTATTTGGGAAATCAATGGGCATTAGAAAATGATGGCTCAGCTGCACAATATAACGGCACAGTTGGTGCTGATATGCAAGTGGTGGATGCTTGGGCAATGAACACAGGTGAAGACTACATCAAAGTCGCAGTATTAGATTCAGGAACAGATACAAATCATGTAGATCTGGTTGGTAATCTGATTACAGGATTTGACGGTACTGGGGGAAGTTCAAAAGGATATCCCAATGAGACGTACTCAAATGATGGCCATGGCACTTGCACGGCAGGAATCATTGCGGCAAAAGGAGATAATGCCGAAGGAATTGCGGGTATAGCTTATGATTGCAAGGTGATTCCGGTTAAAATATTCTATTACATCAATCTAGGAGGAATAATTCCGTTCACCACTTCGTCTGCAGGAACAGACGGAATTATTTGGGCAATAGATACTGCCCATGCAGACATCTTAAGCAATTCTTGGGGATTGTTAGATGCCGATATTGCCAATTTAGGAATTGATACTACACTGAGCAATGCTGTGATTAGTCAAAAGATAGTTAGTGGTCGTTATGGCAAAGGTACACCTATGCTATTCTCTTCAGGAAACGAGGGAGACGCTTATTCTATTTGGCCAGCATCTCATCCTAAAACTATTTCAGTAGGTGCAAGCACAATGTGTGATGAGTTAAAAACACCAACTGATTGTTCACCTGAAGGGTGGTGGGGTTCAAATCACGGAAACAATTTAGATGTGACGGCTCCAGGTGTAAAAGTACTGGCTACAGATATGACTGGTGCTTTAGGTTATAATGGATTTACTGATAACGACTATTCAGAATTTAATGGCACCTCAGCTGCTTGCCCCAATGCTGCTGGAGTGTTGGCTTTGATTTTGTCTGAAGATTCTACTTTAAATTATTTAGAAGCCAGAGAAATCTTATCAAGAACTGCTGAACAAGTTGGAGGATACGATTACGATCAATCAATGGATTATGGATGGTGGTCAGATGAAATGGGTTACGGAAGAGTGAATGCTCTAAAGGCGCTTCAATATATGAACAGTACGGCTTCAATTGAAGAGCATGCTGACAATAAAATTTACTATGAAAATGGCTTGACTTACTTTCAAAGCAACTTCCAAAATGAAGTGATGATTTGTGATATGAAAGGTGCTGTAATAGCCAAAGTCGAATCAAACAATAATTTAATTTTGTTGAATCAATATATCGCTAAGGCGGGAATGTATATTCTCAAAAGCACTTCACCAAATGGAGATGTTTTGGTTAACAAATTTGTTATTCAATAACTAGTATTGAGGTTCACTTAAGTCAAACTCAAACAAGTGATTTTCTTCAGGGCGAAAGAGTCTGCTTTTGCCATCAAACTTAATATAGAATTTGCCATCTAAGACATATGAAGTGTCATAATCCATTGCAGAATATCCTTCATAATAAACCATGGTGTAATCTGAATCAGGAATATAAACGCCATATCCTTTTCGCGCAAATAATCTTGACTGCGGATACAAATAATAGACATGGTTGTATCCCTCAGGTCTTAATGTGATCTCAGGTTTCATTGAAGCCATAAGGGTTATTCCAAACATAAACCCGGCAATGGTCAAGGTGCAAATTATTAAAATAACGATTGAAATCACTTTTGATACTTTATCTGAGACGTGTTTGGCAGTGTAGTAAATCAAATAAATTGTCGATACTATAGCTGCTACATGTCCTATCCAACCATAAATAAGAAGCTTTGTAAAAGCCTCTGGTCGCCATCTGTATTCAAACAACTGCAAATCGACGAGAATCACAACAAAGCCAATGACTATCAAACAAAAAACCAGAATTGGTCTTTTCTTCTTTGTCTCCGAGTCGAAAACAACTTCGTCTTCAAGATCGAATTCATCAATCATTATTTTTTGATGAACTTTTGGGTTTGATTGAAACCATCACTACAAACTTTCAGAAAATAAATTCCAGGAGAAAGATCAGTCTTGATTTCAATTTGCGATTTTGATGTGACGGTTGAAATCATCAAACTACCTTGAGAATTGAATATTTGAATCTTCCGATCGACTTCATTATCAAACGAAATATTCAACGGACCTGAAGTTGGGTTTGGAAAAAAAGAAAAAGAATTCTCATCATATTCATCTAGCAACCCAGCAGTCCACACATTCCAAGGACAATCTCCTAATAGACCAATTCCAGATTCTTGATAGCACTTACGTGTATATGTAGTACCGTCAGTGACAGTTGAAAGAAAAGGAAAACTAGATTCAGAAATCATTCTTTCGCAAATAGTTATATGTCCTGCACGTCCGTTTCCCTGAATAGGATGAGGCCCAGTTGCGTAAAAGTCGTAAGAATTGAAATAGTCACCATCAATTTCGACTGAATCTAAATCAGTCAACTCGTACTCTGCCACTGCGGCCATACCGTTATAATAATAATGACTCAGAATAACCGTATCGCCAACAACATAAGTTTCATCAAAATCAAAAAACATTAACTCCGAAGTACTGTCTTCCGGTATCCACCAAATTTGCTGATTTGCAGTGTCTACCCTGTAAAGAGCATAATGATAAGTACTATTATCGCTCCATGTAAGGTTTAAGCTCTTATAAGAATGGGGGCCAACTATTGAATCCGCATTATTGTTTTCATGTGCGACTTGCAGCCAACCTCCAGATCCACTTCCTTGTCCGGTCCAAGTCTGGTGATCCCCAGTCCATTTAGCAGAAACATCCGGCAAAAATTCATTTTGAGAAAATGTTGAAAGTGAAATACTTAGCATTAGACTAACGAAGAGATGCTTCATAATAACGTTTTGGTACTGTTAACTACGAGCACTTAGCCCTTATGGTTGGAAAAAAATCCTGACCCTCAAGAGAGAGTCAGGAACTTCCTCTTATAAAGAGGAAACTACTAAACCATAAAGTTTGATAGGCTTAGCACCTAATGTTATTTCACATATGACATTGGATTCGCAAGACCTTCCCACTTAACCAAGTGCATTTTGATGGTTCCTACTTGAATCTTTGCCTTTGCCATAATTGGAATTTTATTTCCGTCATCAGTAATGTAAGCCACTAAGGCGTCATCACTTTTAAATACTCTTCCTTGTTCAACAAGTGGCGAGAATTTGTGACATCTAAATTTTCCTTTTCTAGTCTTAATCACTTCTTTACCTAAGTACTTAATTTTAGTGTCAAAAATTTCATCATCTAAAAAAATTGGCACTTCAAAAACGTCTCCTTTTTTAGCATTAGAAAAGTCTAACGTTCTAGCATAGTAAAAAGCTGAAATCATATCTTGTACCTTACTTGGTACTGCGAATTCCTTCCCTTTTTGATTTTTGACTTTGTTCTTGTGTTGAAAGAAAGTATAATCTTGGTTGATTTTAAATCCACCTTCATCAACTCTTCTTTTAAAAACCCAAGGAACTATTGATTTCTTATCTACATATGATTCGTAGACGTCATTCACTTTGTAAAACCACTCAAAAGCAGATATTGTTTTTCCAACTCCTCTTACTCTCCATAGTTGGCGACCTTTAACCGTACGTTTGGTAGGTAACACTTGTAATGTTGCTTCACCGGCGTCCCAAACGCCGTATGTCATTCTATATACCAGCTTTTCACCTGGTTTAAATGCTTTTTGTTTTAAATCTCTGAATGCATCACCATCTTCTACGATCTCGGTTTCTACCGTTTCGTCAGTGATTGGATCTGCGTTTGCTATTGCTGCAAAACTCAGGGCCGTTAAGGCTAAAATTAGTTTTTGCATGATATTGTGTTTTATTGTTATGTCTGTTGTAAATCAAATTCAATGCCAAACCCAATTTTTGGATTCCTTTAATACTAAGGGCTTTCGGTCATTAATTGGTAGAAACTACAAATGGCTCAACGAGAGAGCCATTTAAGTAAGAATCTCTACTAAAAATTTGCTTTAACAGAGAAATCTCTGTATATTTAAAACAGAGTAAGTAGTTTTTTTCATTTCAAAAGTTGATGGGCTTAGCGTTTAGTTAAGCTCATCAATTTTTTTTCAGCCTATTTGTAATGGCTTTCTCTACTAAACGGACATCTATTTTCAAAGGTTGGGTATCTTCTAATTTTTTTTCAGATTTCAAAGTATCTACTTGATTACCAAGTGGTTGCCAACGGCCAGAATGTATCGGTCTTCTTTCCTCGAACAAACCTACAGCTTGAATATTACAAATTCCCGCAATATGTAATGGGCCAGTTGAGGCCGCTACCAAACTATCTGATTTTGAAATAAATGCGATCAGTTCATCCAAGGTCATCTTACCTGAAAGGTCATGGATATTTGCTTGATTTGGAATCTTATCCCTAAAAAACTCCGCCTCTTTCTCTGTTCCTGTGATAAAAATCTCGTGATTGTTGGAATCCAATTGCTCAGCAAGCTGCATAAAATTATCTACTCCCCACTCAACTGCACTGCCCTGCGATTTCGGGTGTAAAATCACATTCTTTTTAGTTGGCGACAGCAGAATTGAAAGCTGTGATCCCAAATCAGGAATCTTAGTAAATCCTAAAAAGTCGGTTAATTCAGATAATGAAAACTCATTCGTAATACCCAAAGGAGCCAATAGCTTCACGTTTAACTGAGATTCATGTAGGTCAGAATTCTTTCGTGTGAAATTGGGTCTGTGGTTGCAGCTTAACAAATGATAAACCCTGTGAGACGTTCCAATTCTATGCTGAATGTTTGCTCGTTTAGCCAAACGTGCAATTTCTTTACGCGGAAAAACATGAATAAAGGTATCCACCTCTTGTTCTTTTAGCCAGGATACTTGTTTGTCGTATGAAAGCTCATTAAGAATTGCCCATTCCCATACCTCATCAACATGCTCTGAGCATTGAATAATTGGTTTAGTGTAGGTATTCCCCAAAAAGACTATTTGAGCATCAGGAAATTTCTCCTTGAGGATTCCTGCCAATGGCAAAGTGAGAATAACATCCCCAATGCTATCGGTTCTTGAAATGACTATTTTCTTAGGATTGATTTTAGCCATTTTCTTTATTCAGTTTTCTAAGTGTTTTGTATTTCAAAATGTTTGATTTCGCAGATATTTGAGCCACCTTGAATCCAGCCCAGCCATCCAAAAACCCTGCTCTGATGAAGTACATTGAAAAGAAACGAGCAAATGCTGAAAAATAGGGCTTCAATACCCCTGCCTTCTTGCCAGCCGCCTTCATTTTTTGAGCCGTCAACAAAGAGTATTTATCAGCTCTATTTCTATGGTCCTGGTAGTCGTAATAAGAGTAATGATTGAGGTGTCCTTTAATAAGTGTCTCAACAACATTTTCTGAGAACTCTAATTCTTCATGAACATATTCACCAACCCATTTAGCAATCGATTTCTTGAAAATTCGAATCTTTTTATCGGGATACCAACCTGAATGCTTAATCCATGAACCGCAATAATTGGTAAGGCGGTTTAGAACATAAACACCCTTGAAACCATTGTTTTTATGATGTAGTATATCTTTTATCATTTCTGCATCTAGCTCTTCATCAGCATCTAAAGAAAGTATCCACTCAAATGAGGCAAGATCATTTGCGAAGTTCTTAGAAGCCGAATAGCCTTTCCATTTCTCTTTAACAAATCGAACTTTATATTTTGAACAGATGGCTTCTGTTTTATCTGTAGACAAACTATCTAAAACAATTATTTCATCAGCCACTTCAACCACAGATTTGAGGGCACGCTCAATGTTGCGCTCTTCATTTAGTGTGATTATGATGACAGACAATTTATCCACGGTTTAAAAGTAGTGATAATCGCAAACGAAGAAAGCTCAATTATATTTAGTTGTAGACAGTTTGATGTTAGATTACGTTTTAAGAAGCGTGCATTTCAATAAAAATTCAACTATTTATTGAACCTTTTGAAGAATAGTGGGTATTTTAAGAAAAATGAAAATGGGTAAAATAATATTTGTACTACTGATTCTCTTGCCAACCATTGGTGTGAGTCAAGACATCATGAAAGGTTATGAAGTGTTGTTAGATAGAACGACATCTCGAGTTGGCGAAGGAAAATGTTTGGTTTACGGAAATGTCAAAGATATTAATGGAAATCCAATCACCAGTGGTTTAGTGGTTACCAGACGTTATGAAAAAAAGACAAAAATAAAACCTGATGGGTCTTTCAGTTTTGTAGTTTCTGACAAAGATTCTATGGTGTTTGTGCTAGCTACAAATCATGCCGAAGTGAGTATAACTCATAAATTTAGAAGTGCTCATAAAGTCAAACTAACAGTTACCACGCACTTTCAAGCTCAAGATCTTCCTGAAAAACCAGTGATTTACTTGTACAGTGAATCTAAAAAAGAAGTGTCAATAAATCTTCAGCCAAAAAATGGTTTTCTTTTCACTTATCCCGCATATGAAAACGGATGGCTAGTTGAAGTAGATGCTTCTCGAGGGATTACACAAAATGGAAAATCATTTCCTTACTTATTTTGGGAAGGACAAAAACAAAAAATAGTACTAGAACGAGATGAGGAGGACAATCAATTATTGGGTGCCTTTATTAAAACAGATACGGTAATTTCATTTTTAGAAAACCAACTGAGTTCATTGGGCCTAAATCGAAGAGAAGCCACAGATTTCATTACCTATTGGGGGCCTAGATTGAGTAATAAGCCATTTGCATTTGTTCAATTCATGGAGAAAGACACCTATAATCATGAAATTGCATCTATTCAAATTAATCCTCAGCCAGAAAGCATGCAAAGAGTGTTCATGGTTTTTCAAGGCTTTTCTGATGAGTTTCAATTCGATTCGAGCCATATCAAAAAACAAGTATTTAAGCCATTTGAAAGAAAAGGCTTTACTGTAATTGAGTGGGGAGGAGCAGAGCTAAAAGAAGTTATTCAAATCTAACTATGAAGAGCTTCTTTCTATTTCTTGTTATTGGATTGTCGGCCTGTGCTTATAAAAGATGCAACAGAAATCCACAGATTAGAAAAAAGTGCCCAGTACATCATGAAGCCTTAATTAAAGACACAGTCATCAATGAATTCGGGGCTTATTGCTCAATTGAGATTGATAGAAAAATGAATCCTTATCCTAGGGTTGGGATTTGCGTTGGATGCATCCCTGACGGCAAAGAATCTATCATTAAGTATTGCTCACAATGTGGTGAGGGGCATTAACCTACATGTACTGATCAGTCTTGTAATGAGTGATGTAAAACTCTCTGAATGTAGCTCTCTCTTCAGTATCCCCATTCCAAAAGAATAACTTAACAGTGTCTGTAAATTCACCAGCAGGTTCAATTAAGAATTCCATCTCTATCCATTCATCTTGCCTTGCAAACTCTTTGAAATAAATAGGGAAGCTTACTTCTTCAAGATAGTTTTCTTTCTTTTGAAGCACTAATACTGCCCTAGTTTGTTCAATTGTTGATTGTGCCTGAACTTCAAATTCTACGGCTAACTTACTTTCTATTGAAATAGATCCATCTCTAAAGTAAGTTTGAGAAACAGCACTATAAGTGTTTTGAGATGAAACATTAGTTTGCCAATCAAACTTTGAATAAAACTCATAGTTTTCTCCTTTAACTGGTGGATTTTGAGAAAGCGTTTCTTCTTCAATTAGTTGCCAATGATCTTTAGGGTAAACCCTTGCCTCCTTCTGAAAGACCAAGAAGTTTTCCCAATATTGTTCTTGGGTGGCCGAGCCAAATTGAATGATTCCGTTTTTAATCTGAAATGCCTGAGCTATATTTAAAAAGATGAACAAGACAGCAAATCCGGCTGACACCTTAAGCAAAGCTGGTTTGGAGACCAAGAACTTTATAATTGTCGCCAATAAAAAACCAAGTAAAATGTAATGATCAATCATGACCCTTTGAGACATACCGGCCCCATAATACCAGCACCACCAACTTGAGAAAATATAAATTGCCAGAAGATAGAATACGACTGCTATTGCAAAACGTTTCTTGTTTTCTTTGAAAAGCAAATAGAGTCCTAGAATCAAAACAGGAATCACAAATGGGGTGTAGGTCATCCAACCTTTGGTGTAAGAGAAAATGAATTCAAAAAAGTAAGGGTGGGCAAAATCAAAGCCTTCTTCACCATACGAATAGACAATCCAATTACCGCTTTGAGCTTTCCAAAGAAGAAAAGGTAGAGCGATCAGAGGCAGGCCAATTAACGCAAACTTCCAAATCTCTTTCGAAAAGATCTTTTTGAAGATTGATTTGTAAAATTCAATTGAAGGAAAGAAAAAGAAGATGAGACCAATGACAAGCACGTTTGTTGGTCGTGTGATTCCTATTAAAATTAGTAAACCGAATGCAATTACGAGCCACTTAGTTTTTGCATCTGATTTAAAATTGAGAAGACATAAAAGCAGGCCATTAATCATGAAGAAATTATGAATATGAGTGACCGATTGATCATAGACTGTATAGAAAAACATGTTAGTTCCTAATGCGATCAAAAAAGTGGCAAAAAGTGCTGTTTTTGATGAAAAATGGAGTTTTTCGAGCACCTTTCGCATAAAAACAAGCCCAAAAAAGAAATAAACCCAAATCCCGATATCAAACCAAAGTTGGTAAATAGTTGAAAATCCATCAGCAGGTTTTCCCAAAACTAAGGCTGAAAGATGGCCTGCAAAAAAGAAGGGAGAATAGAGAACTGCGACCCCCGGAAAAGTCTTGTTAACCTTTTCTCCATCAACGTCCATTATGAAATCTTTGGTATGACCTGGAGCATAATGCTGCTTGGCATCTGTTTCAATGAATGAGTAATCGAAATCTTGATAAATGAATATAGCCGGCAGGTAAGAATAGTAAGCCTGGGCATCTCCAGCAATAGGGCGTTCATAAGGGCTAGTGATATCTTTTGATACCAAATGGATAGCAAATAAGCCAATGACTAATAATAAAAGTGCTTTTTGGTTTTTGAGAAAATTGATCATTTCCAATTTCTAAATCTATCGTCAAAATAGATATTTTTTTTCTCAAGTATTTGAATTAGAGTATCTCTAAACTTTTCTTTGTCTTCATCTGCCAAGACATTGGTTGGTAAAAACAGTACTAAATCATCTCGGTATTTGAAGCTGATCAAATCTGATTGATGAAGTTGTACCCTCTGTAATCCTTCAAAAAAGTACAATTTGCTCTCTCGTCCGAAATGGGCAATCACCTTGTCAGATAACCCAACTCTGAATCCTTTTCCACCAGCCCAAATTCTAATAAAGTAGATGAGTGTTTCAAACAAAAGAAGCAGCAAAACAATGATCATAGGAATCATAATCGCACTATCTAACTTAGACATCCTTACATAAAGTAAAATCGCTCCCGTAATAAACATGGCCTCAAGCAATGTGAAAGACAAAGCTCGTGCTTTAAACGTTTTCGAAACATTTGCTGAAAACTCAAAAGTCTTGAACTTTCGCATATCATTCCAACCTTGCCAACGATTCTTTATTCTAAGTGCACCTACGAGCAGAACTAAGGCTGCAAAGCCAGGGAATATGTACTCTTGGTACTTTAATCCTCTTAGGTGTATATTCGATACTTCAAGATCAAAAATCACGGTAATCGACATCAAGCTGAACACTGCCAGCAAAATGAAAGTCAATATGTTTACAGATTTATTCATTTACTTCAGTGGCCTCATCTTCTTGAGCATCAGACTCAAGCTCTGCTGCTGCTTTTTTTGAGGCATTTTCGGCTACATTAATCATTTTTAGCTGAGCTTTTAGGCCATCAATTTCAGCTTTTGTCTTATTGATGCTACTGAGGACACTTTTAAACAATGGATTACTCTCGTCAGCATTCGCGAAGAAAGCCATGTTCGTCTCATATTTAGCGATCTCAGCATTTAACTTTCCTATTTTCTGACGAATGAACGATCTCTCTTTATCTAAATTTCGCTCCTGATTCGGTCCGCCCATTAAAGAATCCAGTTTGGCACCAAAAAGCATCTGTGCCTTTTCGTCTGCATCCATCTCAATAGCATCATACTTGCTATCTAAAGCCGTTTTGTATGCTTTGTATATCTTATCTTTCTCTTTGAATGGTACATTACCGATCTCAGCAAATTGAGTAGAAAACTCTTTCAATTTCTCCACTGCCTTCTTTGGATCCTTTACAGGCTTGTACTTCTCAATCTGAGCAATCAACTTTTTCTTTGCCTCTAGGTTTTCTTTACCATCAGCATCAGCCTTCTCATAAAAACCATCTTTTGCCGCAAAGAAGTGATCAATATGAGATCTAAAATTCTTCCAAAGTTTGTTCTCGTTCTTAGGCCCAGCAGAACCAAGTTCTTTCCAACGCTTTTGTACAGAAATAATTTTTTGAGTTCCTTCTTTCCAATTAGTAGAGTCTTTCAAGGCCTCAACCTCAGCAATTAATGCTTCTTTCTTTTCTTTGATTCCATCAAACTCTTGGTTTCTTTCGCCATAGAATTCTTTCTTCTTATCAAAAAACACATTGCAAACTCCTCTGAATTCTTTCCAAACCTTGTTGTTCTCTTCTTTTGGTCCGTATCCAATAGTTTTCCATTCTTCTTGTAAAGCAATGATGGCGTCTGTTGATTTTTTCCAAATCTTATGATCAGACGGAATATTTTCAGCAAGTTCTTGAGCTTTAACAATTAGAGCCTTTTTCTTTTCAAGATTCTCGGCCTGCTCTTCTCTTCTTACCTGATAAAAAGCATGGATCTTTTCGTAAATCGCATTGACAGTTGACCAATATTCATCCTTAATCTTCTCCCACTCTTCTTGATGGGTCCCACCAATGTTGTTCCATTCTTCTTGGTAAGTATGGAGTTTTTCTTCAACCTCTTTGATCTTCTCAAGCTTTATTAATGCTTTCAGATTTTCAATCAAATCCTTTTTCATTTTAAGATTACGATTCAAGTCGTGATCTTTAATGTCTTTATAGATGTTGATGTTATATCTAAAGCTCTCAACTAGGTTAGAGAATTCTTTTTGGACGTCTTGTCTTTTGTCTCTAGGGATTGGCCCTACTTCTTTCCAACTTTCTTGTATATCCTTGAATCTACCTATCGCTTTCCCTATGTTCTCTTCGTTTTGAATTAAATCGGTGAAAGCAGCAATCAAGGCTTTTTTCTTATCATAATTTGCCTTTTCAATTTCTTTTAAGGCATTTACTTCAATCTTCTTTTTGTCTTTGAAAAGCTGAGATAACCTTCTGAATTCTTGCAGTGATTCATAAACAGGTTTTTCAATTGCTTCTGGTTTTTCACCAGCTTCAATTCGTTCTGCTTTCGCAATTTCCCATTTATGTTCCTCTTCTTCTTGAAGTTTATAAAACTCAGTTACCAACTCATTAAATTCATTAGCATCTTTCAAGACTACATCTTGGTGTGCTAACTCATCAAGTCTGGCTATTATATCTGCTTTCATAAGATTGAGATTCAATTAATCAGATGACAGTTTCCATGTTGAAATCAGTCAATTTTACAAATTGATTAATTCTTCTGTCAATATCAGCTTGCGTTAAGTTCATTAAGGCTTCAGTTCCAAATTTCTCAACACAAAAAGATGCCATTGCAGATCCTGCAACCACCGCACTCTTCATATTTTCAAATGAAATATCTCCTGATTTCGCCAAATAACCAATGAATCCACCTGCAAAAGTATCTCCTGCTCCTGTCGGATCAAAAACAGCTTCTAATGGAAGAGCTGGGGCATGAAATACTGAGTCATGATCAAAAAGTAAAGCTCCGTGCTCACCTTTTTTAATGATCAAATACTTAGGTCCCATTCCCATAATCTTTTTGGCTGCAGTCACTAATGAATATTCTCCTGACATTTGTCTTGCTTCCTCATCATTGATGATTAGAACGTCCACCATTTTCACGGTCTCCATTAAATCATCCCATGCAATATCCATCCAAAAATTCATGGTATCCATTGCGATAAGCTTAGGACGTGTAGATAATCTTTCAATTACTTGTCTTTGAACTGCTGGCGCTAAGTTTCCTAACATCACAAATTCGACTCCTTGGTAAGATTCAGGAACAATTGGATCAAAGTTTTCTAACACATTTAGTTCTGTTACTAAAGTGTCTCTAGAGTTCATATCATTGTGATATTTACCCGACCAAAAGAAAGTTTTTTCTCCCTGTTTGATTTGGATTCCCTCGATATCAACGCCTCTTGATTTTAAATCATCTAAAGTTGATTGTGGAAAATCATCTCCTACAACAGAAACAATTTTTTGGTCATTAGTATAGTATGAAGATGATAGCGCGATATATGTTCCGGCTCCACCAATAATTTTATCTGTTTTCCCAAATGGGGTTTCAATTGCGTCAAAAGCGACACTTCCTACAGTCAATAAACTCATTATTTGTTTTTTAAATCAGCTACAAATATACGGCTTTAAGGCAATTGACAAGTAGCAAAGGGGAATTATCAATTATTCGATAAATCTGTATATTCGTTAGAGATAAGAACGGAACATGAACATTGAAGAATACAGAGATTTTTGCTTGGCAAAAAAGGGAGTGACTGAAGAGTCTCCTTTCGGTCCAGACACACTAGTTTACAAAGTGATGGGAAAGATGTTCTCTCTTAGCGGAATCGAGAATTTTGAATACATCAATTTGAAATGTGACCCAGACAGAGCAATTGATTTGAGAGAAAGACATGAAGATGTAAGACCTGGTTATCACATGAATAAGAAATTGTGGAACTCAGTATACCTTAATGGTGACGTTGAAGACAAAATGGTGTTAGAATTAATTGATCACTCTTATGAATTAGTGGTGAAAAGTTTGACAAAGAAATTACAAGCTGAATTAGAAGGGATGTCGAATGACTGATCAAGAAATGCAAAAACTAAAATTCCCGATTGGGCTTTTTGACCGTAAAACGGTGATTAATTCTCAAAATATTGATGAATGGATTTCGGAAATTGACCGTTTTCCTGAATTAGTAAAAACGGCAGTGACTAACTTAAGTGATGAGCAGCTTAATTGGAGATATCGACCAGAAGGTTGGACGATCGCTCAAGTCGTTCACCATTGCTCAGATAGTCACCTGAATTCTTTAATGAGATTCAAGTTGGCATTGACTGAAAATAACCCAACTATTCGACCTTATGAAGAGCAACTTTGGGCAGAATTAGCAGATTCTCAAAGTTTGGATTTAACCTATTCCATAGCACTTTTAGAAAGCTTACATGCAAAGTGGGTTTTACTTCTAAAAAATTTAAGTGTTGAAGATTTAGCAAAGACATTTCAACATCCATCAGAAAACGAACCAACTAGTTTAGCACAAAACATAGGGATTTATGCATGGCATTGCAATCATCATTACGCTCATATAAAACAAGCAATTGAAGGAGGTGGAGTATATGGCTAGATTTGACAAATATATTTGGGCTGTTCGACTTTTTAAAACAAGAAGCTTGGCTGCAAACATGATAAAAAGCGGTAAGATTTTGCTGAACGGTGAAGAGGTTAAAACAGCCAAAGAAGTGAAGGTTGGCGATAAATTTTCAGTCAAAAGAAATACAGCAGTTTTCTCTTATGAAGTTATAGAAGTGCTCGAAAAAAGAGTTGGCGCCAAATTAGTTGCTGACTATTTAAGAGATATTACTCCTATTGAAGAAGTTGAAAAATACAAAGCTTACCAACTGGCTCAAAGTCAATATAGAGAAATGGGATATGGTAAACCTACCAAAAAAGATCGCCGAAAAATCAACAAATATTTAAACGACTAGTGCATTTTCCAATTCAATATCATGAACCATTATTCAGGCCTCCGAGTGAAGCAAGGTCACTAATATTCCAAATCACTCTTGGCTGCAGTTGGAATAAATGTTCTTTCTGTGAGATGTATACTTCAAAGCAATTCTCTGCACGAAAAGAAGAGGATATATTTAAAGAAATTGATGCCTTTATTCCTTACGCGAATCAAATCAAACGCGTTTTTTTGGCCGACGGAGACCCATTGGTTTTATCGAATAGAAGGCTAATGAGAATATTGGAAAAATTGAACAATACTTTTCCTAACCTTCAAAGAGTTTCGACTTACGCCTCCCCCATAAACTTGGCTAAAAAATCAAATAATGAACTCAAAGATCTTTTTGATGCTGGATTAAACTTACTGTATGTCGGTATTGAATCAGGCGACAGCAAAGTTTTAGAATGCATTCAAAAAGGGGAAACTTTTGAGTCAACCATTGAAGGCTTAAACAAATCAAAAGCTGTTGGTATGAATAGCTCGGTGATGATAATTAACGGAGTTGGAGGAGTTGAATTATCAGAGCAACATGCCATCAATTCAGCTAAAGTGTTAAACGAAACTCAACCAAAATACGCCTCAACTCTAGTGCTCACTGCACACAAAGGTCTTGATCATTACAAAGACCGATTTTTGGGTGATTTTGAAGAACTCAATCAGCTACAGCTGTTCTCAGAACTTAAGACTTTCATGGAGGGGCTCGAGCTAAAAGAAACCATATTTAGATCAGACCACGCATCTAATAATTTGGTGTTAAAAGGGGTTCTTGGTAAAGATAAAGAGTTGTTTTTGAACCAGATTCAACAGGCAATCGACCACCCTGAACTAGCAAATTTGAGAAGTGACTTTTTAAGAGGTTTTTGAGGCTATTCTATAACTAGCTTTTCTTGACTCAAATTACCATCTTCGTTTATTTGACAAACGTAGATTCCTGCTTCAAGATGAGTTAAGTCTAGAACTTCATTTGAGGTTACTTTTCCTTTCCAAATCTGACTTCCTTTAATGTCGATAATGCTTACCTCAGCCATGTTTTTAATGTTTGAAATGTTAATTTCTCCCTTTGTTGGATTCGGGTAGATTGTGAATTGATCAGCTTGATCGCTATCATCTAAGCCTGCAAATCCTTCAATTTGAAAACGCATTAAGTCTCTTTTAACGCCTGTGTTTGCCTCACCGCACATTAAATAAACACCTCCATTAATAACGAATGAACCTGGTGCCCATCTTCCGCCATCTGGATGTGCAAGAAGTTCAGTCCACGAATCAGTTCCAGGTTCATACTCCCAAAACTCTCCTGTATTTAAATTTTGGTGGTCTTCACCTTGACCTGATAAAAAGTATCCTTTACCGTCATAAGCAAATTGGGTTCCAGCTACTCTTCCTTGATCAGGTAAATCTCCCATCTGAGTCCAACTATCTAGTTGAGGATCGTATCTATAAAAGTCTTTAAAAATATTAAGGCCTGAATGTCCCATACCGACATATGCATATCCATCAAGTGCAAAATAGTAAGGATGATGCCTATCGCTTCCTGGGAAAGTTGCCTTTTCTGTCCAAGTATCTAAATTGATATCGTACTCCCACCAATCTCCTAGATCTCCAAATTCATTTCCTCCGCATCCCATGTATATTTTTCCGTCGATCTCAACCATTGCTGGGTGGATTCTTGCTGAACCAGGACAATCAGTTAGCTGTGTCCATGTATCAGATAGCGGCTCATATTCCCACAAATCCTTCAAATATTCTTCTGAACTAGTGCCGGCGTCATAATTAATTCCAAAACCGACATAACCTTTTGTATTCGTTGAAAGTGCATAACCAAATCCTCTTGGCGGACCAGGATAATCTCCTAGATCGGTCCAAGAATCGGCTAGAGGGTCATATGAGTAAAAGTCGGTAAGCGCATTTGAATTATCTTCTGCTCCCCCCACGACATAACCTATTCCGCCAATTGAAAAGGCAGCAGGATGGTGGCGAACCACAGCAGTAACCGGCATGCTTTCAAGAGCTTCCCATGTTTGCGAAAAAGTTGAGTTCGTTATTATTAAAATAGAAACACAAAGTATTGTCTTAAACATAGTTGTCGTTTTTATGAAGGTACTAAGTTATAACTGTATCAAGATCCAATTGTTCTTATCAATATTTATTGAATTGGATTCCTAGACAACACAGTTGACGAACTTGAGCACGATTACTTTCAATAATTTCTCAAAAGATGCCGCCAAGTTAATAGAAGTACATTTTGCTATATTAGAAGAATGAAAGCAGTATACTATTCAATTTTCTTTGTGGCTTTGGCCGCATCTTCTTGTTCTTCTGAGGTCAGTTCTGAAACAACAACTGAAGGTTCAACCTCTGATTCAGTTCTCACATTATTAGACTCTATTCAAATTGATACGTTTGATTATGACAATTGCGCTAAAGCTTGGGACTTAGAAGAAGCAATGGCCACGCCTGATAGTTTTTGCAATTTGAAATTGGGTGGATATGAAAATCAGATTTCCGAGATTCCACAAGAAATAGAAAAAATGACCCATCTCAGATCTTTAGATTTAGGGGCGAATAGAATTACAAAAATTCCTGCATTTTTATCTGATTTGGAAGAACTGAGTTTATATGGCAATGCTCTAAAAGAATGGCCTCAAGGCTTGTCTGAATTGACCTCTTTAAAAGAATTGGATTTGAGTCGAAATCAGCTGACAGAGTTAGATGAGTCTATTTTAAAAATGAAAAATCTTGAGGTGTTAAGAATAAGTGGAAACGCCATTTCTGAAATCAACCCAAAAATATTTGAGCTCCCAAATTTGAGAGAGTTCTTTTTTACTGAAAACTCTTTAGAAGAAATTCCGCAGGAAGTCGCTAAAATGAAAAAGCTTCAAGTTCTTAGTTTGAGCGCCATGGAGGTAGGAGATGAAACCTTCCCCCCAGATCATCAAATGAAATCCGTTAATACACTTTATGCGGGGGCTATTTATGCCAATTCTTTTCAAGGTGAAGGAAACAGCTTAACCACGATTCCTGAATGGATTTTAGAAATGGATTCTTTGACTCATCTATTCGTTGATTACGGACTGATTACTGAAATCCCTGAAGACATTGACCGTTTAGAATTTTTAGAAGATTTGAATTTAGAGGGCAATGAATTAGAATCTTTGCCTGAAAGCATCAAAAATTTGAAGAATTTAAAGAGTATTTCATTGGGTGGCAACAAATTTTCTGATGAAGAAATCGAAAAAATTAATTCTTTGTTTTCAGATGATGTTCATATAGAGTGGGAAGAAATGAACGTAGGTTGTTGATTCACTCAAAAACGAACCCGATTCACCCAATTTGATCTTCTGTATTCAAATTCTATTATTAGATTTATGACATGAAAAAAATCGCTTTCCTATTACCCTTAAGTCTTTTATTTATTCAATGTTCTGGTGAAGAGCAAACTGAATCCATTCACGAAGATGTTTCTACTGACACCATAAGCTCTGACACAATCGTTGAAGAAGTAATTGAGATTGAACCAGAACGCGTAGAAATTGATGTTGATGCATTGTTTGCAAAAGCTGATACTACTCTAAAAATTCCGTTCATAGTTGATTCCATTTTTATGGATAGTATTCTAAATATGTATGATGAATTAGATCACAAAAGTCTATCTAATGCTGAAGCGCAACATTTAGGCTTCAAAATGGTAGATAATGGCCCAACATCAATGGGCTCTTATTGTATTGATCGTTTTATTGAAATTGATTCATTGAAGTTAAAAGGAGAATATGATGCCTATGTTGAGCAGCTAGATATTGGACAAACCGAGAGAGCAAGTGCCGCGGTTATAGCAAAAATAACGGAGTTAGGAGCAACACAATTTCTAATCTGGATGACTGATTATTCAACAGTTGAAGCATGTCCTTATGGACACGGAACTTACATTTGGTGTACAATTTTTGAGCAAGGAAGTGCTACTAACACCTTGCTATTAGGTGAAAATTCAGGTGGTGCTGATGCACCTTATTGGGGTAGCACAATAACGACGAGCGTTTTAGAAATAGGAAAAGTAACCACAACTGTTGTTGATGAACAAGGTGGTGATTACAATGAAGAAACAGATGAAGAAATAGTTGAAAGCAGTACCAAGGAATTTATTAGTTGGATAACATTTGGTTGGTTTGAAACTGAAGAAGAAGTAGGAAACTAACGATATATTGACCTGAGCACAAGCCTGAAACCAACGGTTGCATATGAGCTATCTTTATCAGCAAATCTTTTTGGATAAATCCCTGCTGAATTGATTCCTAGATTGCTTTCATAACGTTCATCATACCAATTTGATCCCATTATCAGCTTTCCATCTTTGTCATTTTTGGCAATTATATTTGCATCTAATGGTCTTTGGTATTGGCAATAATCAATGTTTGCAAAACAATTATAGTTGATGTAAGCATCAAGGAGTCGCTCGTATGCAGCATAATCCATATCTACCCATTCTGAAACATTATTAGAGAGAAATTCTATTCCGTTCGTTAGTTTGTTTTGCGAAACTCTCATACTCAAATGAGGATTTTGAGAAAGTTCTTCCTTATGCGATTTATAATACTTTGAAGTAAGTTTTACATCTTTTGGATTAAGTGGGTTCATTGGAGCGGAAACTCTTTCAGTTAGTCTTGCTTGACCACTTTTGAATAGAAACTCATACTTAACCTTAGGATCACCTTCTAATCCAAAACTCAAATCAGTTACAAGCTCTTCATCACCCATTACCCAAGCGGCATTATTTTCGATTGATGAATTCACGGCCCATTCAATTTCTTGAAGATTAGGAACCGCAAGTACGTATCTTGACATTAATTCGGGATATTCTTTCTCTAATTGTTTTTGCCTCCAATCAATATAAGCCAGAACCTGTTCATAGCTCAATCCTACAACTGGGTGATGGTCATAAGCGGGATGCCAGAAGTACATATTTGGCATTGCTTGATTGGGCGAAAGCCACTTCACTTCATTCCAGGATAAAGTATCAGGATAAATTGGAACCTCATGTTTAATGACAAATCTACTTTTATTAATGTGAGACCGAATAGCAGAATTTTGATTTTTCAAAGAATCCGACATGACAGGAAGTTGTCGTTCATCTATTGAATAATAGTGATAAACCAATTTTGAAACATCTGGTTGTCTTCTGGTATACCAACGCTCATTTGGACGTAAATACATATCACTTATTAAAGGGACATATTGATCACCTTCTAATTCTTTTCTCCAATCAAAATCGTAGTTAAATGGAAACATTTCTCTGTTCTTTTCGGGCTCTGAACTGTCAAAATCTACCCATTCCATTTCTTCTTCGTCAAAGTATTTGTCTTCATGAACTAGCATCTGGGCAATAACGTCATCTTCAATTTCTCCATTACCCGTAGGGTTTGTATTGGAATAGATTTTCTCTCTCATAATTGAGTCTTTCACCCAATCAACAAACTCACGATATTCTGCGTTTGTAATCTCAAATCGTGACATCATAAAGGGTACAAAATAATCTTGTACAACCTCCGCATATTTTTCATCCCTGGTATAACACGCCTTGTTTTCAAAAGAATCCAATTTTGCCTGGTTATTCAGAGAATCAACACCCATTTTCCAATTCACATATACTAATTCATCCAGGTCAATTTCATGTCGTAAAGAATTAGCTTGAATTACCGTTAATGAATCTTTTAAATACTCATGAGGATTGACTAGAACAAAGTTTGATAAAGATTTTTGATCCTTCTTATTGGGCAAATAATGATTCTTGACTGCAATTTCATATTCCCCTTCAATAGGATGATAATATCTGACGTCTTCGTTTTTTGCACCTAAAGCATCACAGGAAAGAAAAACTCTCTTTTTTTCCTGTGCCCGAGTTTGGCAACAATATGTAAGCACTAAAAGACAAATAATGAATTTCATGGTGAGAATATAAGAAGTAATGCCCAAAAGGTTTCAATCAAAAAGGCAGTCTAACGTCAATCAGGCTCACTTAATCGAAAAAAATAACGTTATTAAGGCTAGAAAAATCACCTTTGTACTCAAATGGCTCAATTTAAATCATCTGAAAAGACTGTTCTGAAATATACTCTCTTTGGGGTTTGCTTTGGATTGATGTTTCCTTTAGTAGCCGTACTATTAGATTGCTGTTTCTTTAATAATGGGGATTTTTCGATTGACTCTATTCTAGATCGAGTTTCAGAAAATCCCATTCACTATATCATATTTTCGGCTCCATTATTTTTAGGTTTGGCCTTTTTCATTGCAGGACGTTTAGCCTGCAAACAAAAACAATCTAACCGTAAATTGAATCAGGTCATCAATGAATTAAGAATTAGTAATGATTCATTAGATTCTTTCAATTACCACGTGAGTCATGATCTCAAAACGGTTGTAAACAATACAAAGGCTTTAACAAAAATGGCCGTAAAATATAACGACAGACAAAACAATGAAAAGGTAGGTGAAGTTCTCAAACGCTTGCAGAAAGTTGCAGCCAACGGTCAAGAAACTGTAGAGTCTTTTCTAGAATTATCTAGCGCTGAACAATATCTGAAAGAAAAAGACACAAAACCAATTGCCATTGAAGATGAAGTGAAAAAACTACTAGATGAGCATAATATTTCTGAACAAGTTGTAGTGACTTTTATGGCTCAAGATTTTAGTTCAATACATATGCACCCAAAAGCTTTTGAAAGTGTGATTATGAACCTCATTACGAATTCAATAAAGTATTGTGATAATGATCCGGCTATTAATATGGCAATGGTGAGTAATGATGAATTTGACATCATAGTTTATACTGACAATGGAATTGGGATGGATCTGGCTAAAGACAAGACTAAATTATTTCAGCCATTTGTACGTCTCAAAAATGATAAGCAAGCCCCAGGAACAGGAGTAGGTCTTTATTTAGTAGATAAAATTATGAATTCACATTCAGGTAAAATTGAAGTAGAATCAAAAGTTGGAAAAGGAACAAAATTCAAGCTTTTTTTCCCGAAAGATTAGTTTTCGTCTATCTCTTCTTACGACTTCTTCTCTTATCTTTCAACCAATTAGGCACTTCCTTTTTTGATGAATGATCCTTTTTATTACTAGACCTTCTAGCACCATCACCAGTGAGTCTTTCTAAAAGATCTCTTTTACCTGCGTTGATTAATTTTTCTTTAACCCACTGTCTATTTTCAGGCTTGTACCAAAAGAAAAACCTGTGTTGATCTTGCTTCTCCTTTTTTGTTTTTGGAGCAAAAGTTGGCTTCAAAGTATACGGGTGGACACCTGCATAATAGATCACAGTTGCCACAGTCATAGGGGTTGGCGTGAAGTCTTGAACTTGTTCTAACTGAAAACCAAGCTCTTTTGTTTCGGCCGCTAAGTTGGCCATGTCTTCTTCTTTGCAACCAGGGTGCGAAGAAATAAAATAGGGAATGAGTGGTTGATTCATACCGTGCTTTGCTTGAATACGGTCGTAACTTTCTTTGAACTTGTGAAAGTATTTGAAAGAAGGCTTTCTCATTATTCTCAAAGTATCATCCGCAGTGTGTTCGGGTGCAACTTTGAGTCTTCCTGAAACATGTCGTGTAATCACTTGCTCCATATACTCTTCGGCATCATTTGATTGCAATTGTTTATTGTAATCTGAAACCAAAAGGTCATATCTGATTCCTGATCCAACAAAAGCTTTTTTAACTTTAGGATGCTTGTCTACTTCTTTATAAATATCGGTTAAAGGCTTATGAGTTGTATCTAAATTTGAGCAAATGACTGGGTGGATACAAGATGGGCTCACGCATTTTTCACAGATGGCCTCATCAATGCCCTTCATCCTATACATATTGGCTGATGGCCCTCCCAAATCTGAAATGTATCCTTTAAATTCGGGATGCTCTGTTACTGCCTCAACTTCTTTCATGATCGACTCTTGAGAACGTGAAGCAATGAATTTTCCTTGATGGGCAGAAATCGTACAAAAACTGCATCCTCCAAAACATCCTCTATGCATATTAATAGAGAATTTAATCATATCATAAGCCGGAATCGCACCTCGCTTATCATACTTAGGATGGGGTAGTCTTGTATAAGGTAAATCAAATGACTGATCCATTTCTTTCTCGGTCATTGTTTTATAGGGCGGATTTATCACCAACGTATTTTCGCCAACATCTTGAGTTATTCTTCTAGCAATCAATTTGTTTGATTCAACTTCAACAATTTTAAAATTTGAGGCATATGCCAGCTTATCTTTCAAACACTTCTCATGAGAAGATAAGGCAATGTCGTCCCAATTCTTGTTCTTGGGTAAGTCTTCATTCTTTGATTGCAAGAATGCTGTTTGTGGAATAGTTTTTAATGATTCAAAAGGCACGCCCTTTTTCAATAATCCAATCATATCACGCAAAGGCTGTTCGCCCATTCCGTAAACCAATATGTCGGCGCCACTATCCTCTAAGATTGTCGGAAAGAGTTTATCCTCCCAATAATCATAATGCGTTACCCTTCTTAAAGAAGCCTCAATTCCACCTAAAACGACAGGCACATCCGGAAACAACTCTTTCAAAATTTTACTGTAAACTGTGGTTGCGTAATCAGGTCTAAAGCCTGCCTGTCCGCCTGGTGTATACGAATCGGTAGATCTTTTACGTTTACCTGCCGTGTAATGGTTCACCATTGAATCCATGCATCCTGCAGTAACTCCGAAAAACAACTTGGGTGCTCCAAATTTCTTAAAATCTCGCAAATCATCTTGCCAGTTTGGTTGAGGGATAATTCCAACTCTAAGTCCTTCACTTTGAATGATACGCCCAATGGCAGCAGGACCAAAAGAAGGATGGTCAACATAGGCATCACCTGAAATAAGAACAACATCTAGCTCTTCCCAGCCATGATATTGCAATTCTTTTTTTGTGATTGGAAGCCAATCTTGATATGGTCTACGCTCTTGCATTGACTACAAAGGTAGGGCTTTAAACCGTTAGTTTGTCTTCTACAAAAATTGTCCTAAATGAAATCTAAGCTTGATGTCTAAATAGGCATTATTACCTGTTGAATATTTTGGCCCAGGTTTCACCCCAAGTTCAGCTATCCAAGAAACTCCCATTTTTTTCATGACGTAGTATTCATAGCCTATTGCAGCACCTACCGGGAAAAAATTAGCGTTAGTTGAAATGTCATAGCGTGTGAATAAATCTAAACCCACCGTATTAGGAAAAGGAACCAGTACGTCATCCAATTTTTGACCAAAACCAACTAAGCCGTGAACATACAGTCTTGTATAATCTTGAACTGATTTTTTACCGAACAAGTCAGTATCCACTTTGAAACGAGCGGTTTTTGTTCTACTCGCTCCAATTCTTAAAACATGCTGAGAAAAGTAAGATGAGATTGCATCATTTTCAGTCGCAGATTGAAGTGATGCCTGCGCGCCATCTTCATCTATTCCATCTAAAGTGGCATCTCCAAAATTGTAGTAAGAAACCCCAGATGAAAACCCTAAGTCGGCGCCGTATCTATACGAAACCTTCGCCGGAATGATCATAACTGTTTTAGATCTGTTTCCTCCTTTGAGCCTCACTTCCTGTCTTTCAGTTTTAGTGTTTTCAGTAATAAAATAAGATCCATCAATGGCAAAATCTCGTGACTTTTCAGCCTCATAAACAGATTCAACTGACGGATGCCCGTTCATTGAAAAGTCAGTTAATGCCTCGGCAAGATGTAATCTAGAGTATATATTGGCTCTGAACTTTTCAGACATAAAGGTGGCGTCTACTCCGAAAGCCGCAAGTGTAAAATTATACGGGTTAACACTTATGTCATAAGACAAACCTGCTCCCCACCAACTATATATTGGTTTGTCAGATAACATCTCATACCTCACTGTATCTTCTGAAGTTTGAGAAAAGCTATTAAGACTCAAAAATAAAACTGCTAGTGACAAATACTTCTTCATCTTTTCTTAATTAAATGAAACATTAAACCACTGAGTACTGCTCGGAGTTGTTTGACCCCATTCATGAAAGCTATAATCACAAGAAGACATATTGTAAACACCAGAGGTGTAAGTCACATAAACACTACCCGAACCTATTCTATCTCCATTACTCACATCTGAATAAACAATGTCAACTTCATTTGATTCAATGAAAGAAGTTCCCGTTACTCCTGTGTATGTTGTAGACACATTCGGCTTAGACGAAAAAATTAATCTTAAATAGTTGATTGTACCACCTCCTGTATATGCTGTATAGGTCCAGGTTCCTGAATTCTCTGTAACTTCTGTGCTTGTGACTGATTTCAATTGAGCAACAGGCCCCAAGAATAAGTATACTTTATTATTTGGGTTTGTGCAGGGCGCAGCATTTTCAACACAAGCCGCGCAGTCAACCCCGCCACAATCTGTTCCAATTTCGTCTTCATTAAATAAATTGTCTTGGCAATGAAGAGGGCCTGCATTGGAGGCTAAGTCAACATCTCTTTCTATTTTTTTTCGGCAAGATATTAATACCAAAGAGCCCAGGAGAGCACAAAAAATGACTTTTTTCACAGATTTATTTTTTGAGGGTGAACCTCAAATATATCGATAGAAAACTACAAATCCTATTAAAAGAAAGGGGCCATCAGCTTCATTTCTTTTGCTTTAATCTCGGTATATCCTTCTTCGAATTGTTTGGTGTAGATCATTTCACCAGTTAAGATATTGATTAGTGAAAGTTCAGTTCTTGTGTTCACAGAATAGTACAAAATGTAATGAGTTCTCTTATTCGTTTTCAATGCTTCAAAAAACTCATCCTTCGCATGAAGTCTGTTAGTGAATCCGTATTTTGTGAGGTGCTTTTCATCAATGAAGTGTACTAGGAACTCTCTGTTCAGGATGAGTGTGTTTCCCAACAAACCTTTATGCTTTGCATTAATCTCAGCAGCAATTTGCTCATTCATTAACTCATTTTTGTTGTGCAGCCTTTTTTCTTTGATGACTGTCAATCCCTTATTGAGGGCTTGAACTACATATCTGTTAAAAGTATGCTCTTTGTCATGATCAAGCAATTCAAAAAACCCATTGTAATACATGTACCCTAATGTTTGATCAAAAGGGACGGTTTTATCTTTTTTATAAAGTTTTGCCGGTTGTAATACCAGCACATGTTGGTTTTTTCTATCCATCACATGCTTCTTCGTTCTAGTCTTGGTAGTCACGAACATAGCGGTAGTCTCTTTGGGAGGACGCTTATATTTTTCAACTGTTGACCAATCAGAAATGGTCCAATACTTTTCTAGGCTTTCAACCATAGTTGCGTCAAACAGAGAATCACCCGTTTTCATGAAGCAAATTCCATTTTGCAGCAAATTTTTATACGCTAAATCTTGATGTCCATAATTAAAGACCTGAGCATTCGCGCTCATTGCAATAAAACCTAGTAAGATTAGAAGTGTTTTTTTCATAGTTTATGAAGTTACAGTTTCAGAAAATGCGAAAAGCTCTTTGGCGTTATCTGCAAACAGTTTTACAGCAATTGCCAACAAAATTATGCCAAACACTTTTTGAAGAATTGCAATACCACCTTCTCCAAGCATTTTTTCAATCCTTTTAGTAAGCCTGAGTACTGTGTAAACAATGATCATATTTAAAAATACGGCAATTGCAATGTTCATAACATCATAATCCACCGTTAATGAAATCAATGTGGTCATTGTTCCGGCTCCGGCAATTAAAGGAAAGGCCAGTGGCACTATAGAAACTACTTTATATGATGTGGCATCATCTTTAAACAGTTCAACCCCGAAGATCATTTCAAAAGCAAGTGCAAATAAAATAAGAGAACCTGCCACTGCGAAGGCTTTAACATTCACTCCAAGAACACCCAATAAACCTTCACCGGCAAAAAGAAAAACCAACATCAATAAGAATGCGACTATAGAAGCTTTCAAGGCATGGATTTCACCTGCTTTTTCTTTCAATTTAATTATGATAGGTATATTACCTACAATATCTATCACTGCGAAAAGGATCATAAAAACCTTCCCGATTTCTATCATATGTTCTGTCAACGTTTTTCCCATTGCTCTAATATTACTTTCTCAATGCACTTAGCATAATGTTCATGCTCTAGCTTCAAAACTTTGTCTGCCACATTTTGAGCAGAGTCTTCTTTATTAATAACGACCGTATGTTGTTCAATGATAGCTCCTTCATCATAATTTTCATTCACCCAATGAATGGTCGGACCAGATTCTTTTTCCTGAGCCGCAACAACTGCTTTATGAACATTCATTCCGTACATTCCTTTACCTCCAAACTTAGGCAAGAGCGCAGGATGCACATTAATGATTTGTTTTGGGTAGGTGTTAATCAAATCATCTCCGATTTTTTTTAGATAACCTGCCAAAACAACAAAATCAATATTTTCATTTTGTAGGGTTTTGAGAACCAAGCCGTCTTCAACATCAATTTTGGAATGAACCCACGACTTTATCTGATGATTCTTTGCACGTTCTAGAACAAAGGCATTTTGATTATTGGAAACAATAAGAGAAACTTCTATAGACTCGTGATTATCAAAATGTTGAATAATGCATTCAGCGTTTGAACCGCCCCCAGAGGCAAAAATGGCTATTTTAACTTTTTCTGTCATTCTTCAAATAAGACTACAAAGGTAAACCTATTCATCATGAGAAAAACAAAATAAATCAATACATTTATTAAAAATACAGCTACATGTCAACAAAAAAATTCGACTTTATACCATACGAAAGAGAGACTTTTACAGAAGATGAAATGATAGAACGCGCTTCTTCATTTTATAAATTCATGAACAAACGAAGATCTGTTAGGCAATTTTCTGATAAAGATATCCCAAAAGAAGTCATTGACAACATCATTAAAACTGCAGGAACAGCACCTTCTGGAGCGCATAAAGAGCCTTGGACTTTTTGTGTAATTCGTAATTCAGACCTTAAAAAACAAGTGCGAGAATTAGCCGAAGAAGAAGAAAGAAAGAATTATGAAAGCCGAATGAGCGAGCGTTGGTTGAAAGATTTAGAGCCCTTTGGAACGGATGCCGTTAAAGAATTCATTGAAGATGCACCTTGGATAATTATTGTACTAAAACAGTCATATGGATATGATGAGGACGGCAGTAAAACACAAAATTATTACGTAAACGAATCTGTCGGAATCGCAGCAGGAATGCTTATTGCAGCTATTCACAATGCCGGATTAGTTACCTTAACTCATACCCCTAGCCCAATGAACTTTATCGCAAAGGCTTTAGGGCGACCTGAAAATGAAAAACCATTCTTACTTATCCCAGTGGGACATCCTGCTGAAGATTGCACTGTGCCTAACCTTCAAAGGAAGGATATTAAGGACATAGCAATTTATTACGAGTAAATTTTGATTTTCTAACTATAAGTATTTTCTTTGCACACTGAATTAAACCATTAAAACAGATTATTATGTCTGATGTAAAATCAAGAGTAATGTCTATTATCGTAGACAAATTAGGAGTAGCTGAAGATGAAGTTACTGCAGAAGCTAGCTTCACAAATGACTTAGGAGCAGATTCTTTGGATACTGTTGAGTTGATTATGGAATTCGAAAAAGAATTCAATATTGCAATTCCAGATGACCAAGCGGAAAAAATCCAAACAGTTGGAGACGCTATCTCATACATTGAAGGTAACGCGAAGTAGTCAAATACTTTCACACTATTAGTTTTAAATTTAATTAACGTCTATTCATGGAATTGAAAAGGGTTGTAATAACTGGATTGGGGGCATTAACTCCTATTGGAAATACACTTGATGAATATTGGAATTCATTAAAGAATGGTGTAAGTGGTGCAGCCCCTATTGAGTCTTTTGACGCGTCTAAATTTAAAACACAGTTTGCTTGCGAACTTAAAAACTTTAACATTCAAGATCATCTTGATCGTAAAGAGGCAAGAAAACTAGACAAATTTTCTCAGTATGCCATGGTTTCCAGTGCGGAAGCTATGGCAGACTCGGGGATTGATCTAGAAAAAATCAATCTCGACCGTGCCGGGGTTGTTTGGGGTTCAGGAATTGGAGGTTTAAAAACTTTTCAAGATGAGTCTCGTGATTTTTGGGCAGGTGATGGTACACCTAGATTTAACCCATTCTTTATTCCTAAAATGATTGTTGATATTGCTGCAGGGCATATCTCTATCAAGTATGGATTTAGAGGGCCGAATTATGTAACTGTATCAGCTTGTGCTTCTTCAAACAATGCAATGATTGATGCTTTCAATTTAATTAGATTAAATAAGGCTGATATTATCATGTCTGGTGGATCTGAGGCTTGTGTTAATGAATCTGGAATCGGAGGATTTAACGCACTTAAAGCTTTATCTACAAGAAATGATGACCCAAAAACTGCTTCTCGTCCATTTGATTTGGATCGTGAAGGATTTGTTTTAGGTGAAGGATCTGCTGCAATTGTAATTGAAGAATTAGAACATGCGAAAGCAAGAGGAGCCAAAATTTACTGTGAAATCGTGGGAAGCGGATTGTCTGCTGATGCTCACCATATCACTGCACCACATCCTGATGGAATTGGAGCAAGAAGTGTTATGGTTCAAGCTTTAGAAGAGGCAGGAATTCAACCTGAGGACATAGATTATATTAATGTGCACGGAACATCTACTCCATTAGGAGATATTGCCGAAACTAAGGCAATTAAAGAGGTATTTGGTGAGCATGCTTACAATCTGAACATCTCATCAACAAAATCAATGACAGGTCACTTATTGGGTGCTGCCGGAGCTATTGAAGCAATTGCTTGTATTAAAGCAATTGAGAACAATATCGTTCCTCCAACAATCAATCACTTCACTGATGATCCTGATATTGACAACAAACTTAACTTCACGTTTAACAAAGCGCAGGAAAGAACTGTAGATTATGCTTTGACTAATACGTTTGGTTTTGGTGGGCATAATACCTCAGTTATATTTAAAGCATATAACGACTAGTAATTGTTACAATTATTTCGTAGAAAAAAGAAAATTCAGGGTAACCTTGAACTCGTTTCTTTCTTGTTAAAGAAATTTGGTTATCGACCTAAGAACTTAGCACTATTTGAGCAAGCATTGACTCATAAATCGTATAGTAATACGAAGAACAATGTTGAAAGCAATGAAAGGCTTGAGTACTTGGGAGATACTGTTATTGACTTAATTGTAGCAGAATATCTTTTCGAAAAATTCCCAGATAAAGACGAAGGCTTTTTAACAAAAGTTAAAGCCAAAATTGTGAATAGAAAAATGCTCTCAAGCATTGGTGGAGAACTCGAACTCGAGAAACACATTCGTTATAAAACAGGGAGGTCAATCAGAATTGCAACTATTGAGGGAAATGCTTTTGAGGCAATAATAGGCGCGCTTTATTTAGATTCTAATTACGAAATTACTAAGAAGGTTTTTAATCAAAGAATTATTCGAAACTACATTAATTTAAATGAGGTGCTTGAGCAAGAAATTGATTTTAAAAGTGCTCTTCTCATTTGGGGTCAAAGAAACAAGCTTCAAGTACAGTTTAAAATTATTGAAGAAGCTTCCAAAGAAAATAGTTTTCAATATACGTCTTGCGTCATTATCAATGACAAAAAATGGGGTATCGGTAAAGGCAAGTCAAAAAAAGAAGCCGAGCAGCATGCCTCTAAAGAAACATTGGAGCTACTCGGCGTTCAATAAACTTGATCTTACTCTTTACGACATTAGTAATCCGACATAATTACCATGTTATCTTCAAATCTGTTATTATCGTTTGTAATAATTGTCGGGTTTAGTTTTGACACCATTACCACTCTGTCGTTTTTTGACAAAATTTGCTTGCTTTCTTGAATTTTCGCAGCTTCATTGTCATCTATTACTTGAATGAATTGTTTTGATTGGCAAGAATTCACATCTGTGATTATTAATTCGTGAATTCCATTTCCTAATTGGCTTATTTCAAGTTCAGAATCTATTTGCTCACCATCCAATTTGTAAGTATAAGGAGCGTTTAAACCTCTTGCACTTGTCGTCAATTCAAGCTCTGCTGTTGCGCTTGCATACAATAAAGATTTTGTCGGATCTTCAATTTTTATTGATTTGAAGAAGATTGAATCTAAGGCATCTTTTACTTGTACAAAATAGATTCCGGCTTTTAGGCCAGTGGCCTTAGGTGAAGATTGAGCTGGAAATGTGTTCCATAAAAATGTATAAGGTGCTTCTCCTCCTTTGGCCTGAACTAAGGCTGATCCATTTTCGCCTCCATTACAAGAAGGGCTTTCAATCATTATAACTTCAATACTAAGGTTTTTTGATGCTTCTAATTCATTTGAAAAAGAGATCGTAGATAAACTAAATAAAACTACTGCTGAGATTGTGTGTAAAGTTTTCATAAGACTAATTTTTGGGCCCGAAGGCAGTTTAGGTATATGGCCTTTTCTTGAGTCTGATGTCGGTCAGATAATTTGACAAGAAAAAGCATTTGTGTTTTTCGTTACTCACAAGTTAGGCCTATTTTCAATTTCAAGTCAAGGAGTTTTCGACTAAACAAATTCATGTCTAAACAGATTGAGGTGTTCCAAAACCACTGAACCATAGAGTTTTAATTTCTTATGCGCGCACATTAAACGATTGAGAAAAGAGCTGCTAAATTTCGACAAAAGTCCTTTATTTAAAGACGAATAATCGGTCCTATCTGTTTGACATTGAATTATTTAGGTGGTTATCAGACTTCTTTAGAGCAGTTTGTACAAAAAAAGCCCCTAGTTCCAATAAAGAACTAGAGGCCTCAGGGCAATTTTAAGGATTAATTGGTTATCTCAATAGGGTCACATGTCCTACCAACTCATGTGGTTTCCCAACATTATCAGTGACAATAATTTTCCAAATATATACCCCGTCTCTGGCAACATCACCTAGGTATCTACCATCCCAGGCGCCTTCAAGATCTTCTGTACTAAATATTACTTCTCCCCAACGGTCAAAGATTAAAAATTCATAATCATCAATAACCACGTCTCTCATTATAGGTTTGAAACTATTGTTGGCTCCATTACCATCAGGTGTAAATGCGTTAGGTACATAAACTGTATAACTTCCTATCACTTCTACTAAATGAACCATAGTATCAGAACAACCATATTCATTGTGAATAATCTGTGTTACCTCATATTCTCCTGTTTCTTCAAAAACATGAGATGGTCTCTCTTCTGTTGAGATAAAGTCACCCTCTAAATACCACTCCCATTCTTGTGGATTACCATGAGAGATGTCTACGAATTCAGTCACCTCACCTTGTTGAGCAGGATCTGGATTGAAATAAAAATTTGCTTCAGGATTCTCATAGACCTCAACTTCAATTAGCTCATTGAAATCAAACGTACATCCATTTGAAAATGTCATGTGGGCTGTTGCAGAAGTCACATTTGAATAAGTTGAAACCAATGTTGGATCAGCTTGGTCGAACAGTTGTCCATTAATCGTCCACACCACACCTTCTAAAGAATAGGTGTAGGCATCATAAGAATATCCAAATGCCGTTTCAACACTTTCACAACCTTCTGTTCCGTTTCCGAAAACGTATGCAGTTGGTGGCATAAACACATCAATCATTGTTGAAGCATTCAACAGTTGACCACACATATTTTCTATTGTGTATGTGTACAAAGTTGGTTGATTTGGAGTGACAACATGTGGTCCATTTCCGCTCAACGAGGTATCATTCCAATATGAATTCACTAAGTATGACGTATCTTGAATGATACCTTGAATCATTGCCGACCCACCAAAACAGATGGTGTCAGGAGTGCCTATCACACTCAAATTGTTCGGGTCCATAAAGATTGGTCCCATCCAAACTGTATCAGAAACTGTAGGGCAATTGCCTGTGTTCACCAATTGAATTGAGATTTCTACTGAATCATTAATTGGGTATTCAAATGTATTTTCTTGACCTTGAAATACTTGATTTACCAACCAGAAGTAATCATATTGATTGTTTAAACCGTTTGTGAGAACAGTAAATGTCACTGAATCACCTGGGCAAAAACCTTCGTCAAAATTAATTTGAGCTGTTACTTGGTCGTACTCAATAATCTCTACATTCTCTGTCGTTTGACATCCATTATCATCTGTGACTGTCACGAAATAGTGACCAGCACCTAAGGAATCAACTAACTGTGTTGTCTCTCCGTTTGACCATAAGTAAGTAAATGGAGCTGTTCCGCCTTGGGGTTGTGCGGATGCAACACCAGCACTATCACCAAAACAAATAATGTTTCCTAAAATTTGAGCGTTAGGGTCAAGAACATCAGGTTCAGTTACACTCACGTCTAAATCAGACACACATCCGTTATCATCTGTAATAGTCACTGTATAATCACCTGCAGATACATTATTAATGTCAGGTGTAAACTCCGGTGGATTTGTGTTCCAAACATAAGCATATGGAGCAGTTCCACCCATTGAAGCTGTTTGAATTTGACCATTGGAATCTCCATTACATAAGGGAGAAGAAACTGAAACTGCACTAATGTTTAGCGGAGCAATTTCTTGAATTTCAAAATTGAGTGTGTCAATACAGCCATTCGCATCTGTTACTTCAACCCAATAATATCCAGCATCCAATCCTGTCAAATTTGCTTGATCAGGACAAACACAATTCCAATTATAACTAAAAGGAGCTGTTCCACCAATCATTGCAATATCAACTGTTCCATCATTTCCATTTTCGCAGCTAACTGGAGTCGAATTTCCAACAGAAGCAACTCCGGCGGGCTTATCAATTAGGATCATTGAAGCAGTGTCTTGACATCCGTTTTCATCAGTAGCTGTTACTGAATAGTTACCGGCTGGTAAGTTTGTTATCGCGAAAGTAGTTGCATTATTAGACCATAAGTAATCTATTACACCAATGCCGTTAGTAACATCTGCCATCAAATGACCATTTGCATCAGAACATAATTCGTCTTGAATTAGAATTACGTCTACGAAGAAAGTATCTGGTTCATTTATATTGACAACAACTGAAGCAAGGCATCCATTGTTATCTATTACCTCAGCCACATATCCACCAGCTGACAATCCATCCATAAAAAACGCATCATTTTGAAGTGTAAGCCAATCAATGGTATAGTTTGGTGTTCCTCCATTGACCGCAACAGTGACAGAACCGTCTGCCAAACCAAAACAAGTCGTATTTGCTTGGGAACTAACATAAGCACTTAAGAGATTTGGGTTGTCTAGATGTCCTTCATCTGAAATGATACATCCGTTAGCATCAGTAATTATTACTTCATGATTTCCGGCACCCACGTTAACAAGTGGATTACCATAAAAATTCTCATTTGGCCAAAAGAAAGTGTAAGGAGCCGTGCCACCATTTACGATAGCTTCGACCTGACCATCTTCTGCGTCATGACATAAAGGATCATTTTCATTAAACTGCACTGAAAGTATATTTGGTTCTTCAATCACAAAGAATTGAGTATCGAGACAACCAATTGTGTTAGTTGCTTCAGCCCAGTAATTGCCTAATGCCAAATTAGAGATGGTATTACCAGTTTCATTTGTACTCCATTGGTATCCATAGTTGGGCTCAATAGAAGTCGCAAAAGCGCTTCCATCAGACAATCCGTTACAAGAAATTGAATCAATATTTAAGTTAAAGTTTACTGGGTTTTCAACTTGAAGTTGGTACTGAATTGTGTCAGCACATTCTAAACCTTTTTCAACTATCAAAGTGATATCATAAGTTCCGGGATTTGGAAAAGTAAATGACGGTTCAAAATTCAATGAAGTATCAGCAGGGTTAAGGGTTCCGAAATTCCAAAAATAGTTGTTTATGAGTCCGGTACTGGTGTTCAAAAAGTCGACATCAAGACCATTACAATTTGTCACAATATCAATACCTGCTTGATTTGGTGGAGGGCAATTGAGCACGTTAAATTGAAAATCTCTTGTGATTCTTCCAATTAGCTCTCCATTTCGATATTCATCTACCATTACACCTACCACATATTGTCCAGGCATTGTTGGTGTCCCCGTAATTAATCCTCCATTCGAAATGGCCAAACCTGGCAACAATCCCGGTGCTGGATCTAATGGGTCAGTTGCCCCAAAACCTGCTTGCCAGTTTACAGGAGAAATGTTGATGTTATTTGGCGGTATTCCCGGACCATAAGTAATTCCACCATTGTTTTGGCCATCATATGGTGTATAAAATGAATAAACCAATTGGTCTCCATCATAATCTGAAGCCGAGAAATTTAAATTCAAATCTTCTCCAGCACAAACATATACTGGAGGCACATCATTGAAAAAAGGGCTTGAATTGTTTAAGATTACAAATCTATCTGGTACATATGCATAAAAAGTTTCTTGCGCATTGAGCGGATTCGTGATATTTTGAATTGTTCCGTTTCTACAGCAAATCGTATAGTACAAATGATAACCGCCTAATCCAGCTGGCATAGTTACGACAGCTTGATAGATTGCTTCTTCAACACAAATTCCAGGATCAAAAGTACACGAAGGTGCGTCAGGTGACAAGGTGTCTCGACTGATTCTTGGTAAAACAAAGTTTCCGAATGGGGCAGGGTTTGAACCGTCTGGACCTCTTCGGCACATGACATTAACATTGTTCGGGATGTTAGCTGTGTTTGGAGAGCAATCGGCATACAGCTTAACTGTGAGCAGATAGTTATCATTTTCTAATTGCTGATAAGTGATTCCACCACCTACCACGTGAGTGGCTGAAGCGCTAAATGCAAACGTCATTGTGAAAATGATCAATGCAAAAAATTGAGTGAATTTGTTATTTAGGTAAAGTTTACTGCATTCTTCTTCTTTTACCTTTTTGGTGGTGACTAATTTCATAGGAGTAGGATTTTGTACAGCTAATCATGTTTGAAAAGTTTTGTTAGTTGTAATTGGTTTCCATATAAGTTAGTGTATTAATTACATACAAGTCAAGTCTTTTCATTAGCCAAACCCCTTATTATTACTGAATCAGAGGCGAAAATAATTTGAAAGGGAGGTTAGACATGTTTGTTATGCGTGCATACTAAACCGTTTTAGGAGGGTTGCCTCTAATGACGAAAAAAAACCTCCTTTTTTTTTGAAAAAAATTGAACTTTACCCCTTATTCGCGCCAGATTTGGCCTACAATTAGAATTTTCAGCCTATCGTTTGGAGATAAATCCAGGTTAAAACTGCGTATCTAGCAAATTTTCCAACAAGAATTGTGAGAGATAAAGGCCAAAATTTGACTTTAAAGAAACCTAATGCAACTACCATGGGGTCACCAATAAAGGGTAGCCAGGCTAACAATCCCAAAAGATAACCGTGTTTTGAAAAGCGCTTTTCCCATTTATTCAACCGTTCAGGCTTGAGTTTAAACTTTTTGATTACTCTATCTGAACTACCGAAACGACCTAAAGCATAGTTTGTTAAGCCACCAACTGTGTTTCCAATAGTCGCAATGATTAGGCAAGTATATACGGGGTATTCTAATTCGTAAAAAGTAATAAGTAAGCCTTCAGAAGGAAAAGGAATAATGGTTGCCGAAAGAAAACTTCCGCTAAACAATCCGATTAAACCCCAACTAATTATATCCATAAAAAAAGCCTGACTCTTATGAACCAGGCTTTAAATTTATCTTGAATTCAGTTATTATAAACCAAATGCAGCTTTTACTTTATCAACGTAATCAAGTTTCTCCCATGTGAAAGTTTCAACTTCAACATTCTTAGTGACTCCTTGATTAGTGAAAGAAACAGTTTTCACTTCTGGTGTTCTTCCCATGTGACCATAGGCAGCAGTCTCTGAGTAAATAGGGTTTCTTAATTTTAATCTTTGCTCAATAGCAGCAGGACGCATATCGAAAATCTGCGTGATTTTCTCGGCAATCTCACCATCTGTCATGTCCACTTTAGCTGTGCCATAAGTATCAACAAAGATTCCCATTGGTTCAACAACTCCAATTGCATAAGAAACCTGTACTAAAATCTCAGTAGCTACTCCTGCGGCAACAACATTTTTTGCAATGTGTCTTGTCGCGTAAGCACCAGATCTATCAACTTTCGAAGGGTCTTTTCCTGAAAATGCTCCACCTCCGTGTGCACCTTTACCTCCGTAAGTGTCCACAATAATCTTTCTTCCTGTTAAACCAGTATCTCCATGAGGACCACCAATAACAAATTTCCCTGTTGGGTTAATGTGATAAGTGATTTGGTCATTAAACAATGATTGAATGTTAGCCGGTAATTTTGCAATCACTCTTGGCATTAACTTCTCAACAATGTCAGATTTGATTTTTGCTAACATTATGTCATCACTAGAATCGAAGTCATCATGCTGTGTAGAAACAACAATTGCATCAATTCTTTGTGGAACGTTATCATCTGAATATTCAATAGTTACTTGAGACTTAGCGTCTGGACGTAAATAAGGAATGTCAGTCATTTCTCTTCTCATATCAGCAAGCTCTTGCAAGATTCTGTGAGAAAGGTCCAATGCCAAAGGCATATAGTTTTCAGTTTCAGTTGTAGCATAACCAAACATCAT